>Ga0222717_10003662_pt1 | contig 11470 bp, 23 predicted proteins | sample C33_18DmetaG_FD_165053 | JGI IMG/M metagenome (GOLD analysis project Ga0222717, IMG submission 165053) | Estuarine water microbial communities from San Francisco Bay, California, United States - C33_18D | ecosystem: Environmental > Aquatic > Marine > Unclassified | place: USA: California...
TGACTTGTCGATACTTCGAGAAGACTCCAGACGGTATTCCAAGATTTCCAGTCGTAATAGATTGGGGAGTTGGAGAAAGAGAAGATTAATAAACGACCTTGGAGGGTCATAATATTATGAGCAATAACGCGATAAATATAGAAGGCTTTACACCAGCCTTTAAACACGGTGTACCATTAAAAAATGATAACAACAATTCAAGAATTTATGTTAATGAAGAAGGTGTTGTTATAAATGTTTCATTTCCGTCGATTCAATCAATCAGTAAGAGTAAGAAGTATCCACAGTTTAGTTATACAGACGGTGAGGGATCAAGTAAAAATCATCAACTACATCAAGTAGTGATATCATCTTTTAATGGTAGTCGCGAAGAGTGGGTTGAAAACGATTCACCTCCACCACAATCTTTAGTAGTCACAGCTGGTGGTAAAAGAAAAGCTAATGAAATATGGAAACAGGCTGATCCCGCTATGAAACGATCAATGGCTATGGAAGCTGCCGAAGTTGATCACATAGATAATGATGCTAATAATTATAATCTCAGTAATCTACAGTATATGTTTAGAACTGAGAATAATACAAAAGGTTGATACCGCAGGTACACTTTTGATATAATATAAACAATGAGAGAAGAAATATTTTTCGTAAATTGGGTTTCGTAATGATATATGCTGTAACTGGTGAAATTTCCCTAAGTGAATTTTCTTCTCTCGCCCTTATTAATATATAGTACAATGACAAAGTTAGAATCTAAAACACCGACTTACACACTAGACTGGTACATCAAATGGGTAGCTAGTTTCTTTGTGTTAGGTGGTATGACAATACGAGGTACAGAAGGTCTACAAGAATATGATCTTATGTTATCTACAGTCGGAGTCTTTCTTTGGTTGATCGTTTCATTCTTATGGAATGACAGAGCTTTGATACTACTGAATGGGATTGGTCTAATATTCTTAATTAAGAACAACATCATTATGTGGATATGAAAAGATTTTTACTAATATATTCTTTAGGGTTATATTGTATGTTTCTAATAAGTACTACTATCGGATCAAGTCCTGATCCGAAACCAAGAAAAGTAGAAGTAGTAGAAACATTCATGTCAAAAGAACAATACGAACTTTGTAAGAAGAAACTTTTTAAAAAGTATCCTCACGAAGTTGATAAACAAGAATGGAGAAAATGTTTACATGGGAATGATTAATCTAGGATCGTCAATGAGATACGGACCGTCAGGTAAGAAAAGAAAAACTAATGCTTGGAAGTCTACTAAGAAAAATACTATCATGGCTCATGCTCAGGGAAAATTGAAACCGAGTCTACAAGAACAACAAAGATTACAACAAATGAAAGAACACAATGAGAAGTATCCTTCTTATAGTGGACCTAACGCTGGTAACACTTTAGTCGCTGACGATTCATATAAGAAAGAAGCCTCTAAGAACTTTACTGTCGCGATCGGTTACAATAAAGGTAGTTATCAAGTTATACCTAAGAACGAAATTAAACATATTGGAAAATAAAATTATTATATATAATTAATATGGCTAGAAAAAAAACAAAATCAACGAGAGCTTCAAGAAAGACTATAGACGATATGCACTATGGTCCTGAACCTATGGGTGTAGACTATTTTGAAAATCATAACATCAACACCTTCTTTAGTTGGTACACATATTTTTACGATAGAAATAGATGTAATCAAATTATAATAGGGTACGCTAAAGAACATGGGTATAAGAACGCTAACAAATTTAAGAAATTATATATTCCAACTTCTATGGCTTCAATCATTCGTGGACTAGAAAATGGTTTAAGTTTTCCAGATCATAAAGATTATCCGGATCAAGGTTCAGCTGGGTGGCAAGCTCATGTACATAAAGAATTAAGAATGTACAATAAGAAAGCTATCGAAATGAAAGCCGAAGACATAGACAAAAACAAGATTGTTAAGAAAAGAAAAACAGTTCAAGAGAACATGGAAGCTAAAGTTCGTGACCTTCTAGGTGAAGTTGATCACGCTATTGATTTATGGGATACAGATAAGTTTGATATGTATTCATATCTAACAGACAACAAAGTATCATCAGCTGTCGCTAGTAAGATTCCGTCTCACTATACAGACTTACAACTAGAAATTCAAGACGCTATTCTTGGTACTGATCCTCAACTTAAAGAAGGATATAGTTTCATGAATATGAGTGAGAAGAAAGGGTTTCTAAACTTTGTTACTAAAATTATATTAGATACTGAAAGATACGCTGATAACAATAAGCCGATTCGTAAACCAAGAAAAGGTAAAGCTGTATCGGCTGTTAAGTTAGTATCTAAATTAAGTTACTTAGAACATGATCCGATTAATAAGATTAAGTCTATTGACCCTTCGAAGATTGTTGGTTCAAAACAACTATGGTTGTTTAACAGTAAGACTAATGAGATCATCAAGTATGATCAATCAGATAGAGCTGGACTAAGTGTCAAGGGTACAACAATTCAGAACTTTAATGAAAAGACATCATCTAGTAAAAAACTTGGTGTTAAGACAGAACATTTTATTGATCGTATTTTAGACGCAGGTTCTATTGTACTAAATAAAGTTATGAGTGAAATAAACTCTAAGGCTAGTAAGGTTACTGGTCGAGTAAATAATAATATGATAATATTAAAGGTGGATTAAATAATGGCAATCGATTATTCAAGACTAACTCAAGATGCATCAGCGGCTGAAATACTAGAAGCTACATCTAAGTTAAAATCAAAAAAAGAAAAAATAGAACTCTTACAGAGGTTTGGTAATAGAGCTGACTTCATGTATATACTTCGAGGTGCTTACGCTAAGAACATAGAATGGTTAGTACCAGACGGACCAATGCCAGAAGGTGTTGTACCATCTTCAGCCGTATCAGTAGACACAGCAGAAGATAGATTGATTAGAGCATACAGAAATTTTCAGTATCTAGTCAAAGGTGGACCAGAAGTAAAACAAGCTAAGAGAGAAGAAATCTATTTAAATATGTATAGATCACTTTACAATGATGAAGCGAAACTATTACATTCAATCATCAATAAGAAACTACCATACAAAGGAATAACTAAAGCGATAGTTGCTGAAGCTTTTCCTACTGTTTGGCCAAAAGAAAGTAAAGTATCGTCATAAATATATACATGACAAACAAATTAGGATTAACAGACGAAGAACGAGTTGTATTCTATACAGACACTAGTGGTAAAAAACACCCTAGTGAAGTTAGAGTATTTGACCCGATACTTGGTAGTGCTGTTCTTCGTGATCCTATGATAAACAAACAAATAGAATTTTTGTGGGATTCAAGTTCTTCTAAATGGATAGGACTTGGATTAGAAGCTGGTTATACAGCTCTGTTAGATACAGAAGTATTCGGAACACCGATTACTAAACAGAACGACAGTGCAGTACCAGCAAAAGCTACAAGTGTGTCCAGATTTCCAACATAGATTATGAAAGGTGGGTGAGAAAGTTACCCGACAAGGTAGTATATTATGAGGAAGTTTAACTTTAGATAAGGAGGTGATATTGAGTTATCATGAGCGAATTTCTTTAACTTATTATTTAAGGAGGACACATAAAAATTGACTTGACAGAATTGCCAAGTCATGAGACAATTAATAGAGTCGAGTAGACTTTGAAATACAGGTCTACTCAATTCTTTTAATACCATTTATTATGACAGGAGAAAATAATGGAAACTAAAGTACTAACAGTTCAAGACCTAGCAGGTGTTGTTTCAATCATTGATGTATGCTCAGCTCGAGGTGCATTCAAAGGTGAAGAACTAGCTGGCGTTGGAAGACTAAGAGAAACTTTTCTTGCTGAAGTGAAAGAACAACAACCTGATGCTACACAAGCACCAGTAGGTGTAGAAGCACCAGTTGTCGAAACTACAGAAGACGAGAACTCTGATTAATAAGCTTATAGATTAGAGGGATTAACTTCCCTCTTTCTTTTAATAGAATAATACAATGCCAATAAAATTTAAACCATCAGCGAAGACAAGAAACAGACAGACAGGTAAAATAACTACTGAGCACTATTACATTAAGTGTATGTCTCAAACAGAATTATTTTCAGAACTTAATAACTCATCTACTAAACCTAAAGCTAAACAGAAAATTAGAAATGAACTAGCTCGTAGAGGTATAACGATAGAATGGGTATCTAAAGTATCATGACAGATTACAACGATTTCGGATTTACAGCTGTAGATCAAGAAGAACTAAAAACAAAAACAGGTGAAGCCGCTACTGTTGGAAAAGAAGTTGCAGAACAACTTAAAGCCGTAGCTAAATCATCAGCTGGTCAAGCTAACTCAGCTCAGATAGAAGAACTAGATTCTAAGTTAGACTTACTAACAAAACTAGTTGGTAAATCATTAAATGAGTTAGATGATCATAAAGACAATTTATCTCAGATAGATTCTAATAAAGAATTAGATTATAAAGATAGATTGATCGAATGTGAAAAACTCATTCTACCATTATTACAAAACTTAATGAAGAATGAAGATAAAGAATACATCTATTGGCCAAATCGAAAAGCCATTATACAATCACAAATAGACAGATTACAAAAAATTACACAAAAGACTTGATACCACTAGTACACTTTTGATATACTAGATACACTATGAATACATTAACTATAATAGAATACTTATCATATATAGCAATACTATTGTTAGCCATGTACAACGCATTCAAAATCGGAGAGAAATCTGGTTCTGTATACATGCTTGATTACTTAAGAACAAATGGATATGATGATCCGAAAGGTAAACAACAACCATTCTTAAGTGATACAGGGTTCAATCGTTTTATGACTCATATAAGAAAAGAAAAAAGTATGGATATAAAATGAGTGACTTTACTATTGAAGGTAATGTAGGTGATGCTTTTATTAGGATAACTAATAAGGGTGATGTTGAATTGATCTTCGGTGAAGACGAACTATCTCTTACAAGAGAGTCAGATTGGGAAACACACGAAGTATACAAGACAGCAGTACAGTTTGCTTTGATGTTAGATAGTTATGTTCGTAACTCTCGCGCGTTAGACAATCTTATTACTAATTCAGTCACAGGTAGTATACCCGCTGAGTTATTAGATAGTGGTCTCATGCCAATCTCTCTCATGGGAGAACGAGGTGATGGAATCGAGATTGACGATCTCACAAATGAAGAACCTGAGAAAGAAGATTCTCCGGTTCCGGTAAAAGATAATATTATTCAATTTAAAAGGAAAAATGATGAAGATAAGTGAAACAGCAACTAATAATAAAAAGTTGTACAACGGTAAACCTCGAGGATATTATGATCCGACACCAGTAGAAGTATTTTTTACTAAGGTTGGACAAGAGATATTCAAGTTTACAGACAACAACCAACACAAAACTCTAATGACAGATGAAGATTGGATTACTCATTGTGATACAGCCAACAAGTGTGTCAGGTTCGGAACATTGTATGGTCCGAAAGAACTAAGTGATTTCAAACAAGAAGAATTAGATATTCTAAAATTGTTTGTGGAGAAGAAACAGAAATGGATTTAGAAACAGAAATAAAAATCTTACAAGATAACATTCGATCATTACAGAAACAGTTGGGTCAAGCACATCAAAGAATCGGTGAATTGATGTCAGAGAAAACAGCTTCTAATGAAGAAGTAGTTAAACATAAACAATTCATTCAAGAGATATCGTTACAATTAAAAGAAAAAGAAATTGAAGCGACAGCTAAGATGCAAGAGAAGATAGATGGTATCGCTCAAGTAATGGATTCAAAACAAAAGTTTATACAAGACTAATGCCAACATACGATATCTTAAATACAGAAACGAATGAAGTTGAAGAAGTCATTATGACTATCTCTGGTAAAGAAAAGTATTTAAAAGATAATCCTCACATGAGACAACACTATAGTAAAGTACCAGGTATTGTAAGAAGTAGTGGTACAACAAATGTAGACAATCATGGATTCAAAGAAGTATTACAGAAAGTCGGTGAAGCTCATCCGTTTGGATCAGTAGCTGATGAACATACTAGAAAGACTGGTAAAGAAGTTAAGACTAGAGAGATAGTAAAGAAACACGCTAAGAGACAAGCTGATCAAAAGACACGAATTAAATAATGGAGAAAGAATGAAATTTAATCACTTAGAAGGGTATGAGTCCGTTACTCTACCTACAGAAACAGTTAACGGAAAAAGATACTATGTAACACCGAGTGGTAATAAGTATCCGTCAGTCACTACTGTAACAGGTATGCACAACGCGAAATGGGTAGCCAAGTGGAGAGCTAATGTCGGAGCAGAGAAAGCTGATAAGATATCAGCACAAGCTGCTGGTCGTGGTTCAAGATATCACTACATGCAAGAAGACTTTTTAAACAATATAGACATCACAGAAAAATTAAAGAACGCTACACCTCTTGATCAAATGATGTTTAATCAGACAAGAGAGATAACAGAAAAGATCGGAGATATCTATATGTTAGAAGGTTCTTTGTATAGTGATGATCTAGCGATAGCTGGTAGAGTTGACTGTATAGCAGAGTTCGCTGGTCAAGTATCTGTAATAGATTTTAAGACTAGTACTAAAGCTAAGTCACCGAGTAAGATTAAATCATACTTCATGCAAGAGACAGCTTACGCTAAGATGTTTGAAGAAAGACATGGAGTACCAGTAGAAAGAATAGTAACTATTGTATCAGTAGAAGAAACAGGACAAGCTCAGTTGTTTGTCGAAAATCCCAACAACTGGATTGACCAGTTGTTGAGTCTTCGTAGTCAGTATAAAACTGAATATGGTTTTTAGGAGTAGTGCCTAAGTTTCATACACTTCAAGTTACATAGTAAAGATGATTATTAAAGCTGGAGAAATTACTCCTAACAATAAAAAACCCATCTCAAACAAAGTTAATGTTGACGCTTTTACTTCTTCGCCGTGTCTACTCCATGATTGTTTTAAGTTCATTAGAGTATCCCTGTTATAAATAGTTATAGAAATCAAATGATTCCGACATATATTTATAACACTTATAACCTACAATTCATATTAATGATAAAGAAATTATGGCATATTCAAAACAAGTAGTAGACAGATTTGAATCAGTTCTTAGAAATCCTGAGAAACATTCTGTTGGAAGATTCGACCCAAAAGATCCTAATGTAATAACAGGTATGGTCGGAGCTCCAGCATGTGGTGATGTTATGAAGTTAGATATGAAAATGAATGGTAATGTTATTGAAGATGTTAAGTTTAAAACATATGGTTGTGGTTCAGCTATAGCTTCATCAACTTTGTTTGTAGAAATGTTGAAAGGTAAAACTATAGAAGAAGCTAAGAAGATAACAGATAAAGAGATCGCGGCTATACTAGACTTACCTCCAATCAAATTACATTGTAGTGTATTGGCAGAAGACGCTATTAGACAAGCTATCAATAATTATGATCCAATGATGGGACACAACAATCCTCCAAAACTTGACAACTGAGCGAACGCTGTTATAATAGATATATGATCTTAACTAAAAAGAAGTTTACTAACTCAGTTGAAGAACTAGTTATTAAAAAAGAATTGTCTTACATAGACGCTATCGTTTACTTTTGTCAACAGAATCATTTAGAACCTGATTCAGTCAAAGGATTAATAACACCACCTCTAAAAGAAAAGATAAAAGCTGAAGCAGTAAATCTTCGTTTTTTAAAAGAAGAATCAAACGCGAAACTACCAATATAAATTATGAGACCACAGAAACAAAAACCATATCAACAAAGAAAACATTTTAACAAACCAAAGAAACATGACGGACCACCTCCGTTTGATGTTATGTTAAGACAGTTCAAAAAGAAGTGTGAAAGAAAAGGTATCGTAGCCGAAGTTAGAGAAAGACAGTATTACGAAAAACCAGCTGAGAAAAGACAAAGAAAAAAGAAAGAAGCTATTCGTAGAGAAAGAATTAATCAACTAAACAACAACACCTTAGGTAGAGCTAAAAGATATTATTAATGACCAGTAGAGAAGGATTCGATGCCTACTGTTTGTACTTAGCTATTAACAATCATTTTAATACAGAGTCTTATGACTTCTTCAAGTACAACGGTAAAGTACCCGTAAAGTTACCAGCGTTTCTAAAAAGAAATGACAAGTATCATTTTGCTAAGTTAGCTCGTGAACATAGAGATGAACTTAAAGATTTTCTAGTCGCTAATCTATCTAAACAAAAATACTATGTTAAGAATCTATTAGACAATGAGTGTATTGATAACTATAAAGATTTTAAGAAAAGAAAACAGAAATTGACATACACTATTACAGAAGATATGAGATACTTGTATGACAGGTATGACACTTTAGATGATGTATTAGAAGTACAAAACGGTCAACATAGTGTCATACTCAAAGAATTCTTAGGTAAGAATATACAAGCTGAGACATTCATAGCGTTCGATAGTATGTTTGGTATCTTTGAAGACTATGATGAAATGATACAAGAACAATTCATTTGGCCGAAAGTAAAAGTAAGATTAAATAAATTAAAACCGTTCATAGAATATGAACAACAAAAAATAAGATTAGTAATGAAAGGAATATGGCTACAGCCTACATCATAGGTAACGGTCCAAGTAGAGCTGATGTATCTTTACATACATTAGAGGGTACTACATTTGGTTGTAATGCTTTGTACAGAGACTTTGCACCTGACTATTTGATATCTGGTGATTCAACTATCATCAAAGAGATTTGTAAATCAGATTATCCGAAAGAACATAAATGTATCTTTCCAGATTTTGATCCTGTTCCAAAAGAATATCACGAAATGATTCTTATGGGATTCGATCCTTCATTCAATTTTAAAGAATCTGATTTAAACAGATGGGACCATTGTTGGATATTTGGACTTCAAGATGATATCTCAGAGATCATGGAAGTTCATGTCATTGGAGTAAATCCTGAATGGCAAATAACAAATATGAAAGGTACAGAAGAAGACCCTAGATTTAGTGTCAACTTCTTTGCCGGAAGTCAAGCTATGGCTCAGGCTTCTATAATGGGTTTTGATGAAGTATGTCTTGTAGGTTTCGATTCTATATGGAACTTTCAAGATGATACTTATCAGAATATCTATGCTGGTACTAACGCCTATAAAAGAGAGAAAGAGACTTCTCGATTGAGGGTTGGTACTAGTGATCCTAACTCACTATTAGGAACACAAGAAGCACAGATAAAAAAAGTGATTGACAGATTTGAAGATGTCGATTATACTATATACTATGAAGGAAATAAAAAACCTTTATTACATAATAGTTTTACATAATGAATAAAGTGGATAAAATAATAAAATAATACAATTAAATACAAGGAGATAAAATGTCATTTAATGAATTAAAGAGAAGTCGCGGTGGCTTCGATAAACTACAAACCGCACTAGAAGCCGAATCCTCGGAAAAGAAATCTTATGGAGATGATAGATTCTGGAAACCTGAACTAGATAAATCTGGTAATGGGTATGCAGTACTTCGTTTCTTACCAGCAGCCAATGGAGAAGAACTTCCATGGATCCAATATTGGGATCATGGATTTCAAGGTCCAGGTGGTTGGTTCATAGAGAAATCTTTAACAACTCTAGGAAATGATTGTCCTGTTTCAGAGTATAATACTACTCTATGGAATAGTGGCGATGAAGCCCAAAAGGATCAAGCAAGAAAACAAAAACGAAGACTACACTATGTAGCGAATGTTCTTGTTGTCTCAGATCCAACTCACCCTGAGAACGAAGGTAAAGTTATGCTTTATCGTTTCGGTAAAAAAATCTTTGAGAAAGTCAAAGATGTAATGCAACCTCAGTTCGAAGATGAGAAACCTATCAATCCGTTTGATATGTGGGAAGGTGCTGACTTTAAACTTAAAGTTAGAAAAGTAGATGGATATTGGAACTATGATAAATCAGAGTTCGCGAATCCTGTCCCTATCTCAGAAGACGATTCTGTTTTAGAAGGTATCTACAACAAACAACATTCTCTAGCAGAACTAATTGCTCCAGATCAATTTAAATCTTATGATGATCTGAAAACTCAATTAGACAGAGCGTTAGGTTTGGGTGGAGTTGAAGTATCTACAGCAACAGCAGAAACAATAGCAGATGATAATACATCAGCTTCTTCTGCAACAGCGAAAGAGACACCATGGGCTGATACACCAGCACCAGTAAGTAATTCAGAAGACAGTAGTGATACAACTATGAGTTATTTTGAAAAACTTGCTAACGACCAGTAATAGAGTTATAAATACTATAACCTAATTAGATAAGGGAAGAGCTCTTCGTGTCAGAGCTTGAACTAACTCAGCTGAGTTAGTGGGACGGTTGAGAATGGGGATTCTTAACATTCAATGAGGAAAGATATCTAAAGCGGCAGGAGATATCGGTATTAACGGCGGGACAGAGGGGCCAGTTTATACACTTTTATTCTATTGGGCTAACGCCATATTACCAGCGAATGAATCTTGAGGTTCTGTACCTGTTGGTACTATTGTAGTAGATTTACTACCTTCATTAACAGTTTGATTGGTTTGTTGAACTACAGTCATAGCTCTTTCCATTGTATTATTTGATTTTTGATCGTCTATATCTTTTTGTCTTCTAGCAAATTCTTCTGATTGACCTTGTTTCTCTATTTCGAAAGCTGCCTTTTCTGATTCAACCCTTCGAGCCATATCACCAGCTCCAATATCTACTTCATCTATTTGAAATCTTTCAGGTAAGAAATTATTAATACCTGAGATCGCGTAATTGATTCCGTTCTCTATACCTTGAAGTACAGTAGCCATTAGTCCTTGAATACCTAACCATATTGATCTGAATACATTACTCAAACCTGTAGTAGCTTTATCTTTCCATAATATCAAACCATCTATAGCATTTTGAAAACCTATTTTAATCATTTCCCAACCAGCATATAGTTTATCTTTAATCTTATGAAAATTATTAGCTAACCATAGTATACCAAAAACTATAGCTGCTACTGCTAATGCTATAGCGATATACGGTGCCATGAAAGCTACAGCACCTGCTATTAGAGTAATAGCTGTCATCATCATTCCAGCTACGAACGCTAAACTTGAAGCCGCTAATCTAATAGCTCCTGTTAATAATCTTTTACCCGCTGCAGCCATAGTCTTTCCGACTTTACTTAGACCTCTTGTAAAAGCGTTGTCTCTTAAACCTTCTGTAGACTCCCAAAGTTTCTTACCACTTTCTTTTAATGATTCTTTCATTTTCTCATTAGCGTCACCCATAGCATTACCAAAAGTAAATTTGAATTCATCTACCATATTCATTTTTTTGAATTGACCTTTCTCATCACGATTAGCGTCTTTCCACTTTTGTTTTGGTTTCTCTGGATTGAATTCACCACCCTTTCTTTCTGGATCTTT
>Ga0222717_10003663_pt1 | contig 11470 bp, 8 predicted proteins | sample C33_18DmetaG_FD_165053 | JGI IMG/M metagenome (GOLD analysis project Ga0222717, IMG submission 165053) | Estuarine water microbial communities from San Francisco Bay, California, United States - C33_18D | ecosystem: Environmental > Aquatic > Marine > Unclassified | place: USA: California...
ACAAGAGGATCATGTGGTTCATCTTTAGTATGTTATTTATTAGGAATAAGTAATGTTGATCCGGTAAAAACAAATATTAGTTTTGCCAGATTTTTAAATCAATATCGAAATAATTTACCCGATATTGATTTTGATTTTCCACATTATCTAAGAGATGAGGTATTTTTAAAACTAGAATTAAATTGGCCCAATCAAGTAGCAAGAATAAGTAATCATGTTCATTGGCATGAAAAATCTGCTCTAAGAGAGGCTATAAGAATGATAGGAATAAATAAACGAATAGCTAAAGAAGATATTCATAATTTTGTTAAATCTTTACCAAAGGAAAAAAGAGATCTTATAAATAAGCATAAAAAGGAGTTAGAGGATACTTTTAGACACTATTCTTTACATTGCGGAGGAATAGTGTTCTTTCATGATGGAATTCCTGAAGAACTTATTATAAATAGAAAAACTTTAAGCCAAATATTATATGATAAGAATGAGATATCAAAAACTAAACAATTTAAGATAGATATATTATCCAGTAAAGGTATAAGTCAATTAATAGATATATCTGGTAAGAGTATTGACTTTAATGATTGTCCATATGATGAAAAGACGTATAAGCTGTTACAGGATGGAGATAATATAGGTATAACTCTGGCAGAATCTCCTCTAATGAGAAAGGCAATGATGAAAATAAAACCTAAATCTATAGATGATATTGCGTTATGTCTTGCTATAATCAGACCCGCTGCTAAAGATGCGCGTTATAAAAATAATGAAATTGACTATAGTACTGAATTTGTATATGATGATGACGCTATAAGCTTATTATCAAATATTCTAGGTATAGATGAGGAATTAGCTGATAAATATAGAAGATGCTTATCAAAAAATAAATGGAAAATAATAGATAGAAAGCACTTTAATAAATTATTATACAATATAGACGAAACTGAGCGAAAAGTGTTGTTATCTAAATTATCTAATTTAAGAAAGTATAGTTTTTGTAAATCTCATTCATATTCGTATGCTCAGTTAGTTTATAAGATAGCCTATCAGAAGGCAAACAATACAAAGGCATTTTGGATATCTACTTTAAAAAATGCGAGTAGTTCTTATCGTAAATGGGTTCATTTATACGAGGCATTTAGATCAGGAGTAGATATAGATACAATTATAAATAAAAAACGTGAATGTTCAGTATATGCTGAGAATAGACGGAAAAAATTTAATAATTTAACTCAGGTTGAGCAACTAACCCGTTATGGTTATTGGAATATGAAACATGATGAATTTTTCCCAGGATGTTATTTCTATAAAAAGGATAATGTATATTATTTTGGAGGATTGATTGCAAGTCTTAGAGTATTAGATTGGAAAAAGCGAGTAATTGTATGTTCTGTTGGTGTTGGTTCTGGAAAATATATAGAACTTACAACTGTGGGTGTATTTTATAATTCCAAATATTACGGTGTGAAAGGACGCGCAAATTTAACAGATTTAAATGATAAAACTTACAAAGCATATATTGCTAAATATTATTAAATCTACTTACTTATAATAAGGAGGTTTAATCTAAAAATCTATTTTTAGCACCAGGTATATTTAAATTCGCAATTTTAGACGCTTCACTTGAACATATAATCCTTGGAGAGATTTCTGCTCTAACTTTATGACTATGTTGGCAACATTTATTTACATTTTCTATAAGCTTTTTTTTGTTATAATAATATGGTGAATTATGAGTAATTGGTCCATAAAAGTATAAACAGATTGAAGTAAAAGCACAAATATGATGTATTGAGTGATAAAAATTGTAAGTGTACTTGTTTTGAAGATATTCAAATGCTAAGACTTCTATACCATTCAAAAAGGCGGCAAAAATAAGCATTAAAAATTTCTTTGTTTTTAGATTTTTTTTATAAAAGTATCGTGTAAAGTATTTGATAATTGCTATTAGACCCATAATAATTATAAATGAGTATCTAATATAAGCAACATCTACACTGTCTATTGTATTAAGATATATGTATATTGGAATTAAAAACGCACATAATGAAGCCCTAATATTAAGATTTTTATAAAATAGTAAATATGTTGCTATATTTATAATAAGTGTCTCAGAGTATAGCGTATCAATGTTTGCTATTAATGTAGGATTTACAAGCTTATCATCAAGTATTTGCGGATCGTTATTATTTATATGATATATTAATGATATAGTGCCTGTATATAATACATATATACCATCATAGATATTATTATCTAAAAAAAAAAGGATCGAAGGTATTATACATAATAGATTAGTAAATATACATAAATAATTATCGAAGTCCGTTGAAATAGTCATTATAGTTATATAAATTAAAAGTCTTAAGTATTTATACGAGAAATATTTTTTTAGCTAATAATAAAGTATGTATCTTTACATAGTAGCTATTATAATAATTACAGCATGTTATTTTATACAATTAAAACATAATTTTTGGGATAAACAGCCAGTAATGAGAGACGGCGATTGTCAAGATATAAAGGTAATAGGTTCAATTCCTAATTTTAAAATAAAGTTAAATAATTCAGACATCAAGTTTAAACAAAATATATCAAATTTGGATGAAGTGTATACATTCCTCAATGATAATTTCAACAATGATTATAATATAAACTATAGTTATTTAAAGTATTGTTTTAATAAGAAAGATTCTATAAATATATCTTGCTATGATAAAAAAACTATAATAGGTTTTATTCATGCTCAACCTATGAGAATTGTATTTAAAAAGAAGTTATTAAATTTATACTATGTAGATTATTTATGTGTAGAAAAATATAATAGGTCAAAGAATCTAGCATCGTTATTAATATCTACACTCTTGAATTCATTTAAAAATAAAAAATCTATATTTCTTTTTAAAAAGGATTCATATGGATTACCATATAAAAACTTATTGAAAACGCATTATTTTTATAAGGATATGAGAGAGATAATTCCTATTAAGATCGAAAATGTATATAATTTATCAGATTATCCAGAAAATACTAATATCATCTATAATTACTATAGAAAATTAATTAGTAAATTTAAGATGTATAACTACATAGATAGGACTGAATTTAGAAAAATATTTATAGAACATAATAAATTAGATTTATATGTCATAAATAACGAAAATGGTATTAAAACTTTGGTAATAGGAAAGAAAGGTGTATATAAGATATGGAATAAAATTGAAAACTGTTTTGAAATAGAGTTAATATTGGGTGAAATCAAATATGCGAAAAAGGTAGATAAAATATTATCGAATGTATTAAAAAATAATGGTTATAATTTTTATTGTTTGTCAAATGTTGGATTAAATGGTAAATTTATTAAAGACAATCACCTAACAAGGAGTCAACGAGTGTATTACTATACATATAACTTGAATTTGCCAAAATTAAAAACTAGTGAGTTTTTGGTTAATTTAAACTAGTATATTAAGTATGACTTGTTTGTTATATATTGTTCTCAGTTATAGAGAATGGAAATATGGAAAAATGAAAAAAGAATAAATTTATTACCTAATGTATAATAATTTTATTCAATTATATAATTATATGTTTCTTTAGTATAGCCATTTAGGCAGTCGTTTTCTGTCATTTCTCTAAATTTATTACTTTCTTTGTCTTTTACATGAACAGAATAACCATTTTCAATACCAGCGTGTAAATAACATATACATGCTGGAACACCATCTCTGGTTTTAGAAGCATTCTCTATAAATAGCATCTTGTATCCCATATTTTTTAGTATTTCAATAGTATATTTTAATAATGGTTTACATAGTCCATTACCTTGATAATCAGGTCTAATATCTACTCTTGATATATATAAATTTATAGAAGGTAACATTATAAGTTTATCACGAAAAAAATCTTTGGCATCTACATCATCTATTAATTCTGTAAAAACTCTACCAATAACATCATTATCAACTATTAATAGAGCAATATTAACTTTATTATTTGAATGAATATTAGTTAATAGTCTCCGCATATTCCATATATTTTTACTTTTAGTGACTATTCTGGATTTTATATTGAAAAATGATGTATTAATTATATTATCAAATATAAATTGGTCATTAGGATATTTATCTTCCATATCAGGAAAGTGATTATTTAAAAATTTAGTTAATTCAGTGCGAAATAATAATTTTAGTCCAAGTTTATTGGAAGTTTTGATATCATAAATAATTGAACCATCTTTAGATACCTGTTCTATTATAAGCCATTTTTTAATTCTATAATCAATACCATCATCATCTGTAAAATAATACTCAGTTAGTTCATATGACTCTGTAAATACTTTAGAATTACTAATTATATCCAGATATTTAGGCTCATAACTATTTAGATCCTTTGATCTAAAAAAAACAAGTTCCGCATTAGGAACTATTAAACCTTTTTTATATACTAATTGTTTATAGTGAATATCCATTAATATATAGAAAGAAAACAATAAAAAAATTGTATATTCTTATTGTTTTGTTATTGGTATTTAAGCAGCTTTAACTACAACTCTACTAATAAGACCATTAATGTTCATAAAAGTGTAGAGGGAACCTTTTTCAAGGGAGAAAAGCTTGGTAAGAGTGGCATCAGGCTTCCACTTTTTCTTATCTTCATCGAGTTGAAGACCTTTTTCCTTGATGTAGGCAGAGATACCTTTCATCATGGATTGTCTAGTCCACTTACCATCAACTCCTTCTACAGATTGAGCAGTAAGGAATTTGGACATGGTAGCATTGACAGCAGTAGGAGTTTGCTTGACAGTTCTTTTAACTTTAGGGGTTTTGCTAAGTCTTTTATGTTCTCTAGCAACTTCTTTTTCGAGTTTCTTGAGTGCTTTACTCATATCTCTAAAAGATCTCATTTGAAGGTCAACTTGCTCACCAAGGGCAGCAAGGGTAGCACTAAGAGTAGTGCCACCAGATTGTGAAGTAGATTGGGTTTCGGAAGTATTCATTTGTTGTTCGGTTGTGCTCATCTTTGTATGCTTATTAATGTTGCGATGTTTTTAAGCAGTTATTAAAAACATTTAATCAAATTTTTTTTAATTATGCTTAAAGCTCCGAAAACTTTATTCTAAGTCCTAAAGAGATGAATTTCGCGGGATTTAATTTTAAAGAAAAACATTTAAAGATTATGTCATTTATACATATATAATAATGAGTGAAGATTCTAAAAAAGAAACCAATTCAACACAGAACTTAAGTTCTTCAGAATTAGAAGGTAATGTTGAACACTGTATTGCTAATCTTAAAATCATTTCTAAAATCAAAGCTAAAGATAAGCTATATTTTGTGGCAGGCGACGATAATAAATTTTATATAGATGAACCGCAATGGGGACAAGGTGTTGTTCGTTGGTGGCATGAAGGCTCCAGAAAACATACACTTGATAGTCTAGATAAGTTCGTCAGTAAGGTATTTTCCACTATAGACGCGATATACAATACCGAAAGTAATAATAATGCAAGTGATATTTCTAATACTTATTATAGTAGTGTAGCTGGTTCTAAAGTTTTCAAAGAAGAAAACTCAAATCTTCTTATTCAATTTACACAAGAAATGTCTAACGCTATCTCAGGATTAGGAAACTTAAAAAGCACATATAAAGATGATATAACCACAGTTTCAAATATAGAAATCATAATAGAAAAAATGAATGTTCGTGTAAAAAAAATAGGAGGATTATTAAAAATTAATAACTCTAATAACTAAGATTGTTATGATAATTATTATAAATTATAACAATATTAATATTAATACAACAATTGCCAATATAATATTACATCTATTAGCAATATAAGGTGAAATATATCCATAATATGGATGATCTTTATAGTCTATCTGCTTTTTTTTTATGAAATCCGCAATTCCTACTGCGATTATCAAAACAACTGCTGCTTTAATTAAACCCATTTCCTTAAATAATCATGAGATATTAATCTAAAGAGTATTTATTATAATTTAATTAAATGAAAAAAATTATAGGTATAGCATGTTTAGCAAGTAATCGTGCCATAGGTAATGGTAATAAACTTATATATAATTTAAAAAGTGATATGAAGCATTTTAGAAAAACAACTTCAGGAAAAACTAATAACAAACAAAATGCTATAGTTATGGGTAGAAAAACATTTGAAAGTATAGGCAAAGCACTACCAGGTAGATTAAATTGTGTATTATCTAAAAAAAATCCAGAAAATTCTATTAAAAATATAAAATATTTTACTAATATACCTGAGTGTATAGTAGATTTAAAATCAGATGATAGTATAGATAAAATATATATAATTGGAGGGGAATCAATTTATAAATATTTCATGGATAACAATCTATATGATGAACTTTGTTTATCCTTTATCGATTATCCAAAATATACTGGCGGAACATCTTTTTTCCCATTAATAAATTTTAATACTTATCCAAATATAACAAGAGTATCTAATGAAACCTTAGTAGATGATAATAAATTTTATAATTATTCGATATTCCATCTAAGAAAAACTGCCAATAATCTTTACTTAAATATGAATGAGAATAATCTATTTATACAAGCAATGAGTAATAATAATCAAGAATATCAGTATTTAAATTTAATTAATAAGGTATTAACAGAGGGAACTTTGAGAAAAACACGTAACGCTAATACTATATCACTGTTTTCTGAAAAAATGGATTTCGATATAAGTGAAAGTTTTCCACTATTAACAACAAAAAAAGTATATTTCAAAGGTGTTGCTAAAGAACTATTATGGTTTTTAAACGGTAGAACTAATTCAAAGGAACTAGAAAATGATAAGGTTAACATATGGAAAGGTAATAGTTCCAGAGAATTTTTAGATTCAATTGGACTGACAAATAATCCAGAAGGTGATTGTGGACCTATATATGGTTTTCAATGGAGGCATTTTAATGCTAAATACATTGACTCTGATACAGATTATACTGGACAGGGTATTGATCAACTTCAAAATATAATTGATTTAATTAAAAATAATCCCCAATCAAGAAGAATATATATGACAGCTTGGAATCCATGTCAATTATCAGAGATGGCATTACCACCATGTCATGTATCATATCAATTCTATGTTAGAAACGAGAATAACGTATCTTATCTTGATTGTATGATGTACCAGAGATCTGGTGATTTATTTTTAGGAGTTCCATTTAATGTAGCATCAACAAGTCTATTAGTATATATATTGGCTAATATATGTAAAATTTCACCCGGAAAAATTAGTATTGTAATCGGCGATGCCCATATTTATGAGAATCATACCGAACAAGTAAAAACTCAATTATCTAGAATTCCTACCAGTTTTCCTAAATTAAGTATTAATAAACAGTTATCTTCTCTAGAAGAACTAAAATATGATGATATAGTGTTGAGTGAGTACAATCCCCAATCAACAATAAAAGCTTCAATGATTGCTTAAATTAGCATTTTTATTTTATCATCCGCAATAATGATTTTATTTATTACGGATAGATATACATCTAAATTTATAGAATTATCATCTAATAGTGGATCATTTACGAATATATCCTTAATTTTTACAAATATATCTAATTTATCCAATTCCTGCATATTTAAGTGACCTGATGGAGAGTACTGATTGGGCTTCAATGAAAAAGGTATCTTGACTATATTATCAATATTATGGTTATGTCTATAATGATTAAATTGAATAGTTTTATACATAGTTTTACTGTCTAATTTATTTATAATTGGATTACCTTTGTAGGTTATATTAATGGATTCTATACATTCATCATTATTAAAATAATTATAATTATCATCAGTAATCAAAGGTATTTTTTTAAAATGTCTATAATTCCAATTGTTTAATATAGCAAGTATATCTGTTTTTGATATATTATATTTCTTTTCAATACGAATACTTTCATGTAAAATACTATCTGTAAATATAGGAGTATCAAAGTATAAATATACGGTATCAGAATTAGTATATATTGTAGGTAAATACATTAAACTATTTATATTTTGTTCTAAATGATTCATATTTAGTAATTTATAACGAAAAAAAAATGGTCTTAATACTGTTACATCAAATGTATTGTTTTGAAACATCCCATAATATAAAAAAGCACTGTGATATTCGTCGGAATATGATGAACAGTATTTGTATAAGTTTTTAATATCTAATTCATCTTGTCTATATTTAATACATTTTTGTTTACCCTTATTATCATGATAGTTAAATACCACATAATATGGCTTATTAATATCATTCATAGAATGAAAAACTTTATCTATTTTAGATTTATTCAAATTATTTATAGATGTTATATATTTAAGATCACTAATATATTGATTATATGATAATTCAAAATAATAGTTATACCATCTTTTTACTGAAGCAGGTTTTAATTTATTATCATGTATACCATAATAATTATAATTATTTCTAGATTTAATATCATTTCTGGAAGGAACTATTATTATCTCTTTTATAAGAGACGAAGTTTTAATAATTAATTCATTGTTTATAGTTGTGGTCTTATTTTTAAATATCTCAGTAGTATTAACTAATATCTCTGTCTTTTCTTTAAAAAAATCTACATCTTTTTTATCAAAAAAATAAATATATGATATTATACTAGCATTAGTATTATTGTATATAAAGTCGATATTATCTACATAATTAGATAATTCAAAATTTGAATTATTGTTTGAATATACTGTTTCATATATATTGTATAAATATTCATTATATGTTGATTTATTGGTATGATCAAATAATAATTGAGAATTATTTCTAACTGTGACCTTTTTAGGTGAACTAATTCTGAACAATTCATTAAGAGGTCTTAAATATAACCGTATATATAGTCGGTTCTTTTTTAGAGAAACTAATGGAAGTTTAATTTCATTTTTACTAAAAAAAAATGGTAATTTAATATATATTTTTTCAGAAGGTATACTTGGTATTTTGTTATAATTTAAGTTTATCTTATTAATTGAATTCATGTTTGGTTCTTTTAAATATTCATTAGAGTCATTAAATGTATAATTAGGAGTTAAATCTGTAAGTTTTATACTTGTAATTTTATCTATGTTGCTTTTATTATTATGATTTTGTATATTTTTCGAATGCATATGGATAATATTAGAATCAATACTTTCAATTACAATATCATTGATAATAAAATCTGCTTTTTCTAATATAAAATCTCCTATATTATCAATCCATTCAAACTTGTATGGAGATTTAGCATTAATTTCTGGCAATGTAATAGATAAATATATATTTCCTAAAGCATCCATATTATCTGTATTAATTTCAAAGACAGTCTCAGATGTATTAGTTAATGAAAATTTACCTTTTGTTTTTGGAAGAGTTTCTAGTCTTTCTATTGAAAAATTAATATACTTAAGGTATACACTTTTAAAAAAACTTATCTGAGGATTTCCATTAATCATATAATCCTCATTTCCTTTAGCTACAAGTTGTAATAATGAAGCAGTCATTTATTATATATAATAGTTATAATATCTATAATAAATTATAATTAGTTATTTATAAAACATTAATTCACCTATACCTGATTTTATGTTGAGAATGTTATAATACCTGTTATATATTAATATATCATATGTATAGTTATCATGTGGTTGTTTGATATTTAAACCAATATGAACCTTGTTTATATGACTAAAATTACATGTTCCTGTTGGAAGATAACTAAGAGGCTTCTTAGCAAATGAATATAAATAAACACCATTATCTGTATTTGATGAATAATTTTCGTATTTTTGGATATCTTGATAATAATACTTATTTTTATATTCTTCTCTAATCATATTATTAAATGAAAGTGATATATCTTGTATAATATCTGGAGTATATTTATTGAAATTGTCTCCATCTATTATAGGTATATCATCAGGTTCTTTGAATTTCCAATATTCATGTAGTATTTTTAAATAATTATTATCTATCCCATCATTGTATGTGATATAGTTTTTGTTTAATTTGTCATCAACTATGTTTAAATCATAATTATTTATGATTATATCTCCTGGTTCATTGTTTATGAAAAGGGTTATATTATCCAGAAAAGATGTAATTTCTTTTGTATAGGTAAAGTTATCAATGTAATTCGAACTGTTATACTCAGAATTTCTGTTTTTAATTATGTTATTTAGATAATTATTATGTTTAAATTTATCAAATAGTTTCATATTATCAATACATTCAAGGTCAGTAAAATTTAAAAATTCGCTTCTATTGCGATGATCACTTCTTCTGGGTAGGATTATTATGTCTTTTGTAGATCCAAATGTTTCATATGTAATCTTGGTATTTTTATAAATATTATTGTATACTAATTTATTATAACACGGTATAAAGTAGGATTGATTGTATAACAATATATTTTCTAGTTCAATTTTGTCTAGATATATATAGTCTAGGGAAATTGTTTGTTTATAACTATTAATATCATTGCCAAAAATGTTTAAGTAATCTTCTAAGTTATTAAGAACAGAATATGGTGATAAATTTACGCTTAAATCATTAGGTTTATTATAACTTCCATTAGGCATTATATAGGGTTTTGAATAAAAATTAGAACCTCTATAATTATTTTGAAAAAAAGTATTATTAAGCTTATATTTAGTAGTACAATCTTCTGCGTTTAAGACTGTAAATTCAGTATTTATAATACTTCCAAAATTGTTATTAATAACATTTTCATCTCTATTTAATATATAATCAAGATATTCGTTAAATTTGATAATAGCTCCAGTTTCTGTCCCATCATTAATGTCATTATTTTCATTTCCATGAGAATTAGCCTGGCCACTACCATCATCACCTTGTAAAAATCCATTATTGTTATAATAATTATATATCTCTAAATATTTAGGTTTATAATGATTGATAATATCATGTTTATAAAAAGGTTCCACATCATAATTAGGTTTTTGATTAATATCATTATCATTATCTCCGGGTCTTATAAATTCTGTTATTCCTGATTCCATTATAATATTTGATTCAAATAATCCACCACCATTATAACCCAATATACCTTCTTCTTCAAATGTTTTATTTGACTCAGTTATTTCAATAAAATCAATATTGGCTATATAGTTAACATCTTTCACAAATGAAACATTTTTTTCAACTGAATTAAATAATACCTCATTTCCTAATGATGTGACCTGAAAACCATCACCCTCTAATATTTTAACTAATACTTCGCCAGAACTATTTAGTGGGATTACAGTCGTGTTTTTAATTGATCCAGTGATAATACCTTGATTTACTATTTCTCCCTGAGTATAAGTTCCTGATTCAACAGTTAGCAATTGTGTATTATTATCAAAATCAATCGTATTATATCCTTGTCCATAATCAAAATATGGATATAATTTTGCTATAAGATTAGGTTCTTGTTCT
>Ga0222717_10003666_pt1 | contig 11465 bp, 14 predicted proteins | sample C33_18DmetaG_FD_165053 | JGI IMG/M metagenome (GOLD analysis project Ga0222717, IMG submission 165053) | Estuarine water microbial communities from San Francisco Bay, California, United States - C33_18D | ecosystem: Environmental > Aquatic > Marine > Unclassified | place: USA: California...
AACCTAAAAAATCATATCCTTCTGCATCCATAGCTTTGCCGCCAAATCTAGTTATAGTTCCATCCATCAAAACAACTTCTATGCCTAATAAATTATTTGTTGTAGCTCCATACTTTAATGAATGTACCCCCCCAGAATTTTCTGCAACATTACCTCCTATGGAACACGCAATTTGGCTCGATGGATCTGGAGCATAATAAAAACCTTTATCTTGTACAGCTTGAGTTATTGCTAAATTAGTTACACAAGGTTGAGTGACTACGCATCTATTTTCAAAGTCTAGTTCTAAAACTTTATTAAATTTTCCCATAGCTAGAAGAATGCAATCCTGCAATGGCAATGATCCTCCTGACAAACCTGTTCCTGCTCCTCTTGGAACAACTTTTATTTTGTTCTCGTTACAATATTTTAAAATTTTACTTACTTCTTTTACTGTCTCAGGTAAAACCACCATTAACGGCACTTGTTTGTAAGCGGCAAGAGCGTCTGTTTCATAAGGCTTAATCTCGTCAATATGTGAAAGAACGTTTTTAGGATCTACTATTTTTTCAACGTCAGAGACAATCTGATCTCTTTTAGATAAAATAGAATTATCAACTTTGGGCATTTGTAAACTACTCATACCAATACTTTATATTTTAAATTGTTTTTGGTCAAAACGCTTAAATGACCTACTTTAGCATTTTTCCAATTTTTTCTAGGGCTTTTTGAATATTATCCTGTGATGCAGCAAAGCTAAATCTAACATAATCTATTGATGTTTTTCCAAATGCTGTTCCAGGAACTATTGCTACTCCTGCTTCATGCATACATTTTTTTGAAAATTCCGACCCATTCATTCCTGTTCCTTTTACATTTGGAAATGCATAAAAAGCTCCACCAGGTAAACTACACGTTACTCCAGGTAAATCATTTAAACCTTTATGAATTAACTTACGTCTTTGATCAAACTTTTTCATCATTTCATGAATAGGATCATCCGGGCCATCAAGTGCAGCTATGCCAGCAAATTGCGATGGCGCATTAACACAAGAAAAACTATTTATTGCTAACTTAGTAATATGCGGAATTAATTTTTCTGGCCAAACGCTCCAACCCATTCGCCATCCTGTCATTGAGTAGGCTTTGCTCCATCCATCTAAAACAATTAATCTATCTTGAAGGTTTGGGTAGTTAAAAAACGTAGGCATTTCTTTGCCGTCATAAATTTGTCGACTATAAATTTCATCACTTAAAATTGCTACATGTGGATGTTTTTTTAATTCTTCAGCAAGAAAATCAATTTTAGATTTTTCAACAAAACTTCCAGTTGGATTGTTAGGATTGATTAAAACAAGTAGCCTAGTTTTATCTGTGATTAGAGATAAAATTTTTTCTGGATCAAATTTTAAATCTTTATCTTCAGTTAAATCGTAAGGCACAGGTTTAGCACCAGTGTAATTAATCATAGATTCATAAATTGGGAAACCTGGTGTAGGATGAATTATTTCTGCGCCCGGTTCACCAATCATTGAAATGGCGAAATACATTGTAGGCTTTCCGCCTGGCATTATCATTACTCTTTCAGGACTGATGTCTTTTTTATAAAGTGATTTAATTTTTCTTGATACAGCCTCTCTACATTCTAAAATTCCATTAGCTAAAACATATCCATGATGACCATCATCAATTGCTTTTTTTGCTGCTTCGACTACGTGCTTAGGGGATTTAAAATCAGGCTGTCCTAAACCTAAGTGGATCATTTCTTTACCTTGAGCTTCGAGTTTTTTAGCTTCAGCTAAAATACTAAATGCAGACTCAGTTCCCAATCTTTCTAAATTTTTTGCTAATTTCATAAATATTTTATTATAAATTTTTTAAGTAACTCCTGCAAATACATCCATTGCATTACCGGTATGCAATTTTTGATTTATTTAATTCTTTGATGGTTTTACATCCTAAAAGTATCATATCTCTTCTAAGTTCATCTCTCATTCGTTTTAAAACTTGTTCAACTCCAGCTTGACCGCCTGCACCTAATCCAAATAAGAAGCCTTTTCCAAAACTGCATGCTGTAGCACCTAAAGATAAAGCTTTTAAAACATGAGTCCCTCTTCTTACTCCACCGTCCAATATTATTTCTAATTTGTCACCAACAGCATCTTTAATTGCTGGCAATTGATCAAAGGGAGATCTTGATCCATCAAGCTGCCTGCCTCCATGATTGGAAAGTAAAATTGCTGAAGCACCGATATCAACAGCTCGTTTAGCATCTTCCACTGACATCAAACCTTTTATTGCAAATGGACCGCCCCATCTTTTGATACAATATTCTGCATCTTTCCAACTCATTGCAGGATCATATTGTTCGTTAATATATTCCATAACATTCGTAGCTATACTGGTTCCTTTTTTTGTAAAAGCCTTAACATTAGCCATCTCAAATTTTTTATGGGTTAAATAATTAAACGTCCACTTTGGCCGTTTCATAAAACCTAAAATACTTTTTATATTTAGCTTGGGTGGTGTTGCAAATCCCCAATAGTGATCTCGTTCTCGATTGCCTGCAGTTACCGTATCAACTGTAAGACACATTGATTTAAAACCAGAACTTTTACATCTATCAATTAAGTTATCAGTAAGTCCTTTTAATTTATGAATGTATATTTGAAACATTTTTGGTCCACCTGATATATTTGATATTTCCTCTATTGAAGAATTTGCCATTGTGGACATACTGTAAAAAGTTCCAAATTTTTCCGCTGCTTTAGCGCTAGCTATGTCACCTTCATGGTGAAAGAGTCTTTGCATTGCAACTGGGGACAAAAATAATGGCATATCTATTTTTTGACCAAAAACAGTTGTTGAAAGATCTGGTTCTCCTACGCTAGCTAAAATGTTAGGAACCAAATCACATTTTAAAAACGACTCAGTATTTCTTTTTAAAGTAACTTCATCGTCTGAACCCCCATCAATATAATGAAAAATAGGTGCTGGAAGATTCTTTTTTGCTAATTTTCTAAAATCATTAAAACTATAACAATCGTTAAGTTTCATTATAGTTAAAAGTTTTTAGAGAAAGTGATTTGCTGGTTATCTGTTCCTGGATTAGTTGCTCCCCAATCATTATTAGAAATGTGGCTGTAACTATAACTTAATTTTGAATTTTCAAAAATATCTAGACCTAATTTAATTTCACTTTTAAACTCTAAAACATCACCAAGATCTTTGCCATCACCTTTTTCATAATAACCTGGAGCAAAACTTGGTAAAATTTTTAGTGGGCCAATTCCATATTGACCTTCAATTCCAGTGTAAAGATAAACTGAACTTTTGCCTGTCATAAATGCTCCAGTTACAGGCTTAAATTTTCCAAGAAAGGTATCTCTAAATAAATTTGGGTTTTTGTGTTCAATGCCAAACAAATTTGTTTGATCATCACCTTCTTTATCGATTAAATCAAATGTTCCAGTATAAAAAGAAATATCTTTATTTCCCTGATCAGCATTAACTACGTTTACGTTCCATAAAAAAGTAAATGCTAATAATAGAGCTTTAAATTTCATATCAAAAAAATACAACTAAATGGTTAATTTGTACAGATGCCTTTATTAATTTCTTCTTCTTTTAAATAAGAAAAAAATAATAACCCCACCTAAAACTAGAGCTAAATATGGTAAAAACCATAGTATAAAGTTTTGCTTGTTTACTTGGGGCTTAAATACAATCCAATCTCCATATTTATCAGCCATAAATGCATAAATCTCTCTTTCTGTTTTTCCATCATTAATTAAATCTTTCACTACAAGTTTTATTGTTTGTGCAAAATCAGAATTTGAGTCCGCAATTGATTGTCCTTGGCAAACTAAGCATCTTAAATTTTTATGAATAGTATTTTGGTCAACTTTTTTTTCTTCACCATTAACTAAGCTAAAATTTAATAACAATATAATCATGAGTAATTTAAATTTCATAGTTAATTAATTATTTCTACAATTGAGTCATAATCTTCAGTAGATAATGGTCCCACAAATTTTTTTAAAATCATAAGATCTTTATTTACTAGAATACTCTCAGGAATTCCAAAAATACCGAACTTTACTGAGCTTTTCCCTAGTTCATCTTTAGTTAAAAAATCATAAGGATTTCCAAGTTCATTTAAAAACATTTCCGCTTGTTTTTTTTTGTCTTTGAAGTTTACACCAAGTAATTTTAAATTTTTCTCTTTAGATAATTGAATAAGTAGCGAGTGTTCCTGTCTGCATGGTAAACACCATGATGCCCAAAAATTTATTAATGTATAATTGTTTCTTTTTAAATCTTCTTCTTTATAAAATTTATTTTCATCAAAATATTCAAGACTTATATTAGAAATTTTTTTTCCAGTTAAAAAATTTGTTTTATAATTTGTATCTTTATTTAGGCCCATAAAGAATACTCCAATAATAAAAATAATAATTATAAAAATTGATATTTTAATTATATTTTGCATTTTGAAATAATCTTAAAAATCCACCTATAGTAATCATGATTACAGAAATCCAAATCCAAATCATAAGTGGTTTTTTTTGAAATTTAATGTTGTAATAATCTGATCTATCAATGTTGCTCATTGTCAAATAATAATCTTTTAAAACACTAGTTGTAATTGCAGCTTCATAAGTTAATGTTTGTGGATTTTCATAAATTCTAATTTCAGGTTTTAAAATATTTTTTCTATTAGTTTTATTATTTTTAATTTCTAATGATCCAATCACAGCTTTATAATTTGAAAAATTTTCTGTTTCTAGATTTTGTAATTTTATAGAATAATTATCAAAATTTTTTGTTTCCCCTAACTTAATATTATAATCTTTTTCTATAGAAAAAATATGATTCAAGCCAATAAACATTATCAAAAATCCAAATGAAGCATGAGAAATTACTCTAGCAAAATCAGTTTTATTTTTTTTGAAAGATTTAAAGGCATCTATTAAAGATGATATAATTAAAAAGAGTGAAGATATAATAATTAAATTTGATAAAATACTATAACTTTTAAATAAAAAAATTATTAAAAAATTAATTAAAATAGATCCCAATAAAATAAGCAGATAATTTTTCAAATTATTAAATTTTTCTTTTATCCATTTTACTTTTGGCCCAATCGCCATTATTAGAAGAAATATAACTACAACTGGTATTATCACCACATTGTAAAAAGGTGGCCCGATTGAAATTTTATTTCCAGTAAGAACATCCGTAAATATAGGATATATTGTACCTAAGAGAACAGTAATTAAATAAAACATCATAAACCAATTGTTAACTAGAATAAATGTTTCTTTGCTGTTTGGATTTAAATCATAATTTTCTTTTTTATATTTTTTAAACAATAAGAAAATAGAAGAAAAAATCATTAACGTTAAAAATAATAAAATATAAATTCCTCTAGTAGGATCACTAGCAAAGGTATGAACTGAATTTAAAATTCCTGATCTAACAAGAAATGTTCCTGTCACACTTAAAATAAAAGTTAACAAACATAAGGTAATAACCCAAAAATAAAATAAACCTCTTTTTTCAAAAACAATAAGTGAATGCAAAAGAGCCGTCATAGCAAACCAAGGCAATAAAGAAGCATTTTCTACAGGGTCCCAGAACCAAAATCCTCCCCAACCTAGTTCATAATATGCCCAGATAGAGCCAACTAGAATTCCAAGTGTCTGAAAACACCAAGATATTAAAACCCAGTTTTTAATACTATGAGCAAATGCTGTTTGAGAATAATTAGTAATTAAAGAGGCCATCGCTGCTGAAAAATAAATTGATGACCCAACAAATCCTAAGTAAAGCAAAGGTGGGTGAATTGCTAGAGCTGGATCTTGCAAAATAGGATTCAAACCCAATCCTTCTTTAGGAATTGGCGATATGGCACTAAATGGATTTGAATTGAATAAAATAAAAAATAAAAAACCAAGTATTAAAATATTCTGAATTACTAATGTAAATATCCTATATTCTTTAGGATGGTTTTTAGTAATAACTAAAAATAAAAAGGAAAAAATTGTAAGAATAATAACCCATAATAATAAACTTCCTTCATGATTTCCCCATGTCCCTGAGATTTTATAAAATAATGGTTTTAAGGTGTGTGAGTTTTGATAAACAGTAATTAACGAAAAATCAGAAACAATAAAACCTGCTATTAAAGTAAAAAAACAAATAATTATTAATGTGCTTTGAAGAGTGCTTATTTGATAAATTGTTTTAGGTATAAATTTATTAGATATTTTTAAACATCTTAAAGCTGAATAAATTATCACGAAACTTAAAAAGATATTTATAAATAATAATAAATTTCCAAAATTACTTAACATTTTGTTTCATTAAATTTTTCAGTTCAGGCGGCATATAATTTTCATCATGTTTAGCTAAAATTCTATCAGCGATAAAAAATGTTTTGTCCTGCAACTTGCCTTCGGCTACCACACCTTTTTCTTCAGAGAATAAATTGGGAACTGTGCCGCTATAACTAATTTTTAATTCATTTTTAAAATCTGTTATTGTGAATTTAATTTCTTCTTCACTAATAATTAAAGAATTTTTTTTTACCATACCTCCTACTCTTATTTTTTTTGAAAAATCTATATCTTGACTTGTCTTAATTTCAGTAGGTGACTTAAAATATAAGATATTTTTATTTAAAGATTTTAATATTATAAAAACAGCTATCAAAGATACTAATAACAGAACTGTTAAGAGTGTTGCTCTTTTTTTAGCTTTTTTTTGAAGCATTAACTGCTTTAGATTGTTTTACTGTGAGACGACAAAACTTGTGAAGCAATCTTTGAGTTTTCTACAACTGATTTTCTCTTTTCAACAGATAGCTCATTGATTTCTTTTGCAAATTCTCTTTCATATTTCTTAAGTGTTTTTTGAGTTTTATAAAAAACTATCCCACACGTAATAAATGTAATTGAAAAAGCAGCCCATACAAATAGACCGTAACCGTTCATATATAAAAAATTTTGAATCATAATCTTTTTAAGCTTTTTTTCTTCATTCTAATGATTTCTGTCTTATATTTCATTAGAAAAATTAACGCACAATACAACAACAACACAAAAAACATAAGCAATAATGGCATTAACATTGATGAGTGAATCGTGCTTGTTCCTGTTAATTTAATACTTGCGGGCTGATGGAGGGTATTCCACCAGTCAACTGAAAATTTAATTATTGGTATGTTAATTAAACCTATAATGGCAATTATACTTGATATTTTATTAGCTCTCTCTTCTTTCAAGATAAATTTATGAGAGACTATGTAACCTATATAAAATAAAGCAAGCAGAACCATAGATGTTAATCTTGCATCCCACGCCCACCAAGTTCCCCAAGTCGGCTGTCCCCATAATGATCCTGTAATAATTGCTAAACAAGTAAACATTAATCCTATTGGTGCAATACTTTTAGTAATTATTATTAAGTTTTTTGTTTTAAAAATAAAATTAGCTATAGAGAGTAAAGCTATGCAAGTAAAGGAAGCTAAACCAATCCAAGCTGAAGGTACATGAACATACATAATTCTTACACTGTCACCTTGTAAATAGTCAGGTGGAGAAAAAATTAATGCAAATGAAAGTGCAATTAAAAGTAAAATAAAAAATATAGAATTGATGAAACTAATTAGTTTTTCAATTAAGTGAAAAATATTGCTGGGACTTAATAAGCTAAACATAGTCTTTTAACTACTATAATATTATTTTTTTGGGAAGTTGTATTATAAGCCCAATTGAGAAAGGAGGGAGTTAAGTAAGGAAAATAATTCTCAATCAGGCTTAAACATAAGAAATATATCTGCCGTCTATGTCTTAGGTTTGGATAAAAAATGTTAAATTTTAGGCAGTAGCAATTAGTTTGAAATTTTATGATAACTAGCACCTTTTTTTCCTGAGAATATTTCTTCTATTAAAGGATGCCTGACTGGCTCTTTTGATAGATCTAATAATAAATTTTGCTCTGAAACATATGCCTCGTAAGTTACGTCATTACTCTCGGCTAATAAATGGTAAAATGGTTGATCTTTTCTAGGTCTAACTTCTTTAGGAATTGATTGGTACCATTCCTCAGAATTATTAAATTCAAAATCGACATCATAAATAACACCTCTAAAATCAAAATGACGATGTTTAACGACTTCACCTATAGAAAATTTTGCATTGTTGTTTTTAAGCATACTTAATAGTTAATAATTTTTATCTCAAAATCAATATCTAATTTATTAAAATATTATTATATGCTAATCTTTGTTTGTGAATAAGTCATTTTTAAAGTTTATTACTGATTTTGGCCCTCTACTGATTTTTTTTACCATTTACTATAAAAGTGGGAACAATCTTACTGTTGCGATTCCTCCTTTGATCATTGCAACTATAATAGCTGTAATTATTATGTTTTTTGTTGAAAGAAAAATTCCTTATGTGCCCTTAATTGGCGGAATTGTCATTTCATTATTCGGTGGATTAACTTTATATTTTGATAATCCTATCTTTTTGTACATGAAGCCTACTATTGTTAATATTATTTTTGCAGCTATTTTAATTACAAGCAAAATCTTCTTTGATAAAAATTTTTTAAAATTTTTTTTACAAACTGCATTTCAATTAAGTGAAGTTGGTTGGAATAAATTAAATTTTAGATGGGCTTATTTTTTTATTTTTTTAGCAATTTTAAATGAGTTTGTTTGGAGAACACAACCAGAAACAACTTGGGTAAACTTTAAAGTTTGGGGAATGCTTCCTATTACTTTTATTTTTACTGCACTTCAACTTCCTCTAATCAACAGATATAAAATATGAAAAGTATTAGATTAGTAATAGATAATGGTGTTCAAAAAAGAGAGAAGGAAAAATTTTTTGTTAAAAAAGAACTTCAATGCATTTTAAATTTGTACGCAAAAATGGTCTCTAACGGTTCATGGAAGGACTATTCTTTTTCTTCAGGAATTAAAGAGGTTTCATTTAATGTTTATCAACGATCCTCGGACAAGCCTGTTTTGAGAATTCTAAAAAATCTGAAACCTAATTATTATAATGAAAAGTATTTAATTAAGGATAGAAACGGAAATACTCTAAAAAAATCGGAAAATCTTGATCAGCTAATTGATAAAACAAGTTGGAATAAATTAAGATTGGTTAAATAATTATCTTCTTTGGCCAAAAAGTCTAAGTAACATTATAAATAAATTAATAAAGTCTAAGTAAAGAGTTAAAGCACCCATCACTGCTTTCTTGCCCATTAATTCACCGCTGTCACTGGCCATGTACATGTTTTTAATTTTTTGTGTATCATAAGCAGTAAGACCAACAAAAATTAAAACTCCTAAGATTGAAATTACAAAATACATCATTGTAGATTTCATAAAGATATTAACTAGAGATGCAATTATAATTCCAAATAAACCCATCATTAAAAAAGAACCTAACTTAGTTAAATCTCTTTTTGTTGTGTAGCCGTAAATGCTCATTGCCCCAAATGTTCCAGAGGTAATAAAGAAAACTCTAGTGATACTTGCTCCCGTATACATTAAAAAAATTGAAGAAAGAGATGCACCCATAAGTGCTGCAAAAACCCAGAAAGTAGTTTGTGCTTTTGCTGCAGACATTTTTGCAATTCCAAAGCTCATATAAAAAACTACTGCTAGAGGAGCGAGCATTATAACCCACTTTAATCCTGATGCATAAATTGAGTTTCCAAAACTTGTTAAACCTACGATCTCGCCTGTTCCTGAAGTTACAACAGCCATTTTGAAAAACGTTAGAGCTATTAAACCGGTTAATAAAACACCTGATGCCATATAGTTATAAACTTTTAGCATGTAAGCTCTTAAGCCTTGATCTATAATAGCTTCTGAAGCTGAAGAACGGACTGTCGATGTTTGTTTGTTAAAATCCATACAATATATATAAGTTTTTTTAAAAACTTTTCAATAGTCAAAAATTGACCTAAAAAGCTTAAATTAATATTAAAAATCTATGAAATATAAAAAATTAGGTACTACAGATCTAGATGTGAGTTTGATTTGTTTGGGCACAATGACATGGGGAACTCAAAATTCTGAAAAAGATGCTTTTGAACAAATGGACTATTCCGTCAGCAAGGGTATAAATTTTTTTGATACGGCAGAAATTTACTCAGTTCCACCAACTGCAGACTCTTACGGTAAAACGGAAGAGATGATCGGAAACTGGTTTGAAAAAAGAAAAAATAGAAAAAAAATTATTTTAGCCTCTAAAGTTGCTGGGCCGGGTTGCGATTGGATTAGAGGTGGAGGAAATAGTTTTGATGAAAAAAAAATTGGTGAAGCAATTGATGGGAGTTTGAAAAGGTTAAAAACTGACTATATAGATTTATACCAATTACATTGGCCGGAACGTTCTACTAATTATTTTGGAAAGAGAGAATATTCAGTTAATGAAAGTGAAGGAAACTGGAATAGTTTTGAAAGTATTCTTCAATCTTTAGAAAAATTTATAAAAAGTGGAAAAATCAGACACATTGGTATGTCTAATGAAACACCGTTTGGCTTATCAAAATATATAGAATTATCAAAAAGTAAAAATTTACCACGGATGATGTCAGTTCAAAATCCTTACAACTTAGTGAATAGAACATATGAAATAGGTATGTCGGAAATATCTTTGAGAGAAAAATGTGGTTTGCTTGTTTACTATCCTCTAGCAGCAGGTGGGTTATCTGGTAAATATAGAAATGGTCAAATGCCAAAAAACTCTAGAATGGACCTTTTTTTCCAAGGTTGGGGAAGGCATTTAAACCCTCTAGCTATGAAAGCTTATGATGAATATTACAAACTTGCCACGGATAACAAAATGACCATGGTTCAGCTAGCACAATCATTTGTAAATTCCAGACCATTTGTAACGAGTAATATTATTGGGGCTACAACTATGGAACAATTAAAGGAAAATATAGACTCCATAAATATAGAATTATCGGATGAGATAATGGAAAAAATTAATTTAATACATAATAACAATCCTAATCCTTCTCCTTAATTGAACCCATTGAAATAGCTAATTTTTAGTATAAAAATAAATTCATGTTATTTAAAAAAATTTTTATAATTTTTACCGTTACTGCATTTTCTCTAAATGCATTTGCAAATACGCCAAGATCAACTGGAAAATATAAAAACTGGGAAAGCTTTGTAGCAGAAACCGATAAAGGAAAAATTTGTTTTGCACAAACTGTGCCAACTAAAAGAGCACCAGCGGCTATTAAAAGAGACAAATCAAAATTATTTGTAACCTTTAGACCTACTGAAGATATAAAAGATGAAGTAAGTATAACTAGTGGACATGATTATAAGTCCTCTACTGTTACGGCTAGGTCAGGAAAAAGAAAATATTCATTTTTTTCACAAAAAAGTTTTGCTTGGTTGCTAGATGACCAAGAAGAGAAAAAATTTATTAAGCTTATGC
>Ga0222717_10003668_pt1 | contig 11464 bp, 8 predicted proteins | sample C33_18DmetaG_FD_165053 | JGI IMG/M metagenome (GOLD analysis project Ga0222717, IMG submission 165053) | Estuarine water microbial communities from San Francisco Bay, California, United States - C33_18D | ecosystem: Environmental > Aquatic > Marine > Unclassified | place: USA: California...
TCATAAGATTGCGCAAGGATGATGATATCCTCACCGTCATCCAGCTTTTCATCGCGCCGATCAAGTTCAAACCCGGCCGCGCCATGTCCGCTAAAGCCGAAATCGCCAAGCAGATCGTCATTTATGCCGTCAAACACCCAGTCCATATTTTTGTCGTAGCAAACGCGTTTATAGGGCATGCCAACAAAATTTCCCTGTGCGGTAAAGCCAATGCCAACAAGCTGCTGCGGAGGGCGTCCATTGCGCCGCCAAAGGCCACCATAACTGCCGTCAAAGGCATTATAATATTCACCCGGTTCAGATGCCCATGCGCGCAACCCATCTTCAGACCGCCTAATTTCAAGCAAGGCCGGATCTTCAGGGTGGCGCACAATCCGCCAATAAAATCCATTGCCGCCAAGATAAACAAGCCCACCGCCGTTATCCCGATAATCTTTCAACGCATCAAGTGTTTCGCTGGTGTGATATTCAGGATGGCTTCCGGTTACAACAGCCTTATAGCCTGAAATAGCGGCCACCCCGTCACGGTCAAGCTCATCATCGGTAATAATGTCATAATCAATGTTCTGATTATGCAGCCATGCGATCAAATGACTATCGGCCTGAAAATGGCGAAGGCCAGAGCAGGTTGCTTCGCCAAAGGTCAGATAGCCAGGCCTAAGATTAAAAAGAACGCGTTTATGCGATGCGTGGCAAATGCCCGACCCGTCAGTGTGATTATTGTAGGTCGACAGCCCATAATGCCGATATTGAGACGGGTTATTTGGATAGGCCTTCCATGCGCTGATCTTTTCAAGCCATGATGGCGCAAAATCGGGGCGGGCATGATTGCCATAGATCGTATAGGTAAAAGTTGAAACCAGAACACATAAATTCGCGCGGCGCTTGCCAAGTGGCGGGCAAACAAAAAACGGCATAGCATCATAATGCCCTTCAGCCTCAATGCGCATGATATATATGCCCGAAGGCATATCTTCGGGGATCACCAATTCAAAATCACTGTCCCACTCGAAATCATAAATATCATCATCGTGAAACGATATTGCAGCATAGTGATCTGGCTTGTGCCGCCAGCAAAATTCGGTTGCATCCCACTTGCGCCCCGTAACCCCCCTTGTCGGGGCGTTCCTCAACAAAAGATCAGGTCCGGCATTTGCCTTTACCGATAGCGAAGATATGGCTTGGGCAAAATCCCACTTCGCAATTAAATCGCCATCAGCCAGAATTTCGGGCGCCTCGATTTTCCCATTAAAGCAACAAGGGGCGTCACCAAAACCGGCCGCGATGCGAACCGGCGCCTTCACGGAAACGGGAAACATCTGCGCAATGTCAAATTCTGTATGGCCGTTATTGGCAATTTCAATATCGGCTTTTGCCGTCATCATTGATTTTACATCAAGCGCTACCACACCCGATGCCGACACCTTAAACTCAAGGCTATGCCAGTGATTGCACTTTATTGCTGCCGATGTTGAAACAGACATGCCATCAGGTAATTTCACGGTGATCATACCCTGCGGATCAAGGATGATTGAGACTGTCCCCCAAGCCAATAAAGTTTGGTCAGCAGCGATAAGAACCGTCGGCATGAACCATAATTTTATCACAAGATCGGCATTGATATCGGCCTGCAGATCGGTCGTGCTTTGCGCAAATGAACCGGGGGTAAACCCCTGATAGCGCGACGCAAAAGACGATGGTTTGAAATAGGTGCTGGCATCATCTTCGATAATGCCAGGCCCGTCCGGATTCGGATCTGCCGAAATTGAACGATGCAATGTTGCCTTAAACGCTTCGCGTGCATGGCTGGACACGAAAAATGTAACAGTCTCGCCGGGTCTTGCTGACAATTTATCTGAATATCCCGCTATAAATACATCTTGCATAAACGATCAATCCTGTTTGTTTGAAAAATACGATATTTGGCTGAACGGCGGACGGCGCCTGCCTATAATGAAACATGCACAGCGTAAATGATCAAGCGCAGCGGCTAATCAAAACAGACATGATGAATGTCTGGCTAGGTTTATCTTTTTCAAAGATATTAACCCGTCCGATGAAATCCTAAGAATGATCCCATTGGCCGTTAACAATGCCAACCAATCAAGCAAAGCAAACAGTGGCGCGTGAGCCCCTGCGTCGGGCGCTCCACCCATTGTTCATAAAGTCATTCTGATTAGGGAAATAGCCTCAGTAACCTTGATTTTTATGTGGGGTGAAATTTTTTATCTTGTCTGTTGCCGTTACATAATCGGGATCGAAAACAGATAGCGCATTTCGCTGTTGCCAGCTTTGGTAAAGCTATCAATCTGGTTATTGGCGTTGCGCTTGGCCCCTTCCAGATCAAAAATCCTGCCGAAAACCGCCACATCATATTCGGTCAATGGAGTTTGGCGGTAAAGGGCACGGGCGGCGATTAGATGCCGTCGCCAACAAAGGCACGTTCAATCACATAATCACCCGGGCTAGATAAATTGCCCTCATGAAAATTCTTTTCCAGCAATTGCGCCGCGATATCCTGATTAAGGCCAATCGACCCGCAAATCATAATCCGGTCAAAAGCCGGATCAAGGGGCGGCAGTGACAGGCTGCTGGCCAGTTTTCCATCGGCCAAAAGTGTGGTGATGCGGCCAGTCTGGGTAAAGTTTTCACGCGTCACGCTTGGCACATAATGCAATTGGCGCGTGACCATTTCGCCAATCAGCGGATGGGCGCGACTGTCGGCAACAATCTTTTGACTATAGCCAAGCTCGGCAATCGTGCGGCACCCATGAACAAGGATGACCTGCTCAAACCGTTCATAGATTTCCGGATCACGGATGAGCGCGGCAAAGGGCGCAAATCCGGTGCCGGTTGCCAGCAAATATAAACGTTGTCCATCGCGTAACCGCGCCAACCCCAATGTGCCGGTTGTTTTGGGACGAAGTATGATTTTATCGCCAATCTGAACATGCCGAAGCCGCGAGGTTAACGGGCCATCAGGAACAATGATCGAATAGAATTCCAGATGATCATCCCAATGCGGGCTGGCAATCGAATAGGCAAGCGTAACGGCTTTGCCTTCATCATCAACAAGACCGATCATCGCAAATTCGCCAGATTGAAACCGAAAGCCCGGCGGGCGGTCAGTCTGAAAGGAAAACAGCTTGTCGGTCCAATGCGTAACCGCTGTCACGGTGACCTGATCGGGGGCGCTGATCCCGCCTTTGGGGTGTGAAGCAAGCGATTTGTTGGCTTGATCCAATGCAGCTAGCGGGCTGGGATTTTGAAGCTGTGTCATTTTCCGTCACTGTTCCAAATGTGGTGATGTCTATCAGCTATAGATAGAATGATTTACTCTGAAGGAAAGGGTTTTGGCGGCAAAAAAGAATTTATTTTCTTGAACCAAAAATCACTGCAAAAAATTTGTAATGTTTTGAAAAATCATGCAATGGCGGTGGCTTTACCAACCGATCTGTCGATCGGCCACATGATTTTACCCAAATAATTTTACCCAAATAATTTTACCCAAATAATTTTCCGGGATTCAAAATATTTTTCGGGTCAAATGTCGCCTTTATGTCGGCCATGACGTCAACTGACTCGCCCATTTCTGCCCGAAGATAGGCGGTTTTGCCCTGTCCGATGCCATGCTCGCCAGTGCAGGTGCCACCAAGCGCAAGCGCGCGCTCGGTCAGGCGGCCTGAAAAAGCGCCAATTTTTGCCTGCATTTCTGTGTCATCAGGCATGGCAAGTGGTAGCACATGAAAATTGCCATCGCCAACATGCCCGACAATCGGGGCGGTTAGATCATGCGCCGCGATATCGGCAATCGTATCTTCGACACATTCGGCCAGGCGGGAAATGGGAACACAGACATCAGTTGCAAAGCCAGTGCCACCCGGAAGAAGCGCGTAACCTGCCCATAGCGCATCATGGCGTGCTTTCCATAGCTTTTGCCGCTTCTCGGCATCGCTTGACCAGCTGAATGGGCGTGGCGAATGATCGGCGCAAATTTCGGCAAAGCGGGTGGCGTCATCGTGAACCGTGTTAGGAGCGCCGTGAAACTCGACAAGCAATAACGGTTCTTCGGGCAGGTCAAGTTTGGAATAGGCGTTGCAGGCACGCACTTGAAGCGGATCGAGCATCTCAATTCGCGCAACCGGAATGCCAAGCTGTATGGTTTCGATCACCGCGTCACAGGCATTGCGGATGGTTGGAAAAGAACAAATGCCACCAGCAATCATTTCAGGGATGCCGTGCAATCGAAGGGTCAATTCGGTAATGATGCCAAGCGTGCCTTCCGAGCCAATAAACAGCCTTGTCAAATCATAGCCCGCGGCCGATTTGCGTGACCGTCCCCCGGTTTTGATCACACGTCCATCGGCCAGCACCACCTCTAGCCCTAAAACATTATCTTTCATCGTGCCGTAACGCACCGCATTGGTGCCGGATGCCCGTGTTGCCGCCATGCCGCCAATGCTGGCATTTGCGCCCGGATCAATCGGAAAAAACAAGCCGCTATCACGAAGATGCTTGTTCAGCCCTTCGCGGGTAACGCCCGGCTGTACGATCACATCAAGATCGGCCTGATGAACGGCAAGCACCGAATCAAAGCTCGACATATCAATCGAGATGCCGCCAAAAGGGGCGTTCACATGACCTTCAAGCGATGATCCCGTGCCAAAGGCAATTGCCGGACAGCCGCAGTCATGGCAGATCTTCAAAATTGACGAAACCTCGTCGGTCGTTTTGGCAAAAACCACAGCGTCAGGCGGCTGGTTGGCAATCCATGTTGTGGTATGGCCATGCTGCTCTCGAATTGATACGGATGTTGAGAGGCGATCGCCAAATAATTGTTTTAAAATGCTAATTGCTTGATTTATGTTTTGCTGCTCAAACAAGGTGATTACCCTAAAAAAGTGATTGGCCCAAAGAAGTGTTCTGCCAAAAAAAAAGTGATTGGCCAGATGATGTGCAAGCATAACCCAGATGAAGGATGCGAGCATATCACGGAGTTGAAAAAGCGCAAAAGCGCAAGAGCGCGCCAAAATATTTATCGTTGCCGTCAAGGGCGATGGTCTATTTTCGAAAAAATTGGCAGGGTTCAAAAATTGGCTTAGGGTTTTTGCGGTGATCGCACTTGGCTGTTCATTTGGCCATTTCACCCCAAAATACCGTCCAGCAGATCTTGTTTGGGTCATAAATCCAGAATCGGAAATTGGAAAAACGACATGTCTTTTTTTGAGTCGCAGGGCCACCAGCTCTATTTTGAGGAACATGGCGGTGGTGAGGCCTTGGTATTTTTGCATGAATTTGGCGGCGATATTCGCAGTTGGCACCAGCAAATAGCCTTTTTTTCGGCGCATTACCGTTGCATCGCCTTGTCATGCAGGGGCTATCCACCATCGGATGTGCCGCGTGACCAAACCGATTATGGCTGGCAGAAAACGCTCGGTGATGTGGTGGCGCTTCTTGATCATCTTGGCATCGAAAAGGCCCATTTTGTCGGGCTTAGCATGGGGGCTTTCACTGGCTTGATGATATGTTTGCGCCATCCTGACCGCGTGCGATCCTTGGTTGCGGCAAGTGGGGGGTCGGGCGCGTTTCCGGCTGGGCGCGATCAATTTATCGAAAAATGTATGATGCTTGCTGATGCGGCGATGACTGCCGATTTCATGCCAGCCGATCAGATGGCCTATGGTCATAACCGTGTCCAGCTTCGTGAAAAGAATTATGCGGCTTGGTTGACTTTCTACCAACAGCTTGGCGAGCATCCGGGCATTGGCGCTGGTCTGACGCAAAAGATGGTGCAGGCGGCGCGGCCAAGCCTGCATGATTTTGAGGCTGAATTTGCCGCTGTTAAAACACCGGTTTTGCTGATGGTTGGTGATGAGGACGACCCGTGCCTTGATACGAATCTATGGTTAAAGCGGGTGATGCCGCGGGCTGGTTTGTCAATTTGGCCAAAATCGGGGCATTTGCTTAATCTCGAAGACCCGCAGCGGTTTAATGCCGAATCTGCGGCCTTTTTTGATCAGGTAAAGGCAGGTGAATGGCCGGATCGTAATGAATTGCTGGCGCGGCATGTCGCGCCCGACAAGGCTATTTCTTAACCTGTGTTGCGACAAAGGCGCGAATCCGATCAGCCAAACCGGGCTTTGCCGCCGATCGCACAAGCGCGGCAAGATCATGGTCAAGCCCGCCATCATCACGCGTTGCGGCAAGCAGGGCGGTTTTAGCATCATCGCCCAGATTGCCAGCGTCACTGGCCAGCTTGTCGATATGAGTGGCCCATTTTTCGGCTGGTTTGATATCGGTTAGAAAGCCATTCCCCAGCGCGTCATCAGCGGTAAAAATGCGTGATGTTTCCAGCAAATCAAACGCGGCGTCAGCACCAATCAGGCGCGCAAGGCGGCGGGTGCCAAGAACGATACCAAATTGGAGGCCCGGCATGCGGAAACTGGCATCAGGGGCGGCAATACGTTTCCGGCAAGATGCCACGATATCGGCAGCCGCGCCAAAACAGCGACCCTGAACAAGCGCCACACTGGTCATTGGCAATTGATAAATCATTTGCAGCAATTGTTCGACCCGAACAAACCGGTATAACAGGTCGGCATCGCTTTGTTGATCAAGCCCGCTAAGGTCAAATCCAGCCGAAAAGGCACGGCCCTCACCAGCAAAAACCACCAGATTTGAGCCACGCTCAATCGCCGCGGTCAAGCCGTCAATCAGCCCCTCAATCATGGCGGCATTAACCGCGTTCAGTCGGTCAGGCCGGTTTAGGCGAAGCCATGTAACCATATTCTTATGTTCAATAATAACAGGTTCTTGTGATATGGTTTTAGTCATATTTCTTTATCCTATTTTCCAAGCCAGTCATCAATGATTTCAGCATTATGTGCGCCAAGTGCGGGTGGTGGCCGCATGTGGCTTGTATCAACGCCGGTAATGGCAATCGGAAAGGCGATGCTGTTGGTCTTGGCCCCATTGGGAAGGTCAAGCGGTTTGACCAGCCCCATATGCTTGACATGCGGGTCGTTCAAAATTTCAGCAAAATTATTGATTGGCGCACAAGGCACGTTACGGCCATCCATTTCGTCAAGCCAGTCGGCGGCGCTGCGGCTTTTGAAAACAGGTGCCAGAATATCAACAAGTGCGGTTTGATTTTTGGCCCGATCGGCCTGCGTCAGAAACCGCGCATCACTTGCCAGTTCGTCCTTGCCAACAGCGGCGCAAACCTCATGCCATAATTTGTCATTGCCGGCGGCGATCACAAAATGCGTGTCGGCGGCTTCAAAGGCCTGATAGGGGGCGTTGCGCGGATGCGCCGAGCCAAGACGGACAGGCGGAATTTGATTGCCGAAAAACTCGCTTGTTTGCAGGGCTGACACGCCAAGCAAACTTCCCAGCATCGAGCAATCAATATGTGCGCCTTGTCCGGTCTGTTCGGCCTTGCGAAGCATGGCAAGAACACTGAAACCGGCATAAAGACCGGCACAAAAATCGCCAATTGGCACGCCGCATTTGACTGGTGGCGCATCCGGTTCGCCGGTCACGCTCATAATGCCCGCAATTGCCTGAACCGTTACATCAAAAGCGCCTTTGCTGGCATAGGGGCCGGTTTGTCCATAGCCAGAAATTGAACAATAAATCAATTTCGGATTTACCGCGTTCAAATCATCATAGCCAAGCCCAAGACGCGGCAGCACGCCCGGCCGGTAATTTTCAACCAGAATATCAGTTTTCGCGACAAGTGATTTCAGCAAGGCAATATCATCAGGGTTCTTCAGATCAAGGGCAACGCTGCGTTTGTTACGGTTTACCGAGGCAAAATTTTCGCTAAACACGCCGCCATCCTCGGTTTTGCTAAGTGGTGGCCATTGCCGCATGCCATCACCGCCATCCGGTCGTTCGATTTTCACGACATCGGCCCCCAGATCGGCCAATAGTGATGCGGTAAATGGGCCAGCTGCAATTTGACCGAGCTCAAGAACCCGAACACCTGCCAAAGGGGCGGGGGCTGATTGCGACGGATTGGGCATGAAAAACTCCTAAAAATATGTAATGCCATATTATGACAAATTGTCACTGTTTTGAGATTGTGAAAAGACAGGCGGTTCGCGCCTTAATATTCCCGAATTATACGATGATTTCCAGTCGTGATTGCCGGATGTTTGGGAAAAGTGGGTTTGCGCCGCAAAAATCATTCGGCAAATGCGCAATTGCTGGCTAAGATTTTGCCTTAGCTGTCTGCCTACTTGTCCTGCCTGGCTATGCTGTCTTTATTCAAAGCCAGCCTTTCAACGGAGATCATCGCGCGTGAATAAAACCGTTATTTTTGATCTGGATGGAACCTTGATTGACAGTCTTGGTGATATTCATGCGGCGTTGAATGGCGTTTTGCATTTGCGCAATGCGCCGCCACTTGCGCTGGCAACGGTTCGCGGCTTTATCGGCAAGGGATCGGCCAATCTGGTGATGCGCGCCCTGCAAGCGCAGGATTTAGCCGTCGATGATGCGTCCTGTTCAGCCGCCTTGGCCGATTTTCTACGGCTATATTCGGCGGATTCGGCAAAATTAACATCAATATTTGATGGCGCTATTGATGCGCTTGGCTGGCTGCAGGATCGCGGGTTTCGCCTGGGTATCTGCACAAACAAGCCGCTGGCGCCAACCAAAATTGTGCTGGATCAATTTGGCCTGACGCGGTTTTTTGATACGATTGTCGGTGGAGATCAGCTTGCCAGCCGCAAACCTGATCCGACTATGCTGTTTCACGCCATGGCATCTTTGGATGCGAAATCATGCTTGTTTGTTGGTGATAGCGAGATAGACCGCGAAACGGCCATCGCCGCTGGCCAGCCTTTTGCCCTCTTTACCAAAGGCTATCGAAACACCAGTGTTGAAATGCTAAAACCTGAATATTATTTCAATGAATATAGTGAATTAATAGATATAGTTAATGTTTTAGATAAGTGATAGATAACAGGTTTTTTTCGATTGGTTAGCCATGACTAGCCTGTCATTTAAGGAAGGGTAGTGTTTATGTCAGCTTCAAAAAACAGCTTGGATCCGGTGCAGATATTATGCCTTGATGGTGATGGTATTGGCCCCGAAATCACCGCGGCCACCCGCCGCGTTTTGCAAGCGGTTGATCATTGTTTTGATTTGAATTTGACCTTTACCACACATGATATCGGTTTTGTGTCATTGGCGGCATCGGGAACAACATTTCCGGATAAAGTGTTGGACGCAGCAAAGGCGGCTGATGGCATCGTTCTGGGGCCGGTTTCGACCATTGATTACCCGCCAGCCAGTGAGGGCGGGATCAATCCGTCTGGGTTCTTGCGCAAACAGCTAGATCTTTATGCCAATATCAGACCGGCAAAATCTTATGAAGGTTTGCCGCCGCGTGTTGGTGACAAGGTTGATCTGGTGATTGCGCGCGAAAATACCGAAGGCTTTTATTCAGACCGTTCGATGTTTTTCGGACGTGCCGAATTTATGCCAACCGAAGATATGGCCTTGTCGGTTCGGAAAATCACACGTCAGGCATCAACGCGGATTGCCCGCACCGGCTTTGAATTGGCCGCGCAGCGACGCCGGAAAGTCACCGTTGTTCATAAGGCGAATGTGTTTCATGTATCGGATGGGTTATTTCTTGAGGCGGTTCGTGCGGTTCGTGATGAATTTCCCGATTTCGAATATGAAGAGCAGATCATTGATGCGATGGCGGCTCTGTTGATCCGCGACCCTAGCCAGTTTGACGTGATCGTCACGAGCAATATGTATGGCGATATCCTGTCAGATGAGGCGTCGGAAATTGCCGGCAGCCTTGGCATGGCCGCATCATTAAATGCGGGTGACAATTTTGCCATGGCGCAGGCACAGCATGGATCGGCACCATCATTGGCGGGACAGGATCAAGCCAACCCGTCATCTTTGATCGGCTCGGCGGCGATGCTGCTTCGGTGGATTGGCGAGCGCCGCGACGCACCGCAATTTTTAGCGGCGGCTGATGCGATTGAACAGGCCATTACAAAGGCTGTTGCCACAGCCAGCACACGCACGGCAGATTTGGGCGGGCCGCTTGGCACAAAAGCCTTCACCGATGGGCTTTTGGCGATGATCAAAAAAACATAATTCACCGTCCCACCCAACTAGGCGCTGGCTTGGCAGCTCTGATGCCACTCATGTCGGGCCTGCCAAGGCCGTATTTACCTTAATCAGCAATGAAGAGTATCAAGTATGTCAAAGCCCGATCAAATGCCTCAATCCTATGTCAAGTCAGATGATGCGGTTCGTTTCGCGACCATGATCATGACCGGACAGGGGGTCAGTAATGAAGATGCTGCCATCATTGCCGAATGTCTTGTCGAGGCTGATCTTCGCGGGGTGCAAACGCATGGGCTTTCACGGTTGCCGGTCTATGTCGAACGGGTTCAGCGCGGGCTTGTAAAAGCGATGCCAAATATGAAGCTTGAAAAACCGGTGGCGGCTTGTGCGTCGCTTGATGGTGATAATGCCTTTGGCTTTCTTGTTGGGCGTAAAGCTATGCAAGAGGCCATCAATATGGCAGATAGCTGCGGTGTTGGTGTCGTTGCGGCGCGAAACAGCAATCATTTTGGGATGGCGGCAACCTATCTTTTGCAGGCGGTAAGAGCTGGTTATTTTGCCTTTGTGTTCACCAATGCGTCAAAGGCCATGCCGCCGTGGGGTGGGCGCGAAGGATTGCTTGGCACAAGCCCGTTTGGTGCGGCTGCGCCAGCAGGAAAGCTGCCGCCCTTTGTTTTGGACATGTCGCCTGCGGTGGCAGCGCGTGGTAAAATCAGGCTTGCCGAAAAGCGGGGCGAGCCGATTCCTGAGGGCTATGCGCTTGACGAAAATGGCCAAGTCACGACCGATGCAACCGCGGCGCTTCGCGGTGTTGTTTTGCCAATGGGTGGCTATAAAGGGTCGGGGCTGTCGATGCTGATGGAAATTTTGGCGGGGGTTTTTTCGGGTGCAAATTTTGGTGGCGATGTTCCGGATCAATATACCGTTTGGGATCGGCCGCAAAATGTGGGACATTTCTTTATGGCTCTGAAACCGGGGGTTTTTGTCACTGAACAGGGATTTCGAGACCGGATGGACACGCTTGTTGGCCGGATCAAAGCCAACCCGCTGGCAGACGGGTTTGACGAAATTTTGATGCCGGGTGAAATTGAATCCCGCCTTGAGGCCGAACGGCGCAAGACAGGAATTCCTTTCGCGGCATCAGATCTTGCGCTTCTTGCCAAATTAGCGTCCGATCATGGCGTGGCTGAACTGCCGCAGATAAGCCGATAACCCGACCCGATAACCAGACCCGATAACCCCCATGAGGTTTTTGACATGTTGACCTTTTACTATGCAAAAAATTCTGCAGCTTATGCGCCGCATATCCTGCTCGAAGATATCGGCGCCGATTATAACGCGGTTCGTATTGATTTCATGACAA
>Ga0222717_10003671_pt1 | contig 11458 bp, 6 predicted proteins | sample C33_18DmetaG_FD_165053 | JGI IMG/M metagenome (GOLD analysis project Ga0222717, IMG submission 165053) | Estuarine water microbial communities from San Francisco Bay, California, United States - C33_18D | ecosystem: Environmental > Aquatic > Marine > Unclassified | place: USA: California...
TCGATGAGAGCCACATGATCTCGCCCTGTTTTAGAAGCTAACTTTAAATACTGCTCCCACTGCGACTTGCCTTCAGATAAAGGATGACGATCATATTTTCCATTTTCATTAAGACTCCAATTATAAACATGCAGCGTTGATAATTTAGGTAAAACGTCTTCTAAGCCCGCTAAATCATAGCTCATTTCAACACCGGTTCTGCTTTGCCAACCGAAAGTGATCGCGGGATGTTCAGTTGCTTTCATTAAATCCATGGTACTTTCGTTGGTATCGGTTAAAGTACCAATGTGATATTCAAAAGCAATTGCGACATCATTTTTAGCACAGCAATCTGCAATACGCAGACTGTCTTCAATCAAAGCGGCTCTATCAGCCTCGCTACAGTCTTGTGAACCTTTTGTACCCGCCCAAACGCGAATCAAAGGCGTTTCAAGGGCACAAGCTGTATCGAGCACACTGTTAAAACTGAGGCCTTCTTTTTCACTCTCTCCTACGCGATAATATGAACCATAAGAAGAAATAGTTAAATTAGATGCTTCAGTGATTTTCCTAACTTCAATAGCCCGTTCAACATTACCCATGGGAACATGACCCTGATCACGACCCCACCATTCGACATGGGTGAGGCCTGTTTCTACACATAAATCTACAACTTCAGTAGCTGATAACTGCCCCAATGTAAGTGTGCAACAACCTGGATGAAACATAATGATTTATTTCAAAAAGAAAAGAATTTTAGAATTTATCGTTTTTGTTAAAGTTCAAATTGGACTCTTTTGCAATTCTTTCAGCTGCATTTTTACCAAAGGTCCAAAACATCGCAGGGTGTACTAAAAAGTCTAAGATCGTGCTCGAAATTAAACCGCCAATGATCACCGTTGCGACCGGGTACAAGATTTCTCTACCGGGTTCGCCTGCAGACATCGCAATAGGCACCAAGGCAATTCCACTAGTTAAAGCAGTCATGAGCACGGGAACCATGCGTTCGCAACCCGCTTTAACAATGGTATCTACACTGAAAGGCATGCTTTCTTCTTTCATCAAATACAAATAATGATCCAGCAATAAAATGGCATTGCGCGCTGCTATCCCCCCGAGGGATATCAACCCTACTAAAGTTGCGATTGAAACATTTTGATCGCTTAACACAATATAACTAACAGCGCCAATAAAGGCCATCGGTATGCTCATCAATACTTGAATACTAAAATTGATAGAATTAAAGTGCATGAATAAGATCACAGCCATGATGAGAAGGGAAAAAATACTCAAAATAATAATTTTATTTTGTGCCGCTTCTTGTGCTTCAAACTGACCGCTGATTCGAATGGAATAACCCTGTTTATGCAGCAGCTTTTCTTCGATAGGTTTTAGTGCATTTTTCACATCCATCACCACTTCGCCCAATGAACGTCCGGCAACATTGTGTTGAATAACAATTCTACGGGCAACGTTTTCTCGATTAATATTGTTTGGGGTTTTTGTAACTTCCACATCGGCAATATCAGAAAGGTAAATCAGTTTTCCACTTTTATCTCTAATATATAGACTTCTGAGGTCTTCGATACTTTTTCTATTTTTTTCCTCTAACCTCACGATCATGGGGTACACAAATTGTCCAACCGTCATTTGAGATATGGGTTCACTACCGAGCAATAATTCGATTGAATCAGCTATTTCTGCAACGGTTAAGCCATAGCGTGCTAACTTTTCTCTATTGGGATTAATCGTGATTCTATCGACTAAAACTTGTGATTCCACATAAAGATCTTTTACCCCTTCGATATCTTTAATCACAGCTTCCACATCAGTGGCAATATTTCTAAGTTCATTTAAATTATGACCAAAAACCTTGATCGCAACTTGTGCTTTCACACCCGAGAGCATATGACTCAATAAATGCGCTAATGGCTGATCAACAGCCGTCGCAACACCTGGAAATTCTAGCGCTATTTTTTCACGCAATTCTGAAACCACTTCATCTTTTGTTCTGTTTGAACTTGGATCAATGGAAACAACCGCTTCGGTTGTTTGCACGCCTTCAGCGTGTTCATCACCTTCGGCACGACCTGTTCTTCTGCCTACGTGTAAAACGCCTTCAACCGACATCAATAATTTTTCTAAGCGTTCTCCATATTCATTTGATACCTTTAAACCCGTTTCTGGCGGTAAAATTAAATTTATTTGAGCGGTGCCTTCGTTAAAAGCTGGCAAAAATTGAGTCCCTCTATTTGCCAACAATAAAACACCAATGATCACGAATGAAATTAATAAAGAAATCACAATAGAAGAGTATTGAATACTCGTGCGTATCAGTCGCTCAACAATTTTTTTACAAAAGCTCACAACTAGCGATTCCCTTTCGCTTTGAAGGTTTTTACTTTTAGAAAGTAAGTAATAACATAATACTGGTGTTACCGTCAATGATACGATCAATGAACAGCCAACACTAAGAATATAAGTGATGCCTATCGGTGTAAAAAGTTTTCCCTCTAATCCCGAAAGGAAGAATAAGGGCAAATAAACAACGATCACCAATAAGGTGCCAATAACAATTGCTTTTCTAACCTCATCAACCGCTTTAAAAATAACAAGCAAAGTGTTTTTAGGTTTTTCCAGTTGAGCATTTTGTTTAAGCCTTCTGAAAATATTTTCTAAACCTACAATCGCATCATCAACCAAAGCACCTATGGCAACGGCTAAGCCTCCAAGGGTCATGGTGTTGATCGATAAACCGAAAGCACTAAAAATAATGATGGTTAAAGCGATCGATAAAGGAATCGCTGTAATGGTTATAAAGGTTGTTCTAATATTGAGTAGAAATACAAATAAAATAATAACAACGAGAATGGCACCATCTCGCACAGCTTCTTCAACATTTTTAATCGCGCGTTTTATAAATGAAGCCTGCTGGAAAACATCTGGAATGATTTTTATATCTGCTGCCAAACCTTTTTGAATCAGTTCGATTTCTGCATCAATTCTTTTAGTTAATTCTACGGTATCGGCCCCAACTTGTTTAAAAATTACAAGAATCACACCAGGATCTCCATCCACACCTGCTTCACCTGTTTTAATCGCAGCGGGCCCAAACTCCACCCGACCTACATCAGAAATGAGCACGGGTCTTTCGCTATCGAATAAGACAACTGCTTTTGCAAGATCATCTTTGTGTTTCACTAGTCCCGTTACAGTTATCACAGGACCCTTTGAACCCATGGTTAAAAACCCTCCCGATGCATTTTTATTTGACTCTTCAATCGCAGTAGCGACATCGGTTGCCGTTACACCAAAAGAATTCATTTTATTCACATCTAGAATAACTTGTAGTTGTCGCGGTGCTCCACCTATCGAAACAATGTTAGCTACACCGGGAATAGAAAGCAAACGGAATTTTAAATTGTAATCTGCTATTGCTCTCAGTTCAGTGATCTCTGTTTTTTGATCGACACTGCGTAAGCCAACATATTGAATTTGACCCATAATACTGGATATAGGAGCCATTTGAGGATGTATATTTGGAGGTAATTTTGAATTGGCCAACTGCAGTTTTTCTTGAACGATTTGGCGATTCCTATAAATATCCGTTCCCCAATTGAACTCGACGTAAATGACAGATAACCCAGTACCCGAGCTAGAGCGAACCCGCATCACCCCTGTTGCTCCATTGAGCGATTGTTCTAAAGGGAATGTTACAAGTCGCTCCACATCTTCGGGAACCATCGCGTGAGCTTCCGTTATGATAGTTACCGTTGGTCGGTTTAAATCTGGAAGAACATCTATTGACAATTTAGAGGAAGAAAACATGCCATAAGCTGCAATTAAAACAGCTATGATGAGAACAAGACCTCTATTCTTTAATGAAAATGATACTAGTTTGCTTAACATGAGAACCTCAATTAATGAGAGTGTCCAGCGTGAGGATCAATAGCTTCTCCTCGCTGAGCTTTGAGAGCTAGTGATAACCCAAAGGCACCGTGAGTTACAAGTTCTTCATTTACTTTTAAATCTGAATCAATGCCAAGAACGGCCACTTCTTCATTTTGATGAAGCACAACCACATTCGAAACTTTGAACAGACCATTTTCTTTAATGAAAACTTGTTTTTCTGGTCCATCGTCTATCACAGCATTGCAAGGAATGGTGTATATATTTTCATATAACTCAGTGGGAACTCTGAGTATATAGCGAGTGCCCACTCTTATTTTCCAACTTCTAAATTTCTTACCGTTGTGACCTTTTTTAATAACAGCAGGATTATCGTTGATTTCAATGTGCACTTTTGCTCCACCTCGATCACTATCATCTTGTATAGAGCGAATTTTCAAACCATCAATGACAACTCCGGAATTCATCGCTAGAGGAACAGAAGAAATAGTAAAACCTTTTTCTAGTGCATTCATCAACAAACTGATTTCTGAACCACGAGCGTGTGCTTCTAAATGTAATTCGCGCATATCGTGTAGTTCGCCTAGCTTTTGTCCTGTTACCACTCTCTCACCTATTTTAATATTGATTCTATGAACATCGTAGTCTTCTTTTATCTCTGGAGTTTTTATCGTTACCTGTGATTCAAAGGCACCAATTTTCAACAAGCTTTTAATCGTAGATAAGCTTTCTCCTTTGAGAATTAAACTACTAATATCAAAAAAATGTTCAGCAGCTTTTTTATCCTTTGATAACCATAACACCATTTCATTTGTTAAATATCCATTCGCTGATAATTCTCCTATGAGAGAGATCGCATAAGAAATTTTTGAAAGCTTAGACGGTAAGCTTCTTAATATTAAATCGGAGTTTCTGCTCCAATACCCGTGTTTTTCTAAAGCTTTTTTGATAAGGTAAGATTGTTTTTCATTGCCTTTTTTATTTTTTAAATCAGCTAATTCACTAGCATTCAGCCCTTTTAATTTTTGTTCTGCACTCATTAAAAAGCCCGTTAATTTGAGGTCAGGCCTTGGCATTGCTTCTCTCATTAGTGTAATCAATGCAGAGTTCTTTTCAACCATCTCACCGTGTTCTATATGAATGCTTTTTACAATTCCATTGATAGGTGCGGTTATGGGTTGAATTGTTTTTGCTGTTGAGCCTATACTGGCGTTAACGGTTTTGTAAGTTGTGTAATCACCGAGTTTTATTTTTTTAGTTTTTAATTTTAAGTTTTTTAGTGCTTGCGGTGATAACTTTTGTGAAGCTACTTGATTTGTTTCATCATGGCCGTGTCCACTGTGGTCTGAATTGTGGTTTGAACCGTGATCGTGACCTGCGTGATCACCGTGGTCGTGTCCGCTGTGGTCTGAACCGTGATCGTGATCTGCGTGATCACCATGGTCGTGTCCACTGTGATCTGAACCGTGATCGTGACCTACGTGATCACCGTGGTCGTGTCCACTGTGGTCTGAACCGTGGTCGTGACCTGCGTGGTCACCATGGTCGTGTCCGCTGTGGTCTGAACCGTGATCGTGACCACCATGACCGTGATGACCAGACTTTGAAGGTGTTTTTTGTGTCATAACTAAGTATGTACCTCCCATACCTATTAACATAAACAATATATAGATAAAAATATTTAATACTGGTTTATTTTGCATTTTTCTTCTCCTCGTCTGACTTTAAATCTCGTTTTCCATATGTAAATATATAGTCTTTTTCTCCAGCAAATTTTTGAATTGGATACGCAAGTGTTTGCTCTAATTCAATCCATGCTTCTCTTAAATCAATTTCAGCATACACGAGATCTTTTCTTGTTTGCTGGTGTGCTCTAAAAACCTCACTGTATTTTAGTGCATCAATAGCACCATTATTCAAAGCTTGTCGCGCCATTTTTAAGTTTGAATGTGCAAGTTGCTTCACTTCACGATTCAAAATAGCAACTTTTTTTTGATACAGTGCAATATTATCGAAAACTTTTTTTAAATTAGACAAACGATTGTGTACTTCTGAAATATATGCTTGCCGAATTATTTCACGTTGTTTTTCCGCTTCAATGATTCCTTTTTTATTTTTGCTAAATATTGGTAACTCAATTCCCAGGCGCAAACCAAATAGTGATTTTTTAGAACCCAACTCTCGTTCTCTTTCAACTCCAAACTGTATATCTGGATATTGTTTACTTATCTCATACTGAAGTTTTTTTTCTGCAAAACGATATTTCACTCTTAATTTTGCCAAGGATATGTTGTTCTCTAGCAATACTTTTTTTAGTGTTGTAAAGTTTTCACGACCCTTTTCAAGTTTGGGTAACAACATTTTATTATCCGGCATAAAAGTAGTTACATCAAGACCCAATAGTTTTGACAACTCTGCTTTTACCTCGTTACCTTCACTTTGAATTTCTAATAATTCTAGTTTTGTCTTTTTTTCATTGTATTTCACCATACCTAGATCTAGAGCAGTAACAGAGCTTATATCCAACAAGGATTCCATGGTTTCCACATATTCGTTAGACGATTTTATTAATGATTGATGAATCGTTTTCTTTAAATGAGTTAGCGCTAAATGACTGTACGTCTCTCTCAACTTCAAATACAATAAACGATGTTGCGCTTGCACATTGATATAAGCTAATTCAGCATGGATTGTGTTTAAGTCCCCTTGAATTTTTCTTTTTGAACCAAGTGGAATTGTGAAACCCAAAGCTATAAAAGGTTGGATTTTATTTCCCACACCACTCCCTAAGTTTTTTCCAATGTCAGGTCCAATTTCAATTGATGGGTTTGGCCATGGTATTTTCAACTGTGCAACACTCTGAACTTTGTCATACTCTGCTTTTATTTTTTTGAGTTCAGGGTTATTAGCGGTCATCAGCATCGCAGCTTTAACAAAAGAAAATTCTTTCTTTTTAAGACTTTCCGTTGACCGACGTTTTATTTCAACTTGCTTAAACAGTTGTTTAGAGTGAAGAGGTTTCTCTTTGTACTGAACACAACCACTTGCACTGGTTGTGATAATGATGCCTAAACATAGAAGGCGGGAATGGAACATATTTTTCTCCGATTTGATAATGAATAAAATGAGTTAATTTTTTGACGTTTTAAAACGACAATGCAACTTCACTTTATTATCAAATCAATAAAACTGTATTCCTAATCGTTTTTAAAACACTGGATTCTTCAGGAGGTGATTTGTAAATCCACTGTGAATCCAAAGTCCTTAAAATAAAATTATTATCGTGCTTTCCGCTTTCACTGTTTAAAAATCTTTCAGAAATTTTAAACTTTTTGATAGCTAGAATTGTTGATTCATCTGTTGAAATACGCGTATCATCACAAGGTCCACAGTGCTCTTTCTCAATTTTTTTTGAATGATGCTCTTCTTCTTTCGAATCGTGTTTATGTGATGAACAATGCGATTGTTCTTGGTGAAAAGTTTCAAATGCTTTATCACCATCACTGTGTTCACAGATAACAAAAGCACTTCCGGCGAATGCACTGATGCTATATATAAGCGTGATTAAGATTGTGGTAATTCTTTTCATTGCTTGAGGATTGTCATTTTAGTGGCTGATTTGTCAAGTTGTGATCAAATCTATCGAATAGGATACCTAATTTTTTTAAAGTAACTTACTCTTAATTGTTCTTCTATCTACTTTTAATTTTCTAGCGACTTCTTCGTAATTGCCGTATTTTTCATACAAACCATTTACATAGGCTTTAGTTAATTCATCCAAACTCAACTCTTTCTTCACACATTCTTTTAACCAATCACTGCTTTCACTCTGTGTGTTAACAGGTTTATAATCCTTTCTCAATAAGTAATTACTGATACATTGTTCTAACTCACGAAAATTTCCAGGCCAGCTATAGTGTAAACCCAATGAATCACTTATCCATTTTGAAATCTCGATACTCAAAACCGCAGCCTCTTCATCAGAAAACATTTTTTTCAAAATATATAAAGCTGAATCTTGTAATAACTCAATTGACCCTGAAAGAATTTCTTCCAAAGATGGAGTCGTAACTTTATCTGCACAGATCCTATAATAAAAATCTTCTCTGAATTTTCCCGCTGCCATTTCATTGGCTAGATTGATATGGGTTGCGAAAATTACTTTTCCTTTTAATTTGCGTTCTTGGTGTGATCCAATTCTATGAAAAGCTCGAGCTTGTAGTGTGCGCAGCAGCTTAACCTGTATGGTTGTATCCAAATCACCGATTTCATCTAAAAACAGTGCACTGTGCGATGTTCCCAGTTCAAACCAACCTTTTTTATCTTGCATCGCTCCGGTGAATGCACCTTTAACATGACCAAATAGCTCTGATTCAATCAGTGAAAAAGAAAAAGATGAAAGGTTGATAGCATTGAAATGATCCCTAAAACGCACCTTGAATGTACAGGATCGATGATCAAAGGGTATATATAAGGATAGCCCGATTGCCCTCGCGACCAATTCTTTACCGCTGCCTGAAGGTCCCGTTATTAAAACAGGTATATCAGAATTGAACTTATACATCGTTCTGCGATAGCGTTTTACATCGTAACTGAATACAGACTCCCATATATTCGAACGCAAAGTATATGAAGCCTTTGAACTGCCTGAGATAAACATAAAGATATGATAAAATGCTCTGAGCAACTGCCAAAAACATGAAAACAGATGGTTTTTATCTTTTTGTGCCGTTTCTTTAAACGCGGCATGAGAAAAAAAGAAATCGAAATGATCACTGTATTTTTGATAACAGCGGGCTATGAGCTGGTCTGACTCAATCGGGTCATCACTCACGATTGCTGCTTCTAAATCAAAAGTACATTCATAATATAAAAAGAAAAGAATGCAATCTTCGTAAAGCTCTGCATCTTCCGTTGATATATTTTTTAATACCATTATTTTTTTTTGCATTTCTTTTCCAAAAGAATCAAGCAAAATATGGATCGATTGAACATTTTGCCTTTTTCCAAATGGGTTCGCTCCTACATGCCAAGTATTGTCTTCAACGGCAAAATCTTTACCCAATACTTTTTCTTCGAGTTTAATGCGATCTGGTAAAAAAGGATTGATATAAGCGAGGGAACTAATATTTTTTAAAAGTTTTTTTTCACTGGGATTAAATAGATTCATATCTTACAATTTTTGAATAAAAAATGTCTTTTTTTGTATTTATACAGTTTCTTAGAACACTAATCCATTGTATTACAATAAATTAACATGCATCAAATAAGTACGGCATTTTATAATAATATTTTTTATTTCATTTTATCTTTTTAAGTTATGAATGCAGAATTAATCAATTACACCAATAATTTCGAGTGGGAATCAGATCCGGTTCAAAGCAAACCCTTCTTTTTAAACAAGCATAAATGGATCTTTTTTTCACTTATTCCTGTCGTTACAACAATTATTGCGGTTAATTTACAATTTTCACCTGCTTTCACCTACACCATTGGGAAAATACTAATGCTCATGATTCCTCTCTATTTTGTGAGGTTGGATGAATGTAAATTTTCAATCGATTTTAAAAATGCCTTTTTGTCTGCCGCACTTTTATGTATTGTTCCGCTATTATTTATTGCCCTTGGCTTTTTAAATAACTTAGACCCAACTCCCATCGCTGATAAACTCACATCCCTTGGCTTAGAGAATTCATTTTTTTTGGTTGCTGTTTTTCTCAGTCTAGTCAATGCACCCATCGAAGAATGGTTTTTCCGCATGTATCTCCTTAAAGAAACTAAAGGCAGTGATGTCAAAAAATGCACGATCAATGCTATATTATTCATGCCACATCACTTTGCCGTCTTAATCCTTTATTTCCCTCTTCCTTATGCCATATTATTCACCGTCGGAACAGGCTTAGCTTCTTATGCTTGGTCTTGGATGCGACTCAAAGGGGCTAGTTTTATGTCACTCGCTATTTCTCATTGTATATGCGATATTGTTGTAATATACCTTGCTGGGTCTGTCTTACTTCAAAATAAGGTTCTCTAAGGAGTAAATATGAATTTCTTTTCATTTTTAATTGTTTCATTCTTATCAGCTTTTGGACTTGGTTATTTAAAGTTCTTTAGCACAGGTTATTTATGTGAAGAAATTTATACTACTGGAGATAAAGAATGGGTCATTCAATTCATCGGTGCCATCTTAACCGTTGGTCCGGTTTTAATATACTTTATTTCTGCTCCTATTGCAGCTTCAATTAAAAAATCAAAAATCATGGCAGTATCATGCCTACTAACAGGTATGATACTCTATATTGGGTACCAATCCAATTGGATGGGAACGATTTGGTTTTACCTCATACTTTCTGGACTCAACATGGGGATATTCAGTGCAGCTAAAATGTCTTGTGTGCCCATTCAAGCTCAAAATTCAAAATTTTCAATCACATCTATCAATGCGAGTTTATCCATAAGTTTTATATTGGGCATGTTAATAGGTAGCTTTATGGGAAGTTATACCTATGCAAACCACCGCGATATTGCAGCACACGTTGTTATCTATGTATTTTTAGCTGCAACGGTGCCTTCTTTATTTTGTGTTTATTCTAGTGAAAAACTTGAATCTTTTTCTTCTGCAAAGAAAGAACTCTTTAACGACTCACTCAAACTGTTTTCAAAGTTTCCCTTACACCTATCGGGTTCCGCCATTATGTGGGGCATTGCCGGGGCACTCAGTTTAGCCGTTACGGCTTATCTAGAAGTACAAGGCATCTCCAGTGCCACAAAAAGCACAATGATTCCACTATTTGCAGCTATAGGAGCCATCATTGGAAATGTGGTTTCCGCAAGATTACAAAAAGCACCTTTTAAAGTATGTTTAGCTTTTATTTTTTTACTTTTTATCAGTATACCCCTCCTACCCATCAGTGTGAACCTCCTTAAATCGAGTGGGGTCTCCGTCGATATGATTTACAATATGGTTGTGATACAAATGCTTTTGATGGGAACTTATTTTGGTTTAGCGACAAATATCATCGACGCAGAGTATTTACAAAAAGTAGGCAACCTCAACAAAGAAGCCTGCGGTGCTGCCCTTCAAAGCGTTATGATATCTCTTTCATCGCTTGTTATTGGAGGTTCGCTTGGGTTCTTTATCTACAAACAAATGGTGAACTCCATGACACAGTTTTTTATCTTGGCTATGTTTACATTGATCAGCTTTAGCATCGTTTGTATTTTAAATTTTAAAAAAGGTTTATTTCAATCGACCCTTATCCGTTTTCTCAACATCATTCTTGTGCTCATGTTGAAATTGCGGTATAAAATTTCAATTGTGGGTTTAGAAAAAATTGATTCATCAAAAGAAGGAATTTTATTTTTACCCAATCACCCAGCAGAGATCGACCCTGTTATTTTAACCAGTATCCTAATGAAAAAATTCAAACCCAGTCCTGTGGTGGTTGAAGACTTTTATTTCATGCCCGTCATTCATTTTTTCTTAAAACTCATCAACGCAATACCCATGCCCAATATGGATAAAGGTGCAGGGAAGTACAAACAACTCCGCATAGAAAAGAAAATTGAT
>Ga0222717_10003672_pt1 | contig 11457 bp, 12 predicted proteins | sample C33_18DmetaG_FD_165053 | JGI IMG/M metagenome (GOLD analysis project Ga0222717, IMG submission 165053) | Estuarine water microbial communities from San Francisco Bay, California, United States - C33_18D | ecosystem: Environmental > Aquatic > Marine > Unclassified | place: USA: California...
GGCAAATAATAGGTTCATCATCGATTAGCGGGGAAGGCATTGATCTATGTCGGGAGCGTTGAGTTTGCTTTTGCTCGTGGGAGGGACGACCTCCGTGTCGTCCGCAACAGATACGGAAAAATCTGAGAGGATTATCAGCTCTTGGAGACTCCTAGATGTTCATGTGGTTTCCAAAAGTGCCCGTGGTCGACACGGAGGTCGACCCTCCCCAACAGAATAGCCGCCCCATTAGGCTCAGAATAGTATCTCCCCAGTAAATGACGGTGAACCTAAAAAAAGGGATCGGGTAGCTCCAGCGGCGGCTAGCAATTAGTCATGCCGTGTGATGAGGCCAGATGTTATTATGACCAGCAGTCTACGTAGAGAGTTTGCCATCATGAATAAGAGAGTAGTGTATTTAACTACTGACTGCAGTGATCACTTCTTCGATTCGAGTGGCAGTTTTTAATTGTTTGCGGCGGCGTTCAGAACGACAGCTTTTGGCGATTTCTGCTAAAGTGGCCAGATGTCCTTCGGTATCCCCGTTCGGGCTTAGTAGACAGAAGACAAAGTCGATCGCTTCGTCTTGGCCTGGGATCTTTAGCCCGTTGGGCAATTTGGCGATAAAGCAGATGCGTTGATTGAGTTCGGCACAGTAGACGTGGGGGATTGCGATTCCGTGGCCGAGGAACGCTGGGAAGATCTTACCTTGGGCGCTGAGGTCTTGTAAGATAGTTGTTTCGGAAATGCCTTCGACTGCTTTGGCGGCGACGTGTGCGAGTCGCTCATAGAGGTCTTCAATACCATCGCATTCAAGTGTGAGGTGGCCGCCGCGTTGCAGCGCGCGTAGTAAAAAGCCTTCGGCGCGACGCAGGCAGATGACTTCGTCGCCGTCTTTTACCAGCTCTTTGAGTGCTGCGTCTTGTGAGATCGCTTTGAGTTGTTTGCCGCGCCGAATAAAGAGCGGGTGCCAGTCGCCAGATGGTAAAGTCATGCCAGCCTCCCACCTGACTGAATCAAAGCTGCTTTCCTCTTGCAGTAATTCACTGCCGATGACCGCTGGGCGTGAGAGATCACCAAACACGGATTGGCCAGTGAGTTGATGGTCTTGCGTGGGACTGTCGTTCGGAATCCAGCCAAAGACTTTTTCGTTATCCAGTTCGTGAGCCCAGCGCTGCATTAAAATCTGGTTGAGCTCGACGTTGTCGGTCAGGGCGAGCACATAGCCAGTGCCAAACAGTGCTTGTTCTTCTTCGTAGAGCTTTTCAGCTTCCATACCATCGCAGTGCAAGGCAGGCAGCCCTTCCTTGCGAGCCAACGAAATATTACGCGCATTGGTGTCGAGCAGCATTACATCTTGCTCATCTGTGCGGATCAGTTGACGAGCGAGTTCACGGCCAAAGTGGTGGGCGCCGATGATCACCCAATCATTTGGTGCGGGTCGTTGTACCCGTAGCACCTTGGCAACGATCCCTGCTGAGAGGCCTTGAATCAGCACGGTAGCGCAGATGATGGAATAGACAAACGACTCCAGCAAAGCCGCGCCACTGGCGTCACCTTTGTTCTGTAGGGACAAAGCAAAGAGCGATGCCATGGAAGCCGCGACCACTCCACGGGGCGCCACCCAGCTGAGTAATGCTTTTTCGCGGATGTTTAAAGAGGTCCCCCATGCTGACAGAATGATACTGATCGGACGAATTAGTAAGATCACCGAAAAGAGAACCCAACCGCCACCTGCGTTAAAAAAGTCGATGAATTGCTGCAGCTCGAGCCGAGCGACTAGAAGTAAGAAGAGTAGGCCGATTAGTAGGTCAACGATCTCGGCTTTGAAGGCTTTGACCTCGCGAAGTTGGCGCGGCTTATTGAGTCCTACGATGAGTCCGGCGATGGTCACAGCGAGTAGGCCTGCCTCCGGTTTGACTAGTTCAGTGGCGCCGAAGAGCAACATAGCACTGGCGAGGGCAAAGGCATTGACGATATTATCCGGCACCCAGTCGTGCTTCATAAACCAGTAGATCAGATAACCGCCGACAAAGCCAATCCCTGCGCCGCTGACGATACGAATTAGAAAGTTGGGCAATGCGACCGTGCCACCACCTTCGACCACCCATTCGAAGCAAAGAATGGCAATAAAGACACCGATCGAATCGATCAGCACGGCTTCCCAGTGCAGGATACTGCCAATTTTCTGCTCGACGCGTATTCTACGTAGGAGTGGTACGATGACTGTTGGACCTGTGACGATGATCAGACTGCCCATGAGGAGGGCAAAAGAGGGTGTGATCTCAAATATTAGAAACGCTGTGAGCGCAGAGCCCAGCCAGGTGATGAGCACACCAATGGTGAGCAAGCGTTTGATCACAGTGGAGGTGTGCGAAAACTCTTTAATATCCAAGGTCAGTCCACCCTCAAACAGGATCAGACCCACTGCCAGTGATACGACCATCGGTAAGAACTCGCCCAGTTGATTAGAATCCAGCAGCCCGAGCCCTTCGCCACCGAGTATAAATCCGCCTAGCAGTAGCAGGACGATCGTCGGTAAGTGTAGGCGACGTGATAATACCGTGAGTAAACAACCTGCACCAACCGCTAGGCAAAGCGCCCAGAGTGCGTGTTGGGTGGTGGCCATGGCAATTGAGTGTATCATGAAAACGATGACGTTGTTATATTCGCTAATTTGCCCACAGTCGCATCAGTGTGCTTATTATCTGCCGCAGCTACGCTTAATTTTCGAAATTTTGGCACATCCCCAGGGCGGGAGAAACCTCAGATGCTTTGCCAATGATTACAGCAGGTACACCGGCAACGCTGGTGTGCGGTGGCACATCTTTGAGCACGACACTGCCTGCACCAACTTTTGCACATTCACCGATCTCGACATTACCAAGAATCTTTGCCCCGGCACCCAGTAATACGCCTGAGCGCACTTTCGGGTGACGATCGCCGCGATCTTTACCAGTGCCTCCTAGGGTTACCTCGTGCAAGATGGATACATTGCTTTCAATTACAGTTGTCTCACCGGCGACAAAGCCTGTGGCGTGGTCCAATAAGATGCCGCAACCAATCTGAGCTGCGGGGTGTATGTCGACTGCGAAGGTTTCGGAGATGAGGCTTTGCAAGTAGAGCGCAAGCTCCTGGCGGTCGTGATTCCAGAGATGATGTGCCACTCGGTAGCAAACCAGTGCTTGAAAGCCTTTAAAGTAGAGCAGCGGAGTCAGGGCATCGGGGCAGGCTGGGTCACGCTCGTAGACGGCGATCATGTCTGATGCGATGTTTGTCAGTATGATGGGCTCATTGGAGAATGCCTCAATGAACACATCGTGTAGCACATTAATAGACGCCGCATGGTTAACTAGTTTGCGCGCGAGTCGGTAGGTCAAGCACTCCGCAAACGATTGCCGATCAAGCACAGTTTCTTGAATCAAAGGCTGCAGCGCTGGTTCTCTGGTGACGATTTGGTCCGCTTGATTGCGGATATCACTCCAGTGGGCATCGAGATCGATAGGTTGCATAGTTTAAAATTGTAACGATTACGGAAGGTGATGCCTAGTGAAAAGGCATCTAAAATTAGTGTATCAGTTTACGGTGAAGTGGTTCACAGTGCATAGACTTCTGTTGCGTGAGTAAATTGCAACTCATAGTCTCGAAAAAACTATCATGGTTTAATATATTACAGAGGTGGGTGTTGCTGTTTCCCGCAAATAAAGCGACTTTCTTCCCTGAGCATAGTCGCTCGCATGACCTAATTATCGTGGTCGCACAAAACCCTAGCTGGGTTAATGATTTTTGTCATGGATTTATTCGGTTCTATTAGATGACGGTGAAATCTATGAATTTAATAGAGTTGAGCAACGCGCGTGGAATTATTTGGTCGTACCTTTTTTGTGTAAAATGCACTCCAAATTATCGGCAAATAAAAAGCAGGAGAGCAGTAATATGTTATCTAGGTCTGAATTACGGCAGTTGAATGAGGATCGTAATGCCCTAAAAGTTGCGGCAGTTCGTATCGAGAAAGATCGACTAAAGCTGAATGCAACACGTCAGAGTCTATTCGCTTTCCAAAGACGTTTGGCTGATCAAGAGCAAATTCATTTGGAACTGGCACGCAACCACACCGTGGCGTGCGAGCTTGCTCGCGCACTCATACCGATTCGATTTAATACTGGAATTTATTACTGGAGTTGTCATTGCATGCATGAGACGACGAATCGGTGACGCAGCAGACCGCCGTAAGATTAAAAGACTGCTGAAGAATAACAATCCGGTCTGGAAACAGACCCGTTTAACTGCACTGAAGATGGCATTTTCACCGGACAATCCGGTGAGTCTGATCGCCGAGAGTTGCGGCGTGGGGGTGACGACAGTGAACCGCTGGATCGCGAGCTACAAGGATGGCGGTCTTGATGCGGCCTTGAAGCGCGGCACGGATCGCAACCACTGTCCGCGCAAAGCCAATGAAGAAGTATTGTCTTACTTGGAGGAGGGCTTGGAGGCACAGCGTTGGAATACATTGGTCGAAGCGACCGCAGAGCTTGAGCGGCGTTTTGAACGCCGCTTCGACTACAAGACGGTCTGGACTTGGGCAAAACAGTGTTCCTACAAACTCCGACCGTGAATCTGGATTGGACGGAGGTCTTCCTCTTGCAGATCAAGAAACAGTATCCGCGGCATGAACACATCGTGGTCTGGGACGGTGCCGGATTCCATCCAAAGGATAGCTTCCATGAGCAAGTTCCCATAGATGTGCATGTTGTGCTACTTCCACCCTACAGTCCTGAACTCAACCCCATTGAGAAACTTTGGGATCTCATTCAGGATCACACCTCCAACAAGCTCTGGCCAACCATTGAAAGACTCGACCAAGTCGTTGCCCTGCACTTAAAGGGTTGGTGGGAGGATCCTGGCCGTGTCATAAGCTTATTTGGTAACGGGTGGATACGCGCTTCAGCAAACGCTTCTTAAGATCACTTATATACCAAAGTTAAATCGAATCGGTATAACCATTAATTAGGATCATTTACCAACGGATTGTAGGCTATACTGTTTAGATTAATCGTGCCGTATTGATCATTTTCCAGCGTTTCAGAAATTCGATACCTTGAAGGTCTCTATTAAAAGTCTGCTCGTAGTAGCGCGCATGATCTGTAATGCATTGCGAGCCGTCAGGCTCGATACGCCATGCCAAGGGGAAGTTTTCAGAGAGTTCCAGCGCTTGCCTGAGTAGGGATTTGGCGTATGCGACGGCGCTTCCATTGACTAACTGAATGCCTTCGTATTGAGCCGTAATACTATCTAAGTCTATGCAAATTGACACAGGGCCTTGAGGCCCTTGAATTATAAGCCCGTCGCCGACGCAACGAATCGACTGAGGGGTTAGCCGCATAGATACAATTGTTCATGTGTTCGAATGTTCACTGGTATAAATTATGACCAGCAGGGTAGGACATTTACGGGGTTATGCTAAAAAAATTAGATGATTTTTTTAATCGCATCGACTACTGGTATTTCGTGTCCTGTTTCAACGCGAATAAAGAGCTCCTGAAGTCCTTTGGCAGATTGAGTGACTGCCTTGAGTCCTCCAGATTCTTTACGTTGTATTCTCACACTTCCGGTGCGACTGTTTTGTCCCAATGATTTGCCTCCGTAGGATTGTCCTATAATCACACCAATCACGCCTTCAATCGCTTCGATTTTTTGGATGATTCGCTTGCACTCTTTTGAAGTACTTTGATGGCGTCCGCGTGAGGGCATTCTAAGCAGTGGAAACGTTTGAAAGTGGAGAGTGACTAGAGCGGGTGCCCTTCGGGCGAGCGAGAAATAAAGCGGGCTAGCCGTTTGCTGCGATCGCTTCGGCATGTTTACGAATACTATTTTTGAGCTTCGCGGGGCCAAGTACTTTGGCATGTGAACCCCAACTGAGGATCCAGCGCTCGATTTCAAATAAGTCTGCCAATTCTATGTAAAATTCGATACCACCTCCATCAAGCGCAGTGATTTGTTGCCCAGGGTGCCAGTTTTTTTCCTGAATCAGTTGTGCGGCCCACTGATCGAACTGCACTCTTACTTTATGCTTGGTTTCACCAACGAACACACCAAAAGCATTTTTAAGATGCCGTTGTATGTCGAAATCCTTAGGACGCTTAAAATGTTTACCAGGAAACATTAATTTACGCATACGCACCAGTGCAAAGGTCCGCAAGGCGTTGCGGTTGAGATCATGGCACACAACGTACCATTGATTCTCAACACAGCAGAGGTGAAGTGGTTGCGTGCGTCGCTTTTGGTAGCGGCTGGCACCGAGGTTCTTATATTCAAAGTGTAATTCTTGCTCTTGAGCCACCGCACGCGTTACGGTTTGAAAGGTCTCAAGATCAGCATTGGAGATGCCGGTAGATTTAAAACTGACGGGAGTATCGAGACGATCGAGCGAGATAAAAATCTTGTCTTTAAGACCATCGGAGAGTTTCTGCAGAGCAGATTCTAGCGGCGCCTGGAAGGGAGTGTCTTTATACGGCTCTAATGCTTTTTGTGCGACTAACAGTGCAAATAGTTCGCCTTCAGAAATTTGCACAGTAGGGAAGCCGTCCACATAGCTAGTGTAATGATATCCGTTTGCTTGTGCATCCCATTCCACGGGCAACCCGAGTTGGTCGCGCATATAAGTTATATCCCGATTAATTGTTTTAGTCGAAGTTTCTAGTAATTTAGAGAGAGTCGTCGCATTGGGTAGTCGAGATTCTTGTAGCTCCTCATGAATACGTATCATACGGGCAAGCGGCGGGCGTGAGCGGAGGACGATGGACTTCTTTTTAGGCATATGTCTTATTTAGTAAGCAGTGCAGCATTGAGTGTGCACCAGAGTCGGGCCCTCATTTTCTATGAATCATTCGCACTCAGTGATTTAATGGTAGGACTGTCAATGTCTAAGGTGGGTGGTTATTCTGTTCTCATGTGGTTAACGACAAATTATATCTGCAGTAACGTTTCACAATATAAGCCATGTAAACATCACACTTTCAGACCTAGTGTGGAGCACGCTAAGTTAGTGTATTTATAAACCACAGATGGACAGGTATGCGGTCAATCAAGTAGATAGTTGTATTATATTGAAGTGATGCAGCACAAAGTCCTGTCTGCGTTTAAAGCCGAGTTCTTTGATTCGTTCTCTGCCCAGAACTGTTGCGAGCTTGAGCAATTTGGTTTCAAGGTGCTTGCCGATTTCAAGAATTGGAGTGAAGTGCCCTTGCAGAAGGTGCCATATCGCAGTGGTCAACTTCCTGGCAACCGCAGCAACTGCCACGTTCTTGTTCTTTTTCATGGTCAGCTTCCACCCCCACCGATGTAGCGGAGAGGATTTCTGAGTCATTGCATTTTGGGCGGCTTGCACTAGAAGTACTCGGACATCACCACGACCGGTATTGCCCATTCCTTTTTCTCTGCCTTTCACGTTGTTACCAGACTGCACTTTGCTCGGGGAGAGGCCAAAGTATCCGACTAGTTTTTTGGCATTTGGGAAACGTTTGATATCTCCAATCATTGCCATCAACGCGAACGCGACGATGTGGCGCACGCCCATTAGCCGCCAGGTCTTGGCCCACTCGGGGCGTTCTAGCAGTAGTTCAACCATCAGCTTTTCCAGGCGTTTACGGCGTGCCTCTGTTTGCCAGAGTTGCTCGAAGCGCTCACGTAACAGCTCCGATTGCAGCGTTGTCCACTCCCGGGCTTTCAAAGCGCAGTTCAGGCCAGATGATTGGGTCAGGCGTGTGCCTTTGGGCAAGCGCACGCAGTATTCGTTGAGGAAAGTGCGGATGCGGTTCCTCAAGCGAGTGCAGTCTTTCACGCTTGCGCGATGGGAGAAGAAGATCTCACGCATTTGGCGAGTCTCTTCATCTGGCTGCCAGACCAGCTTTGCCAATCCGCTCAGATAAACCCGAGCGAGCTTAATTGCACTGTGGCGATCATCATTGCAGAAGTTATCTTTGATCTTAGCTGCCTGGCAACTTTCAAGGACTAAGCAAGTGTAGCCGAGTCGATGAAAGCGGCTGGCAACTTCAAAGCTGTTCCCGGATGCCTCCAGAACCAGCACATCGCCAGCATCTAAGTGCTTCTTTGCCCAGCGTTCGATTCCTTTGGTGGGCACTCGATCTTGAACCCAGAGCACCTTTGATAGGTCAGCGGTTGTTTTTTCCAAAGCCGCAGCAGCAAATACGTCTGGATGCATATCCAGACCTATGATTCGGTTGATTTTTCCAGTCGGTTTGTTCATGGTATTGGTTGTTAAGCAGGCGGCGTTACGGAGATAGACGGCCACGTGACAAACAGGTATTCGGTTTTTCACCATGTGGGTGCGTTCCGTCGGCGCTCAATCACTGATGCGGATAGTTAATCCATGTCCATCATCGAGCCTCTCCAGTAGCCGCCCGCGGGTTTCGCAAATCACCCACGGGTCAGCTGCTATATTTCCGAACGTCGCCATGCTTAACAAGATTCTTTCTTTTAGTTGCATGATTGACGCATACCATCACCGATGGACACGGATATTCTGAATGAAACGAACTATTAAATCCGTGTTCATCGGTGTCCATCCGTGGTTCTAAAAGGCATTGAATCAGACATTTACCGAACAGTCAGAGCTATTAAAATAGCTCTGTTCCATATCCCTTCGAAGGCCTCCTTATAATGGTGCGAATTTAGCGTACTTCACACTAGGTCAGTTCGAATGCTAGGAGTGTAATATCGTCTTGTTGAGTCGGTTGCCCAGTAAACTTGGCAACGGTATCGTAAAGGATGTCGAGTGTTGTTTGTACGGGTTTATCGACGTTTTCTAATAAACACTGTTCCAAACCTTGACGGGTAAATTCCTCGCCTGCTGGATTGTTTGCTTCCAAGATACCGTCGGTGTACGTATAGAAACGATCGCCTAGATGTAGCTTGAGTTTAAAAGTGTCGGATGCTTCACCTCCAGGAAGGCCCATGACCATCGCAGTCGGCAGAGTGATTGATTCCATGCTGTGAGTTGCGGCACGGTAAACTAGATTGAGCGGATGCCCACAATTGGATAGGTGGAGGATACGGCTGCCATCGTCCTCTCTGGGCCCGAAATGACCAGCCATGCCAGTCACAAAGCCTGAGCCGAGCCGGCCAGTGATCTCGCGGTTAACCGCGTTTAAAAAGCCTGCGGGCTCGTCGTCGTAGACTTCTGCTTCATGCGAGGTTAGGTACTTGAGCAGGACCGTGTAAAATGCTGCCGTTGCTCCATGGCCACAGACATCACCCATATAGAAGAGAAGACATTTTTGAGGATTTCGGGGAAAGCTGATAATGTCACCGCCGACCGAGGTCATTGGTTTCCATAGGTAGGCGATGTTGATGTGGTCGATGTTTGGCACTCGTCCCGGAATCATCACGCTTTGTACTTTGTGGGCACTCTCGTAATCAGAGCGCATCACTTGGTTTTGTTCGCGCAAGCGTAGTTCACTCTGCGCGAGTTTTTCTTGAGCGATTGTTTGTTCGGTGATATCTCGTGAGATGCCTAAAATACCAGCTACTTTCCCTGAACTCAGGGTTAATGGAGCTTTGCTGGAGGTAACCCAAGTTGCGGTGCCATCGGGCCATGTTTCTTTCTCTATGATATTAATCATCGGCTGACTGGTTTCGATGATTTTTTGTTCGTCGTTGAACGCTTGTTGGGCGTGTTCAATCGAGAATAGATCAAAATCACTCAGTCCTTCGAGGTCATGTCGGTTGGTGAAGCCGTGCATGTCTGCGAGTGCTTGGCTGACTGCGACGAAGCGACTGTTGGTATCTTTAATATAGATGCGGTCCGCTGTTTGCTCCATGAGGCTTTCAAAGAGGCGTTCAGGAGATGCTTTGAGGAGCTTGCTGTGGTCGTCCAGCTCTGTATGTGTCGACTTTTTCATGACTAAGTTTAAAGTCTTAGGGTAAATTGGGATGAAGGCAATATTTCCTGCGGGATTCGCAGGATTATTATGTTTATTCGATTCAGGCAGATTCTGCTGGCCATCAACTTTTATTTGAGGCCTTTTGATCATCAGTAATGCGAGCAGTGATTCAACGTGTATCTAAAGCATCTGTGGTTGTAAATATGGCTACGGTTGGCGAGATCGGAGCTGGATTGTTGGTTTTTTTAGGCGTCGGAAAAAACGACTGTGCTGAGGACATTGAGTGGTTGGTCGAGCGAATTATAAAGTTGCGCATTTTTGAGTGCGCTACGGGGCGAATGGATGATTCATTACTGGATATTAAAGGACAGGCACTTGTGATTAGCCAGTTCACTTTATATGGTAGCTTAAAGAAGGGCAATCGACCGTCGTTTAACCGCGCGGCCCCTCCAGCGCAGGCAGTGTTGTTATACGAAGAATTTGTGGGTCAACTATCGGCGGCATTAGGTAAGCCAGTACCGACTGGTTGCTTTGGAGAGCAGATGGATATCGAGGCACACAATGACGGACCGGTCACACTGGTGATTGATACCAAAGAGCGTACTTTCTGATGGCACGAGTGCTCGGCAAAGCGTTTTTTAATCGACCCACACTCGATGTGGCTCGCGAGTTGTTGGGCACACAGCTCTGCAGGCGCCTTGATTCCGGCAAAATTATTCGTGCGCGTATTTGTGAAACTGAGGCATACGATGGCTTGGAAGATCGAGCATCGCATGCGAGTAAGGGACCGACGACTCGTAATGTCGTGATGTTCGGCCCACCCGGTCGCACCTATATCTATCTCTGCTATGGTGTCCACTGGCTGCTTAATATTACCACGCGCGAGCAAGGTTACCCAGCGGCAGTATTGATTCGCGCGGTCGCCGGAGTCGAGGGGCCTGGGCGCTTGACCAAGCACTTTCAAATCACCAGTGGATTCAATGATCAGCTACTGACCCGAGTGGGTGGACTCTGGGTAGAGGCGAGTCCAGACGAAATCAGGGCAGAAGAGATTGTCGCCAAACCAAGAGTGGGCGTCGACTATGCTGGAGCCGAATGGGCGACGATCCCTTGGCGGTTTGTTTGGACGAGCAATAAATAACGTCCGGGTTTCGACTTACTCCACCGTCACAGACTTTGCTAGGTTACGTGGCTTATCAACATCGCAGCCACGTTCCAGCGCAACATGGTAGCTAAAGAGTTGAATCGGGATGCTCATTAAGATCGGTTTTACGATTTCATGGCACTCAGGGACGATGACCGAGTCATCGACCAGGCCCTCGGGGATGTCGCAGTCTTTGGTCGCGATGCAGATGACCTTACCTTTACGTGCTTTAACTTCTTGGACGTTAGCGAGGCTTTTGTGGAAGATCTCACCACTCGTAGCGAGGAAGACGCTCGGACACTCTTCGCAAATTAACGCGATGGGGCCATGCTTCATTTCTGCTGCGGGATAACCTTCAGCGTGAATATAGGAAATCTCTTTGAGTTTGAGTGCCCCCTCCAGCGCGATCGGGAACATTAGCTGCCGGCCAAG
>Ga0222717_10003674_pt1 | contig 11455 bp, 10 predicted proteins | sample C33_18DmetaG_FD_165053 | JGI IMG/M metagenome (GOLD analysis project Ga0222717, IMG submission 165053) | Estuarine water microbial communities from San Francisco Bay, California, United States - C33_18D | ecosystem: Environmental > Aquatic > Marine > Unclassified | place: USA: California...
GCGCCGCAGCCAAGGTAATGTTTTTTTCCGCCGTTCCCGCCTTGCCAAGCGCACCCGGATCCTTGCCGCCATGCCCCGCATCAATAAAGACAACCCATTTTCGCGGGCGCGGCTTTGGCGCGGCAAGTGCCGCTGTGGCTGGCTTATTGGCGTGGCGGGCCGGCTTTGATTTTGGCAGCGGCATGCTCAATGGCTTGACCATTTTCACCCGATCAGCGTCTTTGACGACAGCGCGATCAGTGACAGCGTCATTTAGATCAATATTTGGGTTTTTTTCCAGCGCCGAAGATGCCACTAGAAATGCTGTTTTACCGCGATCGAGAAGATCAATCACAAAACGGCTACCAGCGCCTGCGGATGGAAGGGTAAAGACCCGCACGGGCGCTGCCGGTTTTTCAAGCTCGATCACCAACCGGCCGATTTCCGGCTTTGGATTCCCAAAACGATAAGCTGAACCAGGGGCGACTTGCAAATTGCCACGCGGCGCCAGCTTGTCCACATCCCATTTGGTTTTGGGCATATCAATCACCAAACGATAAGGCGATTGCAACAGCAAAAGATTGGCTTTTAAGGGGGCTTTGGTTTCGATTACAAGCCGCAATCCGGTGCGGTCATCAATTTGCACCGCGCCAACACGCATTCCGGTTACGGCATTTTCGGCAAAGGCCTGACCGGTTGCAGCCAGCACCAAGACCATTACCAAGAACACGAACGAGCGGCCGATTGCAGCGATCATTGCCATAACAAATGTCATCATTGATATATTAACCACTTCTGGCCTTCTTTGCTATCGCCTATCACGGTCAACGAAACCTAGCCCAAGCATGGCTCTCGACAAAGATAAATTCATGGTAATTATCAAAACGGCATTACTTTGTTGGCAAAAAAGCTTTAGCAGGTATATAAGGGAATCAAGTTCGACGTAAAAGTTTCGGTTTCTGCCGTGGGTGGCGCCAACGCGCCAACAGCAGAAAGCAAATAAAACGGCGCTTTTACCGCTGAACTGAAATTGAATTATTCACCTGATGGTGTTTATCTCGACGATCTTTGTTATGCCATAATTATAAATGATTTTAATTATCGTGCCATGTCACTGACCGCCAGCGAGCCTTATCATCAGGACACACAACGCGATTTGAAACCACCGGACTAATCTAAATGACTCAGCCAAACCGATCACATGACAAAAGCAGCCATAATGGCCACCGCTTTTTGGTCGGTATTGCGCGTCGATTTGGTTCGGATTCACAACACCTGCCATGCCTGATTAACAGACTGTCTGAATTTGACAGCCGAACATGGTTGGCCGGGGAAAGACAAGTACATGACAAAACGCCTATTAATCGATGCACGCCAGGCCGAAGAAACACGGGTGGTGCTGCTAAGCGGAACACGCATTGAAGATTTTGACTATGAAACAGAAAACCGGAAACAACTAAAAGGAAATGTCTATCTAGCACGGGTCACACGCGTTGAACCGTCTTTGCAGGCAGCTTTTGTTGAATATGGCGGAAACCGTCAGGGCTTTCTGGCGTTTAGTGAAATTCACCCAGATTATTACCGTATTCCAATTGAAGACCGTGAAGCCCTCATTGAGGCAGACAGCGCCGAAAGCGACGATGACAGTGTTGACGCTGGATCTGATGGCACGCCCGAAACCATTGGTGGCGAAGGGGCGGATGAAGAAGATATCCGGCCAAAGCGTCAGGTAAAACGCTATAAAATCCAAGAAGTGATTTCGCGCAAACAGATCATGCTTGTACAGGTTGTTAAAGAAGAGCGCGGCAATAAAGGCGCGGCTTTGACAACCTATCTGTCACTTGCCGGACGCTATTGTGTGTTAATGCCAAATAACAATCGTGGCGGCGGCGTCAGCCGGAAAATCACCAATATTGCCGATCGCAAGCGGTTAAAAACAGTCGTTGGCGGTTTGGATATTCAGGCCGGAATGGCCGTGATCGTGCGCACCGCCGGTGCCAAACGCACCAAAACCGAAATCGCCCGTGATTTTACCTATCTGTCAAAATTATGGGATGATATCCGCGCACGCACGCTTGAATCACAAGCCCCCTGCCTGATCCATGAAGAAGGCGATTTGATCAAACGGTCAATTCGTGATCTTTACACAAGTGAAGTTGACGAAGTGCTTGTCGAAGGCGATGAAGCCTATAAAATTGCCCGTAACCAGATGAAGATGCTGATCCCAAGCCATCTTAAAAAGGTTCAAAAATACGAAGGCACGCATCCAATTTTCCAGCATTTCAATGTTGAAAATCAGATGGACACGATCCACAGCCCACAGGTGACGTTAAAATCTGGCGGCTATTTGGTGATCAACCAGACCGAAGCGCTTGTCGCCATCGACGTGAACTCAGGCAAATCAACGCGCGAACGGAATATCGAAGAAACCGCGTTGAAAACCAACCTTGAAGCCGCCGAAGAATTAGGGCGCCAGCTTCGCCTTCGTGATTTGTCCGGTCTTATTGTTGTCGATTTCATTGATATGGAAGAAAACCGCAATCAACATGCGGTTGAACGCCGGATGAAAGATGCAATGCGCAATGACCGCGCGCGTATCCAAATCGGTTCGATCAGCCATTTTGGTCTTCTTGAAATGTCGCGCCAACGGCTTCGGCTTAGCATTAATGAATCAATCAGCAATCTTTGCCCACATTGCGAAGGTACTGGCCGCGTTCGGTCGATTGATACCGCCGCCCTGCAATTACTGCGGTCAATCGAAGAAGAAGCGCAAAAAGGCAAAATGGATGAATTGCACATCACCGCCCACCGGGATGTGGTGCTGTTTATCTTAAATCACAAAAGAAGCGCAGTCGCCGAGATTGAAACACGGTTTGGCCTCATGGTTATATTGCTGTCTGACGACAGTCTGATCGCGCCAGAATATAAGGCTGATCGCGTTGGATGGCAGGGAAAAGCCCAAGCCAAACAACCGTCACGCCAGCCGCAGCAGCCACGCCACGCCAATAACAATGTCAAGGCGGATACAGCCGATTCTGATAATGATGACGAGGCCGAAACTGAAGCAAATGCGGCCCCGCATCCGGAAAATGACGAGACTAGCAGTGAAGATGGTGGTGCAAAACGGCGGCGGCGCGGACGGCGCGGCGGCCGGCGTCGGCGTCGGCGCAATGGTGAAGATGGCCAAACTGGTGACAATCAGATTGGTGATAGCCAGACTAGTGACAATCAGACTGGTGACAATCAGGCAGCATCATCGTCAAATGGCGAAGATCAGGCCGCAGCAAGCACCGCAACCGATGTCGTCGCAGCCAATGATGATGCCGCACCAAAGGCCAAAACCGGCCGCGGTCGCGGACGTGGACGCCGTGTTGCCAAAACGGATCCAGCCGCCGCCGATAATGCCGCCGCCGATAATGCCAATATAGGCAATGAACCGGCTTCTGTAGCGGCTGATCCCGCTGGCAATGGTTCGGTAAATACAGCCGCAGCAGATGATAATGGCGATGTGGCAACCGCCAAAAAACCGGCCCGAAGACGCAAAAAACCAGCAAGCGCAGCAAACGCCGATGATGCCAAAGCGGGTAGTGCCAAAGCCGAAGATAGCAAAGCCGGAGATAGTGAAGCCCAAGCACCAGTCAAAAGTGAGGCTGATACCGGCGCTGAAAAGCCTGTAAAAAAACCGGCCCGCGCACGCAAGCCAAAAGCCGATGCTGGTGACAAGCCAGACGCGGCCGCGGCAAAACCAGCTGCGAAAAAACCGGCCCGAAAAGCCGCAAAAAAAGCACCAGCAAAAGCCGCTGATGCAAATATAGCTGATACCAGCGCCAATAATGGAGCAACCACCGACGCGCCAGCATCAAGAGAGGCGATCAGTTCAGCCCCGCAAGATGTCGTCGAAATTGGCAGTAGTGAGCCAAAATCACGGCGCAGTGGATGGTGGTCAAGAAGCTAGGGCAATCATTGCCTTTTTAAACGGGACAAAAAGCTGGCGGCTGGTTTCAACTGGCCGCTAGCGATCCTGACCAGCAAGCCAGTCATTCAGACGTTGAATTGCCTTTTTCATATCATGCGTGCTGCCAGCATAGGATAGCCGCATATGTGACGCCCCATCGACAGCGTCGAAATCAACACCCGGCGTCATCGCAACACCGGTATCGGTCAAAATGCGATCGGCAAAGGCAATCGAGTCATTGGTAAAAGCACGAACATCGGCATAGAGATAAAAGGCCCCATCTGATGGCGCGTGATTACCCAGAAATTCAGCTGGCAAACCACGATAGAGAAGATCACGATTTTCTTCATAGCGCGGGATATGCGCATCCAGTTCATCATAACAATCAAAGGCGGCAATCGCGCCAAGCTGGTTAATCGTTGCCGCTGATATATACATATTTTGCGCCAACATTTCGGCCGTTGGCACCAAATCTTCGGGAAGCACGATCCAGCCAAGACGCCAGCCCGTCATGCAGAAATATTTAGAAAAAGAATTGATGATGATGGCATTGTCAGTATAGGCAAGCGCGCTTTGTGTTCGCTTGCCAAAGGTCAGGCCATGATAGATTTCGTCCATGATCAGGCGCACGCCATGCTTATCGCACCAGCGGCAAACGGCCTCCAGCTCGTCATCGCGCATCACAACACCGGTTGGATTTGCCGGACTTGCCAGCAGCAGCCCGTCGGGAATCTTGTCAGTGGCAACTAATGCTTCGAGATCGGGCATCCAGTTTTGCGCGGCGCGGGCAGGCAATAATTGCGGCTTGATCCCAAGCGCAAGCATCAAATTGAAATAGGCTGGATATCCGGGCGTGGCAATGGCAACGCGGTCGCCCTTGTCAAAGGCCGATAAAAAGGCAATCGCAAAGCCAAGTGATGATCCGGGGGTGACAGCAATTCGCTGCCAATCCAGCGGCAATTGATACCAATCTTGATAATGTTGTCCGATCCGTTGCCGCAATTCAGGCAATCCCAAACCAACCGAATAGCCATGCGAAGCAACATGTTTCAAGGATGCTTGCAATGCTTTTGATACAGCGGCTGGCGGTGGGGTTGATGGCTGTCCGACTTCAAGATGAACAAGGTCACTTCCGGCGGCATGCATTTCTTTTGCACGTTTCATTACCTGCATGGCAAGAAAGGCAGGAATTTCGCTTGCTTGACTAATTTTTAAGGCCATTGTTCATTCCGGTGAATTCATGCCATGATCAAATCGTTACGGCAGAGGGGTTGTGTTTGAATAGCCTGCAAACACACGCTATGGGCTCATGGCTATAGCAGAGCTGTCTTAAACAGGCCATAAATTTGTCGGAAAAATTATTCCATGAGATATCTATTTTTACGAAAGCTGGTTTTTATATCGTTGTTTTCGGTCACCATTGCCCAATCGGCATTGGCTGGGCTGATCAGAGACACCGAGCTGGAAACCGGCCTGCAAACCCTCGCAGCACCATTGATGCGCGCTGCCGGCTATGCGCCCGACGCAATCAGCATCAGGATCATTATCGACAGCAGCTATAATGCCTTTGTGGCTGGTGAGCGCATTATCTATATCCATTCTGGTCTTTTGCTCAACGCCCAATCAGCCGAAGAAATTTTGGGGGTGATCGCGCATGAGCTTGGCCATTTAAAAGCCGGTCATGTGCCGCGCCGTGATGAGGCTTTGCGAGATGCTGGAACCGCAAGTACACTTGCCGCAATTGCCGCGATTGCGCTTGCTGCGGGCGGTGCGCCAAATGATGCGGCGGTTGGGCTTATGGTTGGCGGCGCCGATCAGGCCCAGCGCAAAATGCTTCGTTCATTCCGCTATGATGAAGCTGTTGCTGATGAATTAGGGCTTGATTATCTCGACAAGGCTGGCATTACCTCGGCGGGACTCGAACAGATGATGCGCCGTATGGCGGCGCAACGCGCCCTTCCCGAAAGCCGTCAAAGCCAATATTATCAAACACACCCTGATTCAGCCCAACGCCTTGCCGTCTATCAAGATCACGCACGTCAAGACGGCAATAAATCAGCGCCGCTTTCGACCAATGACACAAATTTGATGAACCGCCTTATTGCCAAGCTTCGCGCCTATAGTGAACCGGCATATAGCATTTTACGCCAAACCGCCAAAACAGACAGCGCCGACGCGATCTATAGCCATGCCATTGCTCAATATCGGCGCGGCGATTTGGCAGCGGCAATAACCTTGATGGATCAACTATGCGCGGCCAATCCCAACGATCCGTTCTATCATGAATTTCGTGGCGATATCTTACTTTCGATGGCCAAGGCTGATGCAGCAGCGGCAGCCTATGAAACGGCACTGAGATTCCGGCCAGACAGCCCACAAATTCTAGTCAATCTTGGGCGGGCGCTGATTGCGACAAATGACAAAAAGCGCCTTTCGCGCGCCATCGAGGCCATTTCAGCGGCACAAAGAACCGAACCTAAATGGGCCTTTATCCGGCGGCAATTGGCGATTGCCTATGGACGAAACGGTGATATTGCCGCGGCTGATCTGGCGCTTGCCGAAGAAGCTATTCTGCTTGGCGATGACCAACAGGCGGTGCGAATGGCCAAACGGGTTTTGGCCGATGGCAGGCTGAAAGATGATCTTCGCAACCGCGCCAATGACATTCTGTTCCGCTTTGGCAAACTCGCGCCGTGATGGCTTTGCAATAGCGGCAGTAATCCGTTATAAGATGGGGTGAATAAAGGGTGTTTTGGCCGGATTATTTGTTTCCGTCGGCGATTTGCCCCAATTTAAAAGGATAATGTGAATGTCACGCTTTTCTGCCTCTATGATTGCATTGTCTGCGATGTTGATTGGCCTCGCCACAACGCCGGTAAAGGCCGACCTTGATCAAAAAGACCGCGCAGAAATGCAGCAGGTGATCGAACAATATATCAAGGACAACCCTCAAGTGCTTCGTGATGCGCTGGTATCTTTGGCCGCACGCGAAGAAGCCGAACGCGTCAAAGCTGGCGTCATGGCAGTTCGCAATGATGATGGCGATCCGGTTATGGGCAATCCAAATGGCAGCCTGACTGTCTATGAATTTTCCGATTATAATTGCGGCTATTGCAAACGCATGTTTGCGCCAATCATGCAGATGCTTGCCAAAAATGGCGATGTGCGCATGGTGATCAAGGAATTTCCAATCCTTAGCCAATCATCTGTTACCGCTGCCAAGGCCGGAATTGCCGCCCAGAAACAGGGAAAATTCAAATCATTCCACACTGAAATGATGACCTATCGCGGGCAGATCAATGACGCGTCGATTATGCAAGCGGCAGGTGCGGCAGGTCTTGACCTTGCGCAATTAAAGCAAGATATGGACAGCCCTGAAACAACAGCTATTATCGGACGGACACGAAGCGCGGCAGCAGCCCTGAATATCAATGGCACGCCGGGTCTTGTGATTGGCGATACGGTAATCCCCGGTGCGATTAGCATAGAGGAACTGCAAACCGTGATTGACAAGGAACGCAGCAAACAAGGCTAGGCTGTTTGCATGGCTAGTGAAGTGAGTGTACTGTAACCGAACGATGGCAAAATCAATGAATATTCTTGTTATAAATGGCCCGAATCTCAACATGCTTGGCATGCGTGAGCCGGACATCTATGGCCGTGAAACGCTTGGCGATATTGAGGCGAAATGCCGTCAATTGGCCACTGGACATGGCATGGAACTGGATTGGTTCCAATCAAATTTCGAAGGTGAATTGATCGAAAAAATCCAGCAGGCTGTTGGCAAAATGGATTGGATCATCATCAATGCTGCTGGGCTGACCCACACATCCGTTGTTCTTCGTGACGCGCTGTCGCTATTCCCGGGCGGGGTTATCGAGGTGCATCTTTCCAATGTTCATAGCCGCGAATCTTTCCGGCATGTATCGTTGATTTCGGCCATTGCCAAAGGCGTCATTGCTGGTTTTGGCTCAACATCCTATTACATGGCCATTAACGCCATTCCTAATCTGAATTCGGAGACATAAACCACGATGGCAACGACACCTAAAAAATCAGCGGCGAAAACCGTCGTCGCAAGCACTGAAGCCAGTTTTGTAAAAGAACTTGCCGATATCCTAGATCAGGCAGGACTTGCCGAGCTTGAATATGAAACCGATGCTGTTGCTATCCGGTTATCACGGGTCACCACTACGGCGCCAGTTGCCGCCGCTCCTGTTGCCGCGGCTCCTGTTGCCGCCGCCCCGATTGCCATTGCCGAGCCTGCGCTAGATCTGCCCGCAAATCCGGCCGATCATCCGGGCGCTGTTAAATCGCCAATGGTTGGTACGGTCTATACAGCCCCTGAACCTGATGCTCCTGCCTTTATTACCGAAGGCGCAGCCGTTACTGCCGGTCAAACCCTGTTCATCGTCGAAGCGATGAAGGTGATGAACCCGATTACCGCGCCAAAGGCTGGCACAGTTGTGAAAATTTTCGTGCAAAACGCTCAGCCAATCGAATTTGGCGAAGCTCTTGTCATTGTAGAATAGCCGCCATGTTCAAAAAAATCCTGATAACCAACCGTGGTGATGTTGCTTTGCGGGTGCTTCGTGCCTGTAAAGAGCTGGACATCCCATGTGTGGTGGTTCACTCGACCGCTGATGCCGATTCAATGCCGGTTCGCCTTGCCGATGAATCGGTTTGTATTGGCCCGCCAAGCAGTGCCGAATCCTATCTGAATATTCCGGCTATTTTATCTGCGGTTGCCATCACTGGCGCCGATGCGGTGCATCCGGGCGTTGGTTTCCTATCAGAAAATGCCGATTTTGCCGAGATTGTTGCGGCACATGGATTGACATTTATCGGCCCCGAGCCGCGCCATATTCGCGCAATGGGTGACAAGGTCGAAGCCAAGATCACCGCTGCCGCTGCAGGCTTGCCACTCGTTCCGGGCTCACCCGGCGCCGTTCACACCCTTGCCGAGGCCCAGCGCATTGGCGCAGAAGTTGGTTATCCACTTTTGGTTAAGGCGGCTTCGGGTGGCGGGGGACGCGGCATGAAAGTGGCCGAAACCGCTGATCGACTTGGCGAAGCCTTTTCGGCTGCACGCGCCGAAGCCAAAGCCGCCTTTGGTGATGATACGGTTTATCTAGAGCGCTATCTTGGCCAGCCGCGCCATATCGAGGTGCAGGTAATTGCCGACTCGCATGGTAATGTTGTGCATCTTGGCGAACGCGAATGTTCGGTTCAGCGCCGTCACCAGAAATTATTCGAAGAAGCGCCATCGCCAGCCCTTTCCGCCGAACAGCGCGCGCGTATTGGTGGTATCGCCGCCGAAGCCACCCGCCAGATGGGATATCTTGGCGTCGGCACGATGGAATTCCTTTACGAGGATGGCGAATTCTTCTTTATCGAGATGAATACCCGCCTTCAGGTCGAGCACCCAATTACCGAAGAAATCACTGGCATTGATTTGGTACGCGAGCAAATTCGCATTGCAGCTGGTATGCCGCTGTCATTCACGCAAGAAGATGTGACCTTTACCGGCCATGCAATTGAATGCCGTATTAATGCCGAACATCCTGAAACCTTTATGCCAACACCGGGAAAAGTGACCGCCTTTCACGCTGCTGGTGGGCCGGGCGTTCGCGTTGAATCCTGCCTTTATTCAGGCTATTCGGTACCGCCCTATTATGACAGCCTGATTGCCAAGCTGATCGTTCATGGCGATGATCGTGACCATTGTCTGGCACGGTTGCGGCGCGCGTTGCAGGAATTTATTGTTGAGCCTATCCCAACAACGCTGACGCTTCATAAACGTCTTGTCGATGCCGATGCCATCAAAGATGGCAGCTATAATATCCGCTGGCTTGAAGAAGTGTTTTTGAACGAAGACTAAGCGTGCGGCTCTGTATTTAGAGGCATTGCATGGCTGATCACTATATCTATTCGCCCGAGACAATTATCAAAGCCTATTCGCTTGGGCTGTTTCCGATGGCCGATAGCCATGACAGTCTGGACATAAAATTCTATGATCCTGACCGGCGGGCGCTGATCCCGATTGATAATTCGCTTGGTCGCGGCGTTCATATTCCGCGGCGGCTGCAACGCCGTGTGCGCCAAGCGCCCTATGAGGTGACGTTGGATCGGGATTTCACCGCGGTCATTGACGCCTGCGCGGCACCAAGTGATCAACGCACCGATACATGGATCAATAAAGATATCCGCCAGCTTTATATCGCGCTTCACAAGATGGGCTTTGCCCATTCGATTGAGGTTTGGTCAGATGGCGCGCTTGTTGGCGGGCTGTACGGCGTGGCGTTGCGAGCGGCCTTTTTTGGCGAGTCGATGTTTTCGCGCAAAAGCGATGCCTCAAAAATTGCGCTTGTTCATTTAATGGCGCGGCTTAGCTATGGCAATTTCCTATTGCTTGATGCGCAATTCACCAATGATCATTTACAACAATTTGGCGTAACCGAGATCGACCGGTCAGATTTTCAAGGCCGCCTTGCCGAGGCGCTTGCTAGTGATGCTGATCTGCATTTTGACAAGCCAAGCTCGGCCTTGGTCATGCCCTATCTCGATAAACAGGCAAATCGCCACACCTAATCGGCAAAACAGGCAAGAAGCGTCAGATCATAAACCGGATGTTCAAGCGCCGATACCGCAGGGCTGGAGGAAAAAATCCAGCCTGAGAAAACCTGCTTTGGGGCAAGCCCATCATATCCACGATCACGAACCGTAATAAAAGCGGCATTTTCCGGCGGTTCTTCGGGCGGATGAAAGGCACAACGATTGATGGTGATTTCGAGCGTGCCATAAAAGCGCGCCGCGCCAACAGGCGCTTCAACGGTTGAAATACGGGCGGTAATCTTATCAAGCGCTTGCAATCGCGCCTTATCGCCGTCAATCCATGTCGCCGCAACAGCAGAGCCTGCCAACAAAGAGCCAAGGCAGGTAATTGTCACAAAGACGGCACGCCGCCGCCACGCGCTAATATGCCCGAATTTTGCGTGAATGGCAGACCAGGTAAGTTCTGGTTGGCGCATCACTTTACGCATGTTAATTCGCCGGATTATTGGGTGAGAACACGGCCTTGCCAAGAAGATCACTAAGGCTGATCGGATCGCGGGTATCATAAATCACCCCGCCCGCGCCAAGCGTATCAGTGGCGGCACCTGGCATCAATTCAAGATAATTTCCACCAAGAAGCGATGCTGCGGTGATTCGCGCGCTGCTATCGCTTGGAATTTTAATCGTTGGTTCAATCGCCATCGACACTTTGGCGACATAGGTGATGGGATCAAGCTGTTGCGCGGTGATCTGGCCAACCTTAATGCCGGAAATGCGAACATCATCACCAACCGACAGGCCCCCAGTGCTGCCAAATTCAGCGGCAATCTCATAGCCACCATTGCCTTTTACATCTGCCGCTTCATAGGCAAGCATGACAAAGCCGGCCGCAGCCAACAAAACGATGGCGCCCATAACGGTTTCCAAAGTGTTGCGATGCATGGCTGTTATCTCCTAGTTACTTGA
>Ga0222717_10003678_pt1 | contig 11446 bp, 20 predicted proteins | sample C33_18DmetaG_FD_165053 | JGI IMG/M metagenome (GOLD analysis project Ga0222717, IMG submission 165053) | Estuarine water microbial communities from San Francisco Bay, California, United States - C33_18D | ecosystem: Environmental > Aquatic > Marine > Unclassified | place: USA: California...
CCTGTTGGCGAAATGTTTGGGGTGCAAATATATGAGATGACTCATAGAAACACAAACCAAAAGGTTTATGTCTCTGTAGAGGAACTGTTAGTATGAGCGAGACATCAGATCTAATTAAAAAGAGCCATGCCAAAAGAGGTGCGCCTGGTACTCTAAAAAGAAAAGTAAAAGGTAAGATGACTCTTGCCAAAGCCAGAGCGTTAAAGAACAGACCAGGAGCAACTACAATGGATAAGAAACAAGCAAATTTCTTTATCAACATGCACTCAGAAGATGTAGCTGCTGTCAACACTGGCTCAATACCAAACCCTGCTACAACAGTCATGGGTAAAAAACCTAAAGAGATAAATGTAACAGATCGTAGACGTAAAAAAGGTACAACTGTATTGCTAAAACGTTTTAGGAAGTTTATAGACCAATGATTAAATTTAAAGATTACACTGTTGAGCCTGACTCACTAAACGAGAATGCTCTTAAGGCTTTAAGAGTTGCAACTAAAGCACACAAAGGTCAATTCAGAAAGAGTGGCGGTGAGTATATTGATCACCCTAAAGAAGTTGCTCGATTTGTAAAACAATTTAAAAAATCAAATAACCTTTCTGCAATGATTCAAGCAGCTTATTTGCATGATACATTAGAAGATACTGATACAACTTATGCAGATTTGGTTAAACAATTTGGTGCACTAGTAGCAGACATGGTTCAGCAACTAACTACAGACAAAGCAGCATCAGACGCGATTGGTAAAGGTGAATATATTGCTAACAAAATGGCTAAGATGTCTAGCTGGGCACTAGTTGTCAAGTTAGCAGATCGTCTTGCTAATGTACAAGATATTGATACAAGACCAGCTGCATTTCAAAAGAAGTATGCTGCTCAAACAAGGTTGGCATTAAAACGTCTCAGATCAGATAGATACCTCAGTAAAACTCATAACAAAATTATGAGTGCTATTGAGAAAAAAATTAAGGAATATTAACTATGGCTAAGCTATACTTAATTCTATTTCTTGCTACATTTATGAGTGGAGTCGGATATGCTGGCTACAGTTATTATATGTGGTCTCAAGAAACCATTGGCACTTTACGTGAAAATAATGTTAAACTAGTAACAGCAACAGAGACCCTCCAGGCAACTGTAGAGAAGATTACTGCTGATGCAAAAAAGAATGAACAACTAAATAACGATTTAACCAAAAGATTGCAGCAATCGCAAGAACACTTAGATAAGCTAAGAGGCGTATTTGCTAAGATCGATTTGACTATGGAGGCATTAACAAATGCACAAGGACTTGAAGACCGAGTTAACAACGCCGTTAACAAACTTATTGGACGGATCCAAGATGAAACTACTCCTCCTTCTGATAAGCCCGATGATGCTAGCGGGGTGTCTGGGGAGACCAGCGGAACCGACAGTAGTAGTAGCAACTGAGTATCAAGAACAAAATGTTCCTATTCAGGAAAGACCCAAAGCAGTAGAGTTTCCTCCTGTTGATTGGTTCGTCATTACTGAAGAGAATCTAGAAGAGAAGCTAGCTGAGATTGATTCTAAGACTGGCAATGTAGTCCTATTTACTATTACTCCAAAGGGTTATGAAAATCTAGCTATTGGAATTGCAGAGCTTCGCCGTTATGTGAAAGATCAGCAAGCAATCATTGCTTATTATGAAGAAGCTCTTACGGATGAGCCAGAGCCTCAAACTTCAGAAGAAAAATAAAAAAAAATATATTTTAAAATCCGGTGATTTTCCCCGTTTACCAGTTTGGGAAAATCCTATATAATCCTACCAACAAACAAATTAACAATACATCTATGGTGTACGACCATAGACGTCCATACATATATTCCAAAAGAGGTGCGCGATGCTAAAACCAGTTCCAACTAATCGGGAGCGGGACACAAGAGATCTTATGTCCCAAACTAAATTCTACGAAGGCTATTCCAGATGGGATGATGACAAAAACCGATATGAGATGTGGGACGAATCAGTATCACGTGTGATGGAAATGCATCGTGAATTCTATGCAGACAAGATGACACCAGAACTACAGCTGTTGATCGATGAGGCTGAGTCATCATATAAACTCAAGTATGCATTGGGTGCACAACGAGCATTACAATTTGGTGGCGATCAGTTACTAAAACATATGATGAGAATGTACAACTGTACCTCTACCTATGCTGACCGCCCAAGGTTCTTCTCTGAGCTATTTTACGTGCTTCTGTGCGGTGCTGGGGCAGGTTTCTCTGTTCAGTACCATCATGCTGACAAGATGCCAGATATTAACGATCGTAAGAAACAAGCCAAAGGTTGGGTAGTAGAAGATTCAGTAGAAGGTTGGGCAGATGCACTGGGTGCATTAATGTCTTCTTACTTTGCTACAGATCAACAATTCCCTGAGATGGCTGGCCGTAAGATTTACTTTGACCTCAATCAAGTACGTCCTAAAGGTGCAATGATCAACGGTGGATTCAAAGCACCAGGTCCAGAACCATTGCGTCGAGCATTAGACAAGATTGAACATTTGATTCAGTCTCGTGTACTTAAAGGTGAGAAGCGTCTACGTCCAATTGACATCTACGATATTGCTATGCACGCATCTGATGCTGTACTGGCTGGTGGTGTTCGTCGTTCTGCAACAATTTGTTTGTTCTCACCAGATGATCAAGATATGTTGACAGCCAAGACAGGTAATTGGTTTGTTGATAATCCACAACGCGGTCGTTCTAATAACTCGGCTGTGATTGTTCGTGATGAAATCAAACGTGATGACTTTAAAGAGATTATGACCTCTATCAAAGAGTTTGGAGAGCCTGGTTTCTTCTTTGTTGATGACAAAGACATCACAACTAACCCTTGTGTTGAAATTGGTATGTTCCCACAGATCGACGGAGAGTCAGGATGGCAGGGATGTAACCTTACGGAGATCAATGGTTCTAAATGTACAACAAAAGAAGAGTTCTTTAAGGCGTGTCGGGCAGGTGCTATTATGGGTACCTTGCAGGCTGGCTATACGGACTTTAAATATCTAACAGAAACATCAAGAAAGATCTTTGAGCGCGAAGCATTGTTAGGCGTGTCTGTGACAGGTTGGATGAACAACCCAGACGTATTGCTGGATGCTGATGTTCAGAGAGAAGGAGCTGAAATTGTTAAACAAGTTAATAAAACCGTTGCGGGGCTTATCGGAATTAATGCGGCGGCTAGAACAACGTGTGTTAAGCCTTCTGGAAATGCTTCCGTACTTCTCCAGACGGCGTCTGGTATACATGGTGAGCATTCTCCTCGTTATCTACGTCATATACAGTTAAACAAAGATACAGAGGTAGCACAGCTGATCGCAAAGACCAATCCATACATGGTAGAAGAGTCTGTGTGGTCAGCTAATGGTACAGACTATTGTATTGGCTTCCCTGTCATCTCACCTGAAAATTCATTGTATCGCGAAGACCTTTATGCAACAGACTTGTTGGAGAAGGTATCGCTGGTACAGAACAATTGGGTAGAAGCAGGAACCAATCATGAGTTGTGTGCTAATCCAAAGACACGTCATAACGTATCTAATACTGTAACTGTTATGCCACATCAGTGGACACAGGTAGAAGACTATGTGTATGACAACCGTCATAGCTTTGCTGGGATAAGTTTCCTAGCCGGCTCGGGTGATAAAGACTTTGCCCAAGCTCCAATGACTGAAGTTCTTACTGAACAACAAATTGTAGCCAAGTATGGTAAAGCAGCATTGTTTGCATCTGGATTGATTGTAGACACTCGTAAGCAAGGCTTCCGTGATTTATGGGAAGCAACTATGGTAGCTCAAACTCCACCAGAGTATCAAGGTGAAGTATCTGACCTGCGTGCTGAGTGGATCCGTCGATTCAATAAGTTTGCTGACAACTACTTTATGAATGATCTCAAAGAAGCAGAGTATTGCCTCAAGGATGTATTCTTACTTCACAAGTGGACAAAGATCCAACAGAACATTAATTCTATTGACTTTGTTGACGAACTGGATGAGAAGAGATTCACCGAGATTGATACAATGGGTGCAGTAGCATGTCAAGGTGGTGCTTGTGAAATTACTTTTTAAAAGTACACCTCGACTATATACTACGAATCATGAAAATTGTGTATATAGGAGATAAAAGCACATGGAAGAAGAATATTGGACAGAATGTGTTGCTTGTGATACAGAAACACAAGTGATTGTTTTTGAGAGTGATGAGCTTCCACAGAACTGTCCAATGTGCGGATATCCAACCAGCTTTACAGTTGTTGAAGATGACGACTAAATAGGCCTCGAAAGGGGCCTACTTTACTATGTGGTATTACAATGATGAGGTGTTCGAAGAAACACCTGAAGAGTATCAAGGGTTCGTCTATATGATTACCGAGATTGATACAGGCAAGAAGTATATTGGCAAGAAGTTCTTCTGGAAGCCAAAGATATTACCTAAAACTAAAACACGTAAGAGACGCGTCAGAACACGCGTAGAAAGCGATTGGCGTAAGTACTATGGCTCCTCTACCGAAGTGCAACAACTTGTGGAAGAAAAAGGTGTTGACAACTACCGTAGAGATGTGCTATACTTATGTCGAACTAAGGGTGAGTGCTCTTACTATGAAGCCAAGCTTCAATTTCAATATGATGTGTTGTTGAGCGATGACTATTACAACGAGTTTATTGGATGTAAGATACATTCTAAACATATAAGGAAAAATGATGATTCTGATTGATTATAATGCAATTGCTATTAGTAATGTGGTTGCGATGAAAATGGAAGTAGAAGAGGATATGGTTCGTCATATGATCCTTAACAGTATTAGGATGCATCGTGTAAAGAACAAAGCAAAGTATGGTGAGATAGTAATCTGTTGTGATGGTTTTAAGAACTGGAGGAAAGATGCTTTCCCTCCATACAAGCATAAGCGCAAGGATGCTCGTAAAGAATCTAAAATGGATTGGAAGGAACTCTTCCGTATTACAAATATGGTTCAACAAGAGATCAAAGATAACTTTCCATACAAGGTAGTAGATGTTGCTGAGTGTGAAGCTGATGATGTCATTGGCGTGCTAGTAGAACAAACACAAGAGTTTGGACAGCATGAGGAAGTAATGATTATCTCTGGCGATAAAGACTTTGCTCAATTGCAGAAGTATGAAAACGTTGCTCAATACTCACCTGTACAAAAAAAGTTTATCAAGACAGACACTCCTCGCAAGCAGCTTATGGAGTTGATCCTAAAGGGTGATACATCTGATGGTGTACCTAATGTATTGTCTGGTGACAATGTGTTTGTTGAAGGTGTACGTCAAACGCCTCTACGTCAAAATAAAATTGATCAACTAATAAACGATCCTAAGTCTATGGGCGAAGAGATATATCGTAACTATTTACGTAATAAAAAATTAATAGATCTGTCTGAGACCCCCGATTCTGTCAGAAAAGAAATTATATATAACTATAACAATCAAAAAGTAAGTGACAGAGGTAAAGTATTTCCATACCTCGTTGACAAGAGATGTAGAATGTTATTAGAAAGCGTTGAGGAATTTGTATAATGGCACACCACGTGACTAGACGAGTACATGAAGTGATTGAAATGGTTTCCAAAGCTAAGACTAAGGAAGATAAGATTTCCCTTCTAAAACAACATGAGACCCAAGCATTGAAAGATGTGCTTGTTGGAGCTTATCACACAAAGGTAGAGTGGAATCTTCCGCCAGGAAGACCTCCCTTTGAAGCAGCAGAGGAACGTAGTGTTCCTTCCAATCTTCTTAAACAAACTAGAAAGTTTAACGATTTAATTAAGGGTGGCCCAGGCGACAGTTTACCAGCCTTCAAACGAGAGAGAATATTCATCCGTTTGATCGAACAAGTCCACCCCAACGATGCCGAACTTCTATTAAAGATGGTGGCAAAAAAGCAGCTGGCTAAAGGCGTAACTAAAAAACTAGTTGAGGAGGCCTTTCCAGGACTGATTGATTAACCTTCAAAAAAAATGAAAATACAAGGAGATGTGTATGACTGATTTTCAGCTTTCTGTACTTCAACAGGACTCAGAAGAACTTCGAGAGTATATAACAGAGTTAACGCAAAAGGGCAAGGACGCTCTTGTGACAAAGTTATCAAAGAAGTTAGAGTTTCTAGAATCACGAATTGCTGTTCATATCTAACATACGGAGGGTGTAACAGTGGCCAGCTTCGGCTGGTCACAACTACTAGGAAATTAAATGCCAACTTATACAATGATTAATAAAGAAACCGGCGAAGAGCAGGATATGGTTCTGTCTTTTGCTGAACGAGATGAACTTCTTGCTAAAGGTAATCATACTCAAAAACTAACCACTGCTAAAATTGTTTCAGGGGTTGGAGGCACCGCTCGTCTAACATCTGATGGGTGGAAAGATAAATTGAGAGAGATTAAAAAAGGCTCTGGTAAAGATAATACGATTAATATATAATGTCTAAACGTCATAAAACTTCACACAACTCTTTGCAGGTTAGGCTTGACGATCTGCTAGAGTATCACCCTATTACTAAAAATCAGGAACTAACATATGATGCTTGGGAAGACGATTACAATCTTGTTCTTACTGGATCTGCTGGAACCGGAAAAACATTCATGGGAATGTATCTTGGGCTCGAGCAAGTATTAGATGCAAACACAGAACAAGATAGATTAGTCATTATTAGATCTATGGTTCCCACTAGAGAGCTTGGCTTTCTTCCTGGAACGAAAGAAGAGAAAGAAGATGTATTCACATCACCTTATAAGGCCATTGCTAATGAACTGTTTGGCGATACAACTTCATGGGGTAGAGCAGTAACATCTAAGAAGATACAATTTGAGTCTACATCTTTTATCCGTGGACTTACATTAGATAATGCTGTAATATTGGTAGATGAAATGCAGAACCTTTCTTTTCATGAATTGGATTCTGTGATAACAAGAGTCGGCAAAGGCTCAAGAATTATGTTTGCGGGAGACTATCTGCAATCAGACTTTAAGTTTAAAGATGAGAAAGATGGAATAATTAAGTTTCTAACAATTGTGGAACAACTAAAGAAGTTTGAGATTATCAACTTTGGTTGGGAAGATATTGTTAGGTCGGATTTTGTTAGAGACTATATAATGACAAAAGAAATGTTAGGAATGGAATCATGAATTTTACAATCTATGGTAAAGAGATGTGTGAGTACTGCGACAAGGCAAAAGAGATGTGTCGTCAGTATGGGTTTACATTCGACTACCATCCGATTGATGATAGGTTTGCAGGTGAGACGAATTTTGACACTCTCAAGGAAAGAGCTGCCAAAGAGAATCTTACCATCAAAACTGTGCCAGTGATTTGGCATAACAATAAGTTCATTGGTGGTTACAATGACCTTATGTCTTATATTGAAAACACTAGAGAGTATGGCCAAGGAGGGTTCTGATGGCTAAGTTTGGGCGCTACGATCCACGCAACAAAAAGAAAGACCGTAACAAAAAAAACTCACTCGATAAAGATTGGAAAATTAAATCTACAGTCAACGAGACTCAACTTCCTGGTTTTAGTTTGAACGAGGTTATGTATGATCATTATGAAGGATTTGATGAAGATGGACCTGAACAACTTAATGGATAGAAATCTGTTTGACATCCTCAATCTTAGGACACGATATGAACAAATTGTATCGTTTCGAAAAACCTATGACTTGCCCAGTTATAGTAGCGATATAGATAGTCTATATTACTTCATTAATAATGGCGCAAAGAACAATCGCTTTCGTAAGCGCTTTGATGAAGCAATGATAATTGCCAAGGATATTATAAAAAGTTATGAAGATGAAAAGATTGATCTATCAGGTGTACACAGGCAAGCAGAGTAAGCTCTACAACCACTGTACACAATCTGTTGCTAATTATGCTAGAAGACTAGGTGTGGACTACAAGGTCCAACGCACCCCTATCCTCATGATAAAGCCAGATCCGTTTACAACCAACAGGAGTAAAGAGTCGTATGAAAAATATGGTGGCTTCCTTCCGATCTATGAGAAAGAAAATGCTCTCGGCTTCTTGGACTCATACGATCAAATTGCTATTATTGACGCTGATGTTTATATACGCCCTGAGTGTACCGAGTCAATTTTTGATGCTGCTGGTACTGATGTTGACTTTGCTGGTGTACTAGAAAGAGATATGCCTTGCACATCTCAGTATGTGGCTAAGATAGCTAACTACTCTCGTATGCAATATAGCATGCCAAATATTAACCATTTGTTTGATTGGAAGCATCCAGGAGGTGCAGATTTCTATAACATGGGAATCATGGTACTAAACAAATCAATATCCAAATATCTAAACGGACAGACTCCATTAGAGTTTCTTCGCCGGCCAATGTTTAAACCATTCGTAGATGGTATTGGAGCTTGGAAGTGGTCTACCGATCAAACTCTACTCAATGTGTGGGTAAAGAATGAAAAGATGAAAGTAAAGAATCTACCTTTCAAATGGAATGGTTTGTTTACTGGAATAGAAATGAGTAGAATAAAAGAATGTAACTTCATTCACTTCTTCCTGAAGGATAAGTTAATTGATAAAGGTGAGAACGTAGAGGAGTTAATGAAGTATGTATAAACTATTCATTCATATTCCAAAGAACGCTGGTATGACTATTAGACGCAGTCCAATGCTTAACAATAGAATTATGTTGGCTGGAAGCAACATACACAAGTCACCAGAGTATTCTCAAGCTGTATTAGATAAAATGAATTCATTAGGAGATCATCATGGCTTTGAACATGCGAGGTGGCGTGATGTTCATCCCTCAATACGTGACAGAAACAACGCCTTTGCTGTCATTCGCAATCCTTGGGATAGGGTTGTTAGCCGCTACTTCTTTGCTAAGAAGGTAATTGAAGTAGAGAAGAAAGTGAGTAAAGAATATGCAGATGTTAGTTCGTTTGAAGCATTCCTTGAGGAACGCCACAAGTGGGGTAGTGAAAAGTATATGTGGCATAGGGCTGTTCGAGGTTGGTACCCTGCTTTTGATCATGTTAGTGATGACAGCGGCCGTGTACGTTGTGACATTGTTCGGTTTGAGAATCTTAACGACGACCTATGTGAATATTTTAATATAGCTGAGATGAGCAAAGCTCGTAATGTAACAGCAATTAACAGTGGTACATACAGAGATGTATACACACCAGAAACAATTCAAGTTGTAGCGGATTGGTATAAGAAAGATATTGAGCACTGGGGCTACGACTTCGACACAGGGCCAGCAAGGAACACAATGTATGCTTGAACACCTATTCAATAGAGCTGGCTGCGATAAGTCAGCTAAACATCAATATCACACTGTATACGAACCAGAGTTTGATACGTTAAGAAACGAACCTATCAATATTCTTGAAGTAGGTGTGTTCAAAGGTGACAGTATCAAAGCATGGCTAGAGTTCTTTCCTAATGCAACAATATATGGAATTGACATTTTCAAACGAGTGCGTCCAGAAGAGATTGAAGTTCTGAACCATGAAAGAGTAAAGTGGCTCAAAGGTGATAGTACTAATATTGCAGTACGAGATATGGTAAAAAAACAGTGGCCAAGAATTCGTTTTGATGTTATAATAGATGACGGACTCCACACTCCAGACGCTAACGCGAAGACATTGCATAATCTATTTCCTCTGTTGAAGAAGAATGGTAAATTCTATGTTGAAGATGTTTGGCCTTTGGATGTAATGACAACAAAAGAGATGCAGCATTGGTGGGTTCAGAAATATCCAGAACGGTATAATATTTTAGAGATGAATAAATTCTTAAAAGAATTAGATGGTAAACAAACAAAAAGGTTTGACCTTAGGAAACAATCTGGGCAACCTGATAGCTATATTATTAGAGTACAATGAAAGCATATGCAATTGTTATAAAAGGTCATAGAGTATCAGAGGATGCTTATGCCACCCTTATAAAGTCTTCAGAATCAGTTGGTAATAATTTTAAGATTAACAGGTTTGAAGCTGTTACTCCTAAAACAACAATGGATGTTATGAAGGATAATAAAATTCAATGGAATTATCCTTGGGTGGGTAAAGAACAATGTCTTAGAACAGGTCTTCTTAAATCATCATACAAGACGGATAACCCAAAAGCAAGAATAGCCTGTGCTTTAAGTCATTATCTTCTATGGAAAGCATGTAAGGAGACCAACGAGCCTCTTCTTATTCTTGAACATGACGCTAAGTTTGTAGAGAAAATAGACTTTGATATAAATGATGCCAATAGCTTTATAATAGGAATCAACAATCCTTTAGGAGCTACAAGACGTTCTAGAGAGTTTTATTCCACAATTGTTAATAATGTACGATGGATACAGCCTGTACCAAAGATTGATCACTTTGATATCCCTCAAGGGTTAGCTGGAAATAGTGCATATATAATTAAACCCAAAGGAGCTGAGATAATGCTCAATCTAGTTAAGGAGCATGGCTTATGGCCCAATGATGCTCTAATGTGCCGGCAGTTGGTTCCCAAGTTATCTGTTACTAAGAAGTTCTATACTCAGATACAAGGTACAAGGAGTACAACAACTCTATGAAACATTATGTAATAACCATGTCCAAAACACCTCAGTCTGTTCAAGTAGCGGATCGATGTATTGAATCAGGAAAAAAGTTCGGGTTAGAAATAGAGAATTGGGAAGCTACAGTTCCAGATGAATTACTAATTCCTTTCTTAACCCAAGCTGGGTTAGAAAACAATGCGTTTAAAGAAAAGTATTCACGAGTGGATAATTGCGCAGCTGCGTTTCATTCTCATTGGTCATTGTGGAAACATTGTACAGAGATAAACGAAGAGATAACAATTTTTGAACATGATGCGGTAGTCGTTGACCATATTCCAAATATGGTTCATAATGGTTGTATATCACTAGGAAAACCATCATACGGTAAATTTAACTTACCACAAGGTATTGGTGTTAATCCTCTCACATCTAAACCATACTTTCCAGGAGCACATGCATATCGAGTAACTCCTAAAGGTGCAAAGTTGTTGATTGCCCAAGCGCAAGTATTTGCAAAGCCTACTGATGTGTTTTTAACTAAAGAGGTTTTCCCGTGGCTGCAGGAATATTATCCTTGGCCAGTCGAATGTCGTGATTCGTTTACTACTATACAACAAACAGAAGGGTGCTTAGCTAAGCATAATTATAATGGCAGCTACAAAATTATCTGAACTATTCATCACAGGGTGTGATAAGAACACACGTTGGATGTTACCTTGGTTTAAAGATAACTTCTATAAACATAATCCAGAAGCCAATCTGCATGTGTTTGATTTTGATGAGATTGGAACAGGATGGTTTAGCAAACCCACTGCTATGGTAGAAGCAAGCAAGCTAGCTGACAATGTGTGTTGGCTTGACACTGATTGTGAAGTGAGAGATGATATTAC
>Ga0222717_10003682_pt1 | contig 11443 bp, 18 predicted proteins | sample C33_18DmetaG_FD_165053 | JGI IMG/M metagenome (GOLD analysis project Ga0222717, IMG submission 165053) | Estuarine water microbial communities from San Francisco Bay, California, United States - C33_18D | ecosystem: Environmental > Aquatic > Marine > Unclassified | place: USA: California...
AAGCATGGGTTTGCGGTCTTTGCCTGGGAGGGCAAAGTTACGAAGCTTTTCTTTAAATCCTTTAGTAGCGTTAGCCTGCCACCGTAAAACCTCGCGCTCAATGCGGTCTGGCAAATGTATTGGAATTTCTCCTTGCACCCAGTTGTCATAAACCCCCTTTGGTGCGAGTATTAAAGCAGCGTCAATACGACCTTCTTCGTAAAGCGCAGCGATAGTATCAATGGCAACTTTGGTTTTCCCCGTGCCCATTTCCATAAACAACGCGTAATACTCCGCGGCCCACGATTCATTAAAGGCGGTTCGCTGGTGGTCATACGGTTCTGTTTTAAATTTGTACATTGCATTTTCTCCTTGACGCCTTCAATATATATAATTATATGCGATATGCAAGGGACAAAAAATCTCTTTAACCACGAACCACGAACCACGGAGAAAAATATGAGTAGTTTACTCGATATGATGGAAAACGACGATTCCTCTGCCGTCCTTGAACGATTTGACGGAGAGGGACTAAAGTCGGTGGGCAAGTTAGCACGCCGCATTCGGGAAGCCGAAGAGATTATCAAGCAATCCGAAGACTTTCTTAAAGAAAAAAAGAAAGAACTGTTGAAGCTTACAGATGAAGATCTGCCTTCAGTACTGCAAGAAATGGGCGTATCTTCGTTTACTTTGGACGACGGCTCTAAAGTAGAGATCAAGCCTTTGTACTCAGGCCACATTAGCGTTAACAACAAAGAAGCCGCTTTTGAATGGCTTCGCAACAACGGCCATGACGACATTATTAAAAACGTCGTATCGTGTCAGTTTGGACGCGGAGAAGACGGCAAAGCTGAAGAGTTTTATGCAATTGCATCTGCTAAAGGTTATGTCGCCCAGCAAAAACAAGACGTTCACGCAAGCACGCTGAAGGCGTGGATCCGCGAACGTGTAGAAAACGGGGAAGATTTTCCCATGGAAACTTTTGGCGCATACATTTCACAGCGCGCATCAATTAAGGGAGGAAAATAAAATGGCTAGTAAATCAGTAGCTAAAACAAAGAAGTCTGAGGTACAGGCTTTCGATCCGAGTATGTTTGAGGCTGACGCGGGCTCGGGCAATGAAAACATGACGCAAGAGGATCTTGCGCTACCGTTTTTAAAAATCTTATCTGGTCAGGACACGCTATTAGACGACGATACGTTTACCGGCCGCAAGGGCGATATTTACAACAGCGTGACGGGTGACGTTTATAAGGGCAAAGAAGGCATTGTTGTAGTGCCGTGCGCTTATCAGCGTGTCTTTATCGAATGGGCGCCAAGAGGTGTTGGAAGCGGTGCGCCAGTTCAAATTTATTCCCCCGCCGATGAGCGGCCAAAAGTTGAGCGCAATAAAGACGATAACAAAGACTACGTTATCGGCGGCAATGGCACTTACATTGAAGAAACCCACCAACATTTTGTCCTGGTTATTAATGAGGACGGAAGTTGTCAGTCCGCACTGATTGCGATGAAGTCCACGCAGCTAAAAAAGTCGCGCAAATGGAACTCGATGATTCAAGGTCGCACTTTGATGGGTAAAAGCGGGCCTTTCCAAGCTCCACGATTTAGCCACACATACATCCTCCGATCAATTTCTGAGGAGAACAGCAAAGGTTCCTGGCATGGCTGGGCCATTAGTCTGGACGGTGTTGTGAATGACGCGGCGACGTATCAGCAAGGAAAATCCTTTGCTCAGAGCATTCAAAAGGGTGACGTTTTGGTAAAGCACTCAAACGACGAGGGCGCCGACGAAGTATCTGACGACCGTGATATACCGTTTTAAGTCAAACGTGGGCCACGTATTATGCGTGGCCCTTTTTGTATCTTAGGGAAGGACGGGCATGTCAGATGTACAAAAGTTTGCCGATATTTTTGCCGGGCTAGAGCAAGCCTACGGCACGTATACAATAGATAAAACACAGGCAAACGGTAAAAAAGCGGGTAAAGCCACCGTAGTTCGCGAACCGCGGACCACGAAACACTGGGAGGGGCATCTCTCTGGAAAGGGTGTTAGTGTAGGCATTATTCCGATTAACGAAGACAATAAGGTCAAATGGGGGTGTATCGACGTAGATACCTATCCGCTCGACCACAAGTTGTTAATATCGCAAATTCGAAAGTTGAAGCTGCCTTTGGTCGTATGTCGATCAAAGTCGGGCGGTGCACATATGTTTTTGTTTGTGAGCGATTGGATCACGGCAAAAGAGATGCAGGAAGTGCTCGGTCATATAGCCTCAGTCCTTGGCCATGGTGGCTGCGAGATTTTTCCAAAACAGATAAAACTGTTCTTAGACCGCGGAGACGTGGGCAACTTCTTAAACATGCCATATTACAACGCGGAGGACGGCCTCCGTTACGGATTTAACGATGATGGGACTGCGGCTACTTTAGCCGAGTTTTTTGCATTACATGAGCAGTATGTTCAAACGCCGGAGCAGGTCCAGGCGCTAAAAATCGAGGATACTGGCGATGCGGTTATTCCTAGCGGCCCGCCGTGCCTCCAGATCCTTGCCAAGCAAAAGATAAGCGAAGGTGGGCGCAACAATGGATTATTTAACTTAGGCGTATACTTACGCAAAGCGTACCCCGACAGCTGGGAATCTGAAATTCTATCATACAATGCGCAGTATTTAGATCCGCCATTGCCGCTCAACGAAGTTAACATTGTGGCCAAGCAGCTACAGAAAAAGGATTACGCGTATAAATGTAAAGACGCGCCCATACAGTCCTACTGCAACGCCGAGTTATGCCGTACTAGGAAATACGGCGTGGGAGCGGCTGTGACAGGGGCTACAGTGGCCAACTTGCGCAAATACAACTCTCTGCCCCCGGTTTGGTTCATGGACGTCAACGGGGAGCCTCTGGAGCTAGACACGGAGGCGCTGATGAATCAGACCGCGTTTCAACGATCATGTGTAGAGCAGTTGAACCATCTCCCACGGACCGCGCGCAAAGAGCAGTGGGAGGCTCGGATCAATCAATTGCTAACGGACATGACCGAGACTGAGGGCGCCATTGTGGAGGTGTCTGAGGACGCATCGATCGACGGCCAGTTCTATGACTATCTGGAAGAGTTTTGCACGACGCTGCAAAAAGCCAATACGCGCGAGGAAATATTGTTGCGCCGACCTTATACAGATGAGGATGAAGGGCGCATTTACTTTAGGCTTAAAGACTTTGAGGGGCACCTTCGTAAGAATAAATTCTTTGAATACAAAAGTCACAAAATTGCGCAGCGACTTCGGGATCGAAACGGGGAAAGTACTGTTATGAAAATCAAGGGTAAAGCAGTTCGTCTGTGGGTTATCCCCGCCTACGACATTGTAAACTTTGACATAGATACTCCTGATTTTGGACAAGGCGCGGAGGCACCATTCTAATGTCATCAGAAAGAATGAGAAAAATTTATGCTATGCGGCAGGAGCTCAATGAAAAGGGCCGGCCCCGGTATTCATATCAAAAGATAGGCAACGCGTTTGGCATCACTCGCGAACGCGTGCGGCAGATACTGGCCAAACGTGAGCGTTTGGAGATATGGTATGCCCGCGCCAAACAAAACGATCCTTTTTTTGATTTCAGTAACATTACTCGCATGGATCAATTTATACCGCCGTTGGTGTCTATTCGCACAACGAATGCGATCCGCAACGGGGTTCCACCGACACTACGCGTGCAAGAATTTGTAGATCGGGTGGACCCGGCGGAACTTCTGGCGATACCCAATTGTGGGGTGGTTACAGTAAAAGAATTATTTGGAGCAATTGAGGAGGCTGGTTACGATGTATCGCATCTTCGGACCCCCCGGTACGGGAAAAACTACGACACTACTAAATATGGTGGAGGAAGCCCTCTCCAATGGTACATCTCCAAATACAATTGCCTTCCTAGCCTTTACTCGGAAAGCCGCGAATGAAGCCAAGGAGCGCGCCGCCATTCGGTTTAACCTGGACCCCGAAAAAGATCTGCCATATTTTCGCACGCTGCACTCTCTGGCCTATCGAATGCTGGGGCTCAAAGACAATCAGTTAATGCAGCCGGAACACTACAATGAGTTGTCCTACAAAATAGGGATATCTTTGAATGTGTCTAAAATTTCAGACGACGATATTTTGGTGTCCTCGGATCATCCGATTTTACAGCTGATTAACCTATCGCGGCTTAAAAAAACCAAGCTACGGGACGAGTACAACAGCAGCAACATCCACGAAGCATGGACGGAAGTGGACTATGTTAATCGCGCGTACACTGCATACAAAGAGGTGCAGGGGCTAGTGGACTACACGGACATGTTGATCTCTTTTGCCACGAAGGCGGTGGTCAATTGCCCGAGATTTAAGTTGTGTTTCATGGACGAGGCGCAGGATTTATCTCCAGTGCAGTGGGACATTGCGCATGCATTAGACGATTTGTCCGACCGAATGTATTGCGCGGGTGATGACGATCAGGCGATTTACCGCTGGGCCGGCGCAGATGTCGATCATTTTATTAATTTAGAGGGTGGGTCAGATGTATTGGAGCAATCCTACAGAATACCCGCAAACGTACACCGCGTAGCAGAACAAGTGGCCCGTCGAATAACTCGACGATTTCCAAAGAATTATCTGCCACGTAAAGAGCCGGGCACGGTAGAGCGCGTCTACAGCGTGGGTGATATGGACATGTCTGAGGGCGAGTGGCTTGTAATGGCGCAAGCCAACTATATGCTGTCCCCCGTCGCCGAAACCCTCAAATACAATGGGTATTTGTTCGAGCGTAACGGCCACCGGTCAATTTCCCAAAAGGTCAGTAGCGCGGTCAACGGTTGGGAGCAGATGCGGCGTGGCAAAAGTATCGACTGTAAGACGGCGCAGAACATTTATGATTACATGTCGGGTAATGGCCGGCACATAACGCGCGGATTTAAGCGGTTTAAAACCCATGACGAAGAAAAGATTTTTACGTTAGCCGACCTACAAGAGCATCACGGCCTCTTAGTCCAGGGTGACATGGTGTGGCATGAGGCTATGGACAAAATGCCCGATCTCGATCGGGTCTATATCACGGCACTGTTGCGCAGTGGGGAGAAGTTTAACGCCGTGCCTCGCATAAAACTGTCCACGATCCACGGGTCTAAGGGCGGGGAAGCGGATAACGTGGTTTTGTTTACAGATCTAACGGCTGCTGCTTTAAGGGACATGGGAGATGATATGCACCGGGTATTTTACGTGGGCGTCACCAGGACGCGGAAAAATCTCTATATAGTAGATCCTGAAGATGTGACGAGGAGTTATGATTTATGAAACGAGATGAAGTGCTGGACAAAGCAAAGTCCTTAATAAACGGGGACCGGGCCAAAGACTACGGCGATGCGTATGAAAACCACGGCCGAATTGCAGATGGTTGGAACATCATTATGAGCGGAGCCCTAAAGAGCCACGGTCACCTGACCCCGGCTCACGTCACGTTGATGATGGACTGGGTTAAAACAAGTCGTCTGATCGAGACGATAGACCACGGGGATTCGTGGATAGATAAAGCGGGCTATACCGCGCTGGGCGCAGAGTTTGTAGAACGCGATGCTCGCCCCGTAGATACGATTATTAAGGACATAAAAAATGCAGACTAAAATGCAAATGCCGTTATTCCCGCCAAAAACGGAGTGGGTGCCTCCAAGCGAGCTCCCAGACCTGACGGATGCAAAAGAACTTTGTATTGATTTGGAAACAAAAGATCCCAACCTAAAAAACAAAGGTCCTGGGTGGCCCACTAAAGACGGCGAAATCATTGGGTTTGCCGTAGCGACTAGCGGGTGGTCCGGATATCTGCCTGTCCGGCATTGGGGCGGGGGAAACTTGGATGAAGGCATCGTGCGTCGGTGGTTGCAGAAGCAATTAAACTCCCCCGCGGATAAAATTATGCACAACGCTCAGTATGATCTGGGATGGCTGCGCGCGGATGGATACAACGTTAACGGGCGTATTATTGACACTATGGTTACGGCCAATTTGCTGGACGAAAACCGTTTTAGTTATGCGCTAAATGCGCTGGGATATGATTATTTAGGCAAAACCAAGGCCGAGAAGGGTTTGAAGGAGGCTGCGCGGGAGTTTGGAGTGGACCCCAAGAGCGAAATGTGGAAATTGCCGGCCATGCATGTCGGTGGATACGCCGAGGGCGACGCAACGCTGACCCTGGAGCTCTGGAACCACTTTAAAACGGAAATCGCCCGAGAGGACCTTTGGTCTATCTGGGAACTAGAAAACAGCTTGCTCCCATGCTTGGTGGACATGACCCTAAAAGGGGTGCGCGTAAACCTCGATTTGGCCGAAAAATCCAAACAAACCGTTTTGAAACGAGAAAAAGGTCTGCTAAAAAAGATTAAGGGCATCGTTGGAAAGGATGTTGAGATATGGGCGGCACAATCAATAGCGCAAGCATTTGATAAGACCGGTCTGGAATATCCGCGCACAGAAAAAGGCGCTCCCTCGTTTACTAAACAATTTCTCTCAGAACATCCGCACGAATTGGCGCAATCGATTGTGCAAGCGCGCGCGTATAACAAAATAAACGGCACCTTTATTGATGGATTGTTGCGCTACGTGGGCCCCGATGGGCGGATCCACGGGCACATAAATCAAATCCGATCCGAGGACGGCGGGACAGTCAGTGGCCGCGTATCCATGTCCAACCCCAACCTTCAACAAATCCCGGCCCGCGATCCAGAATTAGGCCCAATGATCCGTAGCCTGTTTCTCCCCGAAGAAGGCGAGCAGTGGGCGTCCATTGACTTCTCGCAGCAGGAACCGCGGATCGCGGTGCATTATGCGGATGCCTATGGTAAAAGTACGCGGACCCAATTGGCCGGCGTAGCAGAGATGGTAGACGCCTATACCAACGACCCCAATACCGATTTTCATACCATGGTGGCTGAAATGACCGGGCTCAAACGTAAAGCCGCTAAATCTGTCGGCCTCGGCATTATTTACGGCATGGGTGTGAACAAACTCTCTGGCGAATTGGACGTGTCCGTAGACGAAGCGCGCGCGATACTAAAACAATTCAACGCAACGCTACCATTCCTAAAGCAACTCAACTCTGGAGTGCAGCGTCGTTTAGAAGACCCCAGGTCAAGCGGCTCTGTGCGCTCGCTGCACGGTAGAAAGTGCCGCTTTAATCTCTGGGAGCCCGACACGTTCGATATGCATAAGGCCATGCCCTACCAAGAAGCAGTCGCGGCCCACGGTCCAACGACGCGCCTTAAGCGCGCCATGACATACAAGGCTTTGAACAGGCTAATCCAAGCGTCGGCCGCGGACATGACTAAAAAGGCGTGGCTAGACGTTTATAACGCAGGGCATACTCCACTGATTCAAGTGCACGATGAATTGGCGTTTAGCGTGGATTCGTTAGATAAAGCCAAAGAAATCAGAGAAATAATGGAAAATTCCATTTCTTTGTGCATTCCAAACAAATGTGATATTGACATGGGAGATTCCTGGGGGCAAACTACAGAAATGTGATATATCTCTTGTGACTGAGAGTAAAAAGCACTGAAACACATTGTTCTTTTCTCCAAATAAACATGCAAGGACGGTGCTTTTTTTGAATTAACCCTCCCGCCGGGCAGCGAGAGGGTTTTTTCTTGCGTAAATTCAGCTTATCTTATATATTCCCACATATAGGATTGGGGGTTTGCCATGAATACTAAAAAATGGAAGAGCGTACTTGTCCCAAGGGCCACTTACGAGGAATTGGTGGCGGTTGCGTATATCGAGGGCAGGACCATTGGTGGTCAACTGCGAATGATGTTTGATTTTTGGAAAACCAAGAACCTTTCGGACAACGATATGCGGGTTCTTACGGAACAAGTGCAAAAAAATAAGGTCTCTCAGAAAAAAGAGGCGGACCAAATACTTGCGGAAGCTGTAAAAAAAGAAACTGAGGAAGCTTTCCGAAAAGCTGGGATTGAGACCTTGCGTCGATAGATTGAGCGAGTATACTAACGGTATTGCTCGATTAAACATTCGCCTGTTTAATCTGATTGTTTCAACAACTTCCTCGGCTGGCTAGGTTTCGCACTGCCCAGTCGAGGTTTTTTTAAACACGCTTCCCTGATTTACGTTTTTTTGCAGTAAACTCGCGCAAATCGCGTATTGCTATGTGAAGCTCGTTTTTTATAGAAGGCCGCGCATCTTGCCTGTACCGCTCGTCCTGTAATTTATCCACCTGGCTGCGCAAATATCTAAGTATTGCTTCATCCGCGGGAGATAACCTGCGTTTGTCCGTCATTTCTTCCTCCTTATTGTTTACACATCTCACAAATGGTTGCGTCTGGTCCCATGATCATCGTCACGGGTTCTCCGCACTCGGTGCAGAGACGATCAATCTTCCCGTCAGTACACTCATAGCAGTTCTCCGTCACGTAATCGTGAAACCCCACGTCAACGTTCACGCTCCTGACGATCGGCACAATTGTTTCAACAATCATATCGCCGCCGCAATCGGGGCATTCGTCCAGGATGGGCGTCTCTTGCAACCGGATAAGTTCGTCTTGCATCCTGCCCATCACAACACCAGGGCAAATATCAAAACGCCATAGAGCGTAAGCATCAGGCAAAGGCCGGCGATTATGTCGCCCCATATCCCGAGGTTGTCTTCCATCTCACGAAGCATCTCTCTAAGCTTATCCATTCTTCACCTCCTCATTGGCGTGGGCATCCCGCACCAGTTCCAAAATAAACTCACTCACCGTTTCACATCCACAAGTGCGGATCTCCGCTGCAAGCCAATGCATTTGGTCCAAGTTGAGAGAGTTCACGATAAATGATATGGACCCTAATCGCATATAGGATTGCGTCCCGTCCACTTGCATACGTAAAGGTCGTTCGTTTCGACGAGGCGGTATGACCCCCGACTCGCGTCCACGTCTTAATGCAGAGTTTATTTTACCAAATTTAAATCCCAACTCTGCTTCGATCTCCCGAACAGAGTGTCCTGCAAAGTGTAGCTCCCAAATCTTTAACGTGTCTGGGCTCCTGTCATAAGCTCTCATCACCACCGCTCCCCGAATACTTTGCGGAACACCTCGTCCAACAAGTCGTTCATCTCATGCTCACTCATCATGCGTCTCCTTGGGTTGAGATGAACTTGCTAATAACTCTGAACAGGTCACAAGATCGTGCACCTTCTGGCACCACCACGGGGTCGCGGAACGATGGGGAAGCCCTTACATATCCTGAATCATAAGCTTGCTCTATCATCTTTAGAACAACAGATAGTTCTACAGTGCCCTCCATCACGCCACCTCCTTTATCTCAACGCTTTGGACACGTCGGTTCAGTGCAAACGCAACGTATGACAAATCCCGTTCCAATTCATACAGCGCGTCGCGCTTCTTTTTGGAGGGGTGGGGCTCTTTATACATACGCTTCCACCAAGTCTTACCCAACTGGTAGTTAGGCAGCTTCACCGTAGCCAGAGCAAACGCCTCTTGAAAAATGGCTTGCACGTCATCGCGCTCAAAGAACGCTTCCGCCTCGGCATGAGCCTCGGCAATTGGTTTCAATTCCCCCATCAGGCTGCCTCCTCTTTCGGATCCCAGCAATTGTCCTTGCCAAAAATGTACGCGCCCTTAAACATTCCACCCTCGTCCACGTATGACGCAGAAATATCAAACCCCAACTCAGTCAAACGATCCCATACAGGAACGGGTGGAGACCACGCAGTCCAGCCTTTGAAAGCAAACTTGCCCTTCGTCTCATCGTCCGACATCTTAAACGGCTCAGTGATCTCAACCTCGCACACATCCCATTTGGTTCCCCAGTGTGCAATGCGCCAGTCCATAGGTCCGTCCGGATATTGGTCAATCCGCGAGAACGACGCCAACGGTTGCGGCACAACAGCGTCACAGAACCGAGGGTACTTGAGCTCCACGTTGAAAAATAATTCGTGAGCCATGGCCCGCGGCCCTTGGACATTTACATCTAAATAACAATGATTAGGCATTAGTTTATCTCCTCTTTTCGATCTAGTATCATTCCGTCAAGTCTCATGAACTCACGGGCCGTCAGTGCACCCACACCATAGATCCGGCTCAAAGACTTATCCAAAGAACAAAGATCTTCCATTGTTACTGCGTTTTTGATTCGCGCTGACATTGAACTGTAGTTGCTCATGACTGCACCTCCTTCAATCCACGCAGATACCCACGCTCAAACGGGCTGTCCGCAGGGTCATTATCAAATGACGCAATGGCTTCCGATACATCAAAGTCAGGGCACAGAACGTCTTGCTTGGCATGGACGCGCCCCTTCTCGTAGTTTTCGTAATTGGTTAAATCTACCGTGTGTTTAGGCATTCTTTGTCCACTCCGTTTCAGATACTTGAATAGAAACCGGAAAAGTTTCCCCGATTTCCATCATGCAATCAATTGCAGCAACCTTTGCATCTGCAATTGATTCAAAACTTTTGTTGCAAAGGCTTTCGTGAACGCGACCAACAAAGATAAAACGTCCTGAAGGTGCTTTGATTACTGTAGAAGTTTTAAACACTGTGTTGCCTCCAAATATACACACGGTATAAGATGATCTGCGCATGCAAAACTGTCAAGTCTAAAATAAATAATCTATAAACATCAATTAAATCAGTCTTTTACGGGTAGTTTTAATAAAAAGTGCGTCAATTTGACGCTGTAAAACCGCTGTATTCTTGCTGTAAAAAATAGTAACATGGTTGGGAGAAGCGCGTTCAAAAGACGGAATTGAACAGCGGTCTCGACACGTAAATGCTGTTTTAAAATGAGCGCCGGCTCTACATGGAGAAAAGAACATGGAAAAGTTTAAATTTGAACCGTCCTATAATGTCGAAAAATACGACGAGGATAATTCAAAAGAAATCGAATACCACTTTTTTGGATCAAACGGTTTTGAATGGAAAACCGACGCAGATTACAAAAAAGTCTACGATTGGTTCCTTCGCCAGGACTATGAATTTAGTATGCATTTTGTGCCAGCCCATGCGCAAAAAGAATACGAAATTCATTACGGAAAACCTGTCGGGGTAAACACCCACTGGCTCGGGTCATACATCCCACCAGATCAAGAACAATCCGGATTTGGAAAAAGATCATAAAACACTCGCCGCGGCCCGTGAGCCGCGGCACCAAAGGAGTAAACATGGACCACATAAATAAATGGGCAGACGATCTGCCAACATTCATAAACCAAATACTAGGACCCAAAAAACAAAAAGAACCCGTTACCGTCCCCGTTACACAAAGCACGGACCGCGGGCCTTGGATCCCGAAGGAACGAGGGGAAGAACCGCCGTTTTAGCCGCGGTTACTTAGTTTCGGTTATAGTTATACGTCTAGAAAAAAAAAAAAAAAAAAAACAAAAAAAAGCAAAAAAAAGCAAAAAAGCAAAAAAGCAAAAAAGCAAAAAAGCAA
>Ga0222717_10003690_pt1 | contig 11432 bp, 11 predicted proteins | sample C33_18DmetaG_FD_165053 | JGI IMG/M metagenome (GOLD analysis project Ga0222717, IMG submission 165053) | Estuarine water microbial communities from San Francisco Bay, California, United States - C33_18D | ecosystem: Environmental > Aquatic > Marine > Unclassified | place: USA: California...
GTTCATCTTGGACGCCTCCATCCAAAGAAGATCCTCATGGGTGAAGAAGAATGAAGCCTCCATGGTGGATGGGCGGAGTCAACTTTTCCTGCCAGAGTGGTTGCGGTAAATGCTGCGATCAACCGGGGGGAATCGTTTACCTCTCAATAGCCGATGCTGAGCGCATCTCCCAACATTCAGATTTGTCGGTTGAAGATTGGCTGGAGCGTGATGCACGAAAAACATACGACGGTCGTTTTGTTCTAAAAAGCCGTGAAGAGGATGGAATTTGCATTCATCTCAATGAGAATCATCAGTGTTCAATCTACAAGGTGAGGCCTCAACAATGCAAGGCATTTCCATGGTGGGGTGAAAATCTTGTCAGCGACCGAGCATGGAGTCAGGTCAAGGAACAATGCCCTGGTATTGACGCTGAAGATGCTCTTCTTGTGGAAGGGAACACCATTCGCCTCCATATCTTTTCTGACCGTGAATCGACAAAAGGATTTAGAGAATGGCCGCCACAAGCAAGACGGAGCAAACGGTAGTCTGCGGCGGTGTTGCTAGCCACACCGTTTTCTTTCGTGGTCCATAAGAAGAGCCGCATTTATACGAGGGTCTCTTGTCGGTGTCTTTGAGGGAAGAGAATGTCAAACGATAATGGCTTGTTCAATGTGACTGAGAAACACTTGAACACCGGTCTTCGTGGAATTCCTGTCGGTACGTGCCGAACCTCGTTTGTTACGCCCACTGAAGGTGTCCACTATTGCGGATATCCAATCAGTGAACTCGCCAATCAGTCTCCTGAAGACGTGGTCTATCTTCTGTTCAACAAAGAACTTCCAACGCCGGCCCAGTCTGCGGCGTTCAAACAAGACCTTGCTGGCCGAGGTCATGTTCATGACAGCGTCGCCGCAGTGTTCCATACACTTCCAAAAGATGGCCATCCAATGGATTGGCTGAGCGTCGGAATCCAAACGCTTGGAATGCTCGAAACGACTGGGGATTGGAAAGAAGATGCCCTCAACCTCATTGCCCGAATGCCTCGGCTCATGGGACTCTTGTTCCGCATCCGAGAGGGCCGTGGATCAGACATCCCTGAAGATGACCTCTCAGCCACAATGGTCAAGCGTTTTGCTCGTACTCTGGACTTGGATGGTGTTGACCAAGACCAAATGGAACGTATCCTTTCCACTTACCTCGTGTTGCACATGGACCACGGTGGCGGAAACCTCTCCACTTTTGCAGGAAAAGCCATTGCATCGGGTCATGCCACCGTGTACTCCTCTATTTCCGGAGCAATGAATGCTCTATCTGGGCCTCTTCATGGGCGTGCAAATCAGTCTTGCTTGGAATTCGTTCTACGCATCGGCACCAGCGACCCGGAACAAGTCGAAGCTTTCGTGCGCGGAGAACTTGAGGCGAAGCGCCCGGTGTTTGGATTCGGCCACGCTGTTCTACGAGCAGAGGACCCAAGAGCCACCGTTCAATTTGTGCTGGGTGAAGTGATGTGCCCCGATGATGAGAATTTCAAGATTATTCGGACCCTTCGCGAAGTCGCCCCTCGAGTTCTCTCGGAAAACCCCAAGATATCCAATCCTAATGCCAACGTAGACATCGCCAGTGGTGCCCTCCTTCACTACGTTGGATTCAAAGATCCAACCTATTATACCACCTTTTTTGGATGGGCTCGAGTCGCTGGAATCGGTGCTCAAATCATCGATGAGCGAACGGTGATGAGGGACGGTAAGGGTACGCCTATTTACCGGCCAAAATACATCGCTGAACAACAAACATTGCGTCACGTTGAGTGAGCTTAGTTCAATACCGGGCGGGATGTTTTCCCCGACCCCCGATGTCCGATCATTCTTGGAGCCGACCATGGAGGAGTTGCTCCATCATATTGGGCCAAGATGTCGTCGATGGATTCGCTCCAACTCCACCTTTTCTTCCACTCTTCGATGAGCAAACGCCGGCGGGTTGAGTCGCATTGTTCCCATGAAGGCGTTGTCTCCATCAGTTCTGCGTGAATCTCACGATGGTTCTCGTATGTTGCTTGTTCCAAAGTTGACCACTGCGACTCATCAAGGGGGCGAGTTCCGGGTTGTGTCCACCGCAAATGGCCCGACGGTAGCCACAGGAGGCCGGGGTCTGCTTTGTCAGTGAGTGCGGTCAGTCCGGCTCGTATGAGGTCATGCTCAACCAATGGGCGAGTCGGCCATACATACGTGGGCATCCCGTTTCGAACCTGAGTCAATCGCTTCAGACCCTTTCCGTTGAGTGAAACATGTCGTCCGAGTGGGATTGACCGGGTGGGGCCATCAAAGTATTCTATCGCACAGGGGAGCATGGAACTTCCTTGGCGAAGATGGGTGTTCACCAATTTACCAAACGGTGTGGCCAAGTAGGTGGGAAAGGCTTTGATTCGTTGAAATGTTTTGTTTCCATACGGTGGGATGTAGGGTATCAGTGCTGCCCACGGACGCTTTGTTCCTGATTTTTTAGCCGATTGCGGCATGTGCCTGTGGAAGGAATAGAACACCGTATTCTCACGGGGGACCTCGTGAGCGTCAAGTAGGTCTCCAGCCATCTTCATCGCATCCGCAACATGTTGAATGTGATGACGGCGTCCAAAGTAGCCGCCTCCAGTGGGGGCCTTTGGGTGAGGTCGTTTGATTTCAATACAGCCCATTTTACCTTGTTCGGCCCAGTGGTTCCGGATGATGGGGTCTTCCAACAGGTCTTCGAAACCCAAGAACCCGACTTCCGTTAACTCATCCAATGTCCATTGTTCTGCCCATGAGGGACGGCCTTCAAGCCGATCTTTTGGGAGGGAAACGTTCCGGTCATGATGGATTGCAAGTTGACGGTCAGCAGTGATTCGAATATCAAACTCAACCCCATCAAACATGTTGATGCCGTGCTGAAGGCTCAACAGGGTGTTTTCAGGAGCAGGCTGCCACGGCTTATCCGCCTCCATGCTGCGACGACCAACCAGCCTCTCAACAATGTTTGCCCTCGCCCATAGTAATTCCCAATTGGGGTTTGGACTGCATGACAGGCGGGAACTCCTAAAGCGGGTATCATTTCCCCCCAAATATGGAGCCATACGATATCATGATGGTCATGATACTCGTTTTGACTCCTATTATCTGTTGGTACTTCACGCGCTCTCAGAAGGAATTCCGAATCCCATGGAGGGAATGGGCTCAGGAATTTCATGAGAAACGATACTATCTCCACGCCATGGGATACATCGTCATCATTCGTTGGAAATCGATTACGGATAAACTGAATGAACCTATGAAAATAAGAACGGGTCATTGGACCGATTGGGTGTATGGACTTGAGGGCGAATTTACGAAATGGATTCAGGAATCGTTCAAAAATGACCTCCTGACTGATGTTCTAAATTTCCATTATCTCTTTGTCTACCTCTTTTTAATTTACGTGACAACCGTTTACTTTGCCTATTCTGGCGACCGTGAAATGACCGATAAGGTCACGTTGAATTATCTGTTCATTTATGCATTAGCCGTTCCATACTACCTGTTTTTCAATGTTGAAGTCACGTCTTCTTGGATTCCAGGAATGGAAGCGCTGCTTTACCACGACGGTTGGTATACGGCATTTTATGCCCTTCACGACCCTCTTGACAATGCGGTTCCAAGCCTCCATGTTGCCATTCCCTTTGGCATCCTTATGCTCAATTACCTCCATGTGCGGGAACGTGGTGAACGACTTCGTGACTGGCGCCACTGGAGGTACCACCGGTTCGTTTTGGTCAACACCCTCCTGTTTGGTTTCACCATTCTGTACCTCGGGATTCACTGGCTGGTCGATATTCCACTCGGCATTCTCATTGGCGGAATTGGTGCATTGTTCATCCATCATCTTCAGCCAAGAATGCGAAACGACTACGGGCCAATGTTCAAGGGCGTAACCCAAGAAAAAGTACGCCGTCATATTTTGGTTGAAGGTATTGTCGGATTGGTCTTGTTGACCTTGATCCTCATGGCCGTCAATGTTCAGGAAGAGGGTTTAGACGAGAGAGTGTCCTATCAACTCGGACCAGATGACAGCACCCTTGAAATTATTCAGAAGTTTTCTGCAGGGGAGTATGTCCTGACCAACATCACCAATCTTAATGAGGCTGGTGACCTTGAAGTCGTGGTGATTATGGTTGAGGAAAGTGCTCCAGCGATGTCTTCAGGTTCCATAGATTGGAGTCGTCTTTCCGAATTGGGAGAACATTATACCGTCTCACCCCAAACCACCCTCTCGCTCAACATAACCTCCCCCAAAATCTTCCATTATGTTGGACTCCACTATGCCCATGATGATGGAGATGAGGCAATTATGGAAGTGCGCGTCATCAATGATTATGGTGACGATAAACTTGGACAAGCTCTCCTTCTCAGTCTTCCTTCCCTTTGGATGACTGGGTTCGTAGTCTATCGCTTGTATCGGTTGAAGAAGGAAGGAAGAAGTTTGATTGATTCCACGCCCTCATATGTGTGGGCCTCGTCAACTGAGCATGGCGAAGAGGGGTGAGTTGAATGCAGGATGAGTCCATTGCAGCGACAGTGGACCGCTTGATGCAATCTCCCGGCGGGGTCATGATCGAGGACCTCCGCTCCTATCTGCAACGTTCGTTCAAATTCTATGTCGTTCTTTTTGCAGTTGGTTTTTCAGCTGCTTTTCCGTTCACCAAACAGGTGATTGCATGGTTGATTGAACCGCAGCGTTTGCCCGACGATGTGTCCATCATCGTCGTCACTCCGGTGGAGTTTCTCCTTTTACAACTGAGAATTGCCGGTGCTGTTGGGCTCGCTTTAGTCGTATTCTTGGCCCTCGTACATGGTGCATGGAAGGGGAGCAAAAACGAAGCCGTTCGCTCACGTCTGTCCGAACTTGACCTCCGGGTCCCTAAGCCGGCTCCAGCACTCATCATTACCGCTCTCAGCAGCCTGTCACTACTCGGACTTGGAGTACTTTATGCCTGGGAAGGCCTCACTCCAATGCTGCTGGAGTACTTGACAAACGATGCACAACAAGCAGGCCTTTCGACGGAATGGAGGCTTTCTGGTTATGCTGGCTTCATCATCAATTTAGCCTTAGCATCCGCCATTGGTTTTCAAGCACCTGTTCTGACAACAGTCGCCCTGCGAATGGGTTTTGTAGATCGTGTCAGTCTTGTCATGTATCGCCGGCACATTTGGTTCAGTGCGTTTGTCATGGGAGCATTGTTGTCCCCGCCGGATCCACTGTCATTGTTTCTCGTGGCCATGCCAGTCATTGTATTCTTTGAGTTAGCACTGCTCTTGGACCGATTCATGCGTTCTTGATGGGCTCAATCAAAGCCTCAACCAGAATTGGCATGTGTCCTGGATGTTGCTGATAACTTGTACCGTGAAAATCTGAACCAACGGTGATTCCCAAACCCTGAGATGTGGCTTGTTGCATCAGTTCGTACCTGTACTCATCACTGTGGCTGCGATGGACGGCCTCAACAGCAGTAATTCCGTGGTTTTTTAGAACCTCAATGAGTTGTTTTACAGGGACTCCGTAGTAAATTGGGTGGGCAAGTGAAGTTATTCCTCCGGCCGCTTTGACCGCCGCCACAGCCTCCTGAATCGTCGGCTTTTCGTGAGGTACAAATCCAGGGTTTCCATCTCCAATCCACCGCTCAAAGGCTTCTTGTTTGTCCTCAACATAACCCGCCTCAACCATGGCTGCGGCAAGATGTGGGCGTCCAACTGAGCCTTCCGCACGGGCCAGTACACTTTCCACATCAACAGGCATTCCCAATGACTCCAGTCGGGCACACATTGCTCGCATGCGTGGTTCTCTCCCGTCCTGCTTGGGTGCTAACCATTCAAGGAATGACACCACGGTTTCATCATTAACGCCAGGGACATGATTTGGGAAATAGGCCAAAAGGTGCCATGAGGCCGATGCACGCTCACGTTCTCTTCGTGTCAACTCTTCATCAATAGGAGCATGAGCGGGAGTGCAGGTGATCTCCACGCCTGGAATAAAGATCATGCCTTTCGACTTTGCAACAACGGAGGCCTCGGCCCACCCCGATGCGGTATCATGGTCGGTAAGGGCCCAGGTGAGGACGCCGTTGTCCGCCATAAGTTCCGCCACATACTCCACCGGATGTTCACCATCACTGTGGGTTGAATGTGAATGAAGGTCATAGGTTTCGGCCCACATGCATTGAATGTCGCCGCCGAACCTCTTTGAATGATTCGTCGTTCAAAACAAATCATCGAGGTCCGGAAGGTCTGGGGTATCCGGTATGGTTGGGGCTGAGACCTGCGAGGGTTCGCTAAACAAATCATCAAGATTAGGGAGTTCAAAAGTTGATGCAGTCGGGATTTCTACCTCATAAAGGTCAGGGAGTTCGGGCAATGACGATTGCTTGACCTCTGTTGACGGCACATCTGGTAGTTCAGCAACCAAGGGTTGTGTCGCGAATTCCACTGGCAGTTCTGGAAGTTCAGGAAGCATCGGGGATTTCTGTTCAATGTGACTTTCCTCAATCGGAGGTTCAACCTCCATGATTTCCGTTGTGACCTCAGGTAGTGCAGGTAGAGGGACATGGTCCAAGCCTTCAGTCACGAAGACGCGGTCCGGCTCAAGTCCAGGGATTGTTGTAGGGTCGACGAGTGGTGTTTCTTCCCGCCCGGGCAGGGGGACGGGTTGAACGACAACTCGCGTCAACGCTGCGCCGGTTTCCTCATCGGTTGGGGCTGAGTCACGTCGGTGATTGTTCTCCTGAGCAAATTCCGTAGTTGTTGCTTCTTCTTGGGCCCTCATCCCAAATTCTCCCGACGAAAGCGTGGATATTGCGGAGCGTACATCCTCTTCGTTGGTGTGTTGTTCATGTCCTAGAATTGATGAAAGTATGTTGGCTGTCGTTTGATTGGAGGGCGAGGTGGTCTCTTGTCGATATGAGGTAGTACTCGCGGAAATTGGAGTTCGCGCATCGTCAAAATCTTCAAAGACGCTTGTAGCCTTTGTGGTTGATGCATTAAATTCAGGAATCGCATGTTCGGTGTTGGCCCACTTTGCGAGTCCCACAAGGATAAGAGCTGCAACCAAAAGCCCAATTTCTTCTATTCCAACCCCTGATTGTCCAACTGCGTTCAGTTGGGAATTTGCTGCGGCTGCTGCGCCAAGGGACAGGGCCAACAAGATGGAGCCTGCGGCAAGTTTGGGTGCGCGAGGGTCGTGGGCCACAATCACAGCAAGCCGTTCGGGGATATATTGATTCGCACGCTCATTGCATTCGCAATTCTGCTGAACGTACGGTGTTTTCCATCAACATAGCGATGGTCATTGGGCCCACCCCGCCAGGAACGGGAGAGAGCCATGATGCTACGTCGCTAACATCTGCGCACACATCACCTGCAAGCCTCCAACCCCGTTCACGGGTTGCGTCATCGACACGATTGATACCAACGTCCACAACGACAGCGCCAGGTTTAATCCAATCCGATTGAACCATTTCAGGACGGCCAACAGCAGCTACCACAAGATCAGCATCCTTGCATTCGTCTCTTGGGTTTTGAGTCCTTGAATGTACGATTGTCACGGTAGCATCCGCTCCTTTAGCAGCAAGCAAAAGGGCTTGTGTCATGCCCACGTTAAACGACCGTCCGATGACAACAGCCTTTTTTCCGGAGAGATCGATGTCAGCCCATTTGAGCATGCGCATGACTCCGGCAGGCGTGCAAGGAATCATACCATCAAGTCGACCCTGTACAATTCTTCCAAGGTTCGAAGGATGGAATCCATCGACATCTTTACTCGGGTCAATCAAGTCGGTAAGGGCTTCTTCATTCACGTGAGAGGGCAATGGCGACTGAATCAAGATTCCATGGAGGTCTTCCTGTGAATTCATGTCCAATATGTGCTGCTTGAGTACTTCTTCAGAAGTGTCTCTTGGGAGTTCGAGGTGCGTTGAGCGAATTCCTAGACGCTTGCAGGTGCGGACCTTGGAATTGACGTAAACGTGTGAAGCAGGGTCGTCGCCAACGATGATGACAGCCAGGTGAGGTTCGATCCCGTTGGATTGAAGCGATTTGATCCTTTCAAGAAGTTCTTCTTCAACAGCGGCTGCACACGCTTTTCCATCAAGTCGCTGTGCGCTCATGGCCAATTCCACAAGGCAGCGGGTTTTGAGTGTTCGCTTTCAGTAGGCCGTTCATAGCGGGGTGCGTATGCCCATGGCCCGGACCACACACCATCCGGCTCTTGCTTCGTAAATTGCAAAGGCACCGCCTAGAGTCAGTCCTGCAACGGCGAACCATCCTGGTCCGAACGTGAGTGTTTCTGTAGCCAGTAAACCGGCGATAAGGAGTGCTGCTGCGAGCGAGCCGACTCCACCGACAAAGCGGGCTACTTTTCCACGGGCATCAATATTGCATTCTGGCATGGAGGGGAACCACCGAGCGGAGTATATCAAGAACTGTTTCCAAACACTAAACGGTAATGTGGAGCCAACGGAGGGACTCGAACCCCCGACCGTCTGATTACAAATCAGACGCACTACCAGACTGTGCTACGTTGGCTTCATCCGTTGCGTGCGGGCACCCCTTGATGAATGAAGCGGATGGTCATTCAAGAAAAAGCGGGGTCAAGTCAAAGAACAATGGGGCTAACGGTGAGGCATGGATGATGCACCAGGTATGCAATTTTTGTCCTCGCATGGCAAGTCAAAAAGCGGTAATGATGTCATCTTTAGCTGGTTCGCTCGATATCAAAATGCGGCTGCTGCAGGGGCAGATGCTGTCAATGGTACCGTTGGTGCATTGCTGGAGGACGATGGAAGTCTTGCTATCAACACGGTCGTAGATTCGGCTCTGCGAGAAGCGCCTCCCGTGGAGTTTGCTGCATATGCTCCTCTGAAGGGTCTTCCGAACTTTCTCGACCTTGCCCAAACCTTGGCGCTTGGAGAACATCGGGGCGCCTTAGAACGTCTTGGTGTAAATGGAATGGCTACTGCCAGCCCCGGTGGCTCAGGTGCGCTGTTTTTGGCGGCTTCCAATTTTGCAGAACGCGGTGAATCTGTACTCCTTCGTGATCGACACTGGGGGCCGTACACCGGATTCTTGAAGGGATGCAATCTTGAGATCGCAACGTATCCACTCCTTCCTGAGGAAGAACAGCCGGACCATCCAAATTTTGATGCGAACGGATTTCAAAATGCACTTGAATCATTGGCCACGACACAATCAACGGTCATGACATGGCTGAACGACCCAGCCCACAATCCAACCGGACTTTCCCTTCCCAGCGAAAGCAGATATGCTCTGCTCAATTTGTTCATGGAAAGTGCGACCCGACACGAAGACGTGGGTCACACACTCCTTATCGATGCAGCCTATCATCTGTATGCGGACGAACCTCATGGTTGGGCAGAAACCATCCATGAAGCACTGGAAAACGGGCTTCCTTGGCCAGAAAACCTCCTGATTTGCTTCGCAGTTTCGCTTTCCAAATCACATACCATTTACGGTTTGAGAACCGGAGCTTTGGTTTGCATCCACCCTGAGGAAGCAACCTTGGAAAAATTGCGTGAAGTCATGGGAGTTACAGGTCGCCAAACCTGGTCAGCAGCCCCTCGAATTGCTCAGTATGTTCTCAGCGAAATGCATGCTTCCGAAGAAGGCGGGGCTTCCTGGAGCGAAGAACGTGACCGCCTCGCATCCCTCTTGATTGAGCGCAGGGAAGCGTTCGTCGCAGCATGTGATGAACTAGAAGTGCCCGTTAATCCCACCCATGATGGCTTCTTTGCGTGGTATGAATGCTCTGACCCAGTCGCAGTGGCCGAAGCATGCGCCGACATGCATGTCTATCTGGTTCCACTCAGCGGGGGCGTTCGAATTGGATTGTGTGCCATTCCTCTTAAGCAAATACCCAAGGTTGCCGAGGCCCTCAAAGCAACTCAACAGTGATGTGAACTTATGACTCGTCTCTCCCGTGAGAATTTTCTCATCACCGGTTTTGTTTGCATTGTTTTCGGTGCCTTCATGACCGTTGCCGGTCTTGGTTCAATGGCCGTGACGGTTGGCTTGTTTGGAATTGTATTTTTCTTGGTCGGCATGTCAATGAGTCGACAGGTGGGCATGTCTCCTGAAGCAGTTGCAGAGTGGTCTCCAGACGGTGAAATGCTTCCGGATGCTGGGCGCGTGATGTACAGAGTTGACGTGACCCTTGATGAGCCGGTTCGTTCCTCAGTTCTGTGCGGCCCGTGCGGTCATGTAGAACTGGTTGCCGGGGGCAAACCGTCCTCTTACTCCTGCCCTTCTTGCAAGATGCTGCTGTGGGATGAGGAAGAATAAGTCGTTACATTTGAGTTATTTCAAACGGTGATTTCAAAGGAAGCGTGCTCCTAGAACAATCATGGCCGTTCCTGAATTGACGAATCCCGAGCTTTTGCTTCTTCGGGCTATCATTGAAGAAGGAAAATACCATATTCCAATTGAAAACGCAATGGTGGACGATCAGGCAATTGTCGTTACCGCAAGTCATGGCCTCAAACAACATGGGCTGTTGAACATTGACGAATCCGTTGAAATTGGGTATGAGTTGGATGTAGAGGGTGAGCGTGCGCTGGAATTCGGTCTTCTGGAACACCGCATTTGGGAATGGATATCTGCAGAAAAAAACCCCACGATGCAAGGACTCAATGTTGCGTTTGAGCGCCATGAAGCCGGCCCAGGTGTTGGATTACTCAAACAACTTGGCGTTACAATTGACAACGGGACATTTAATGCAGCCAATCCAAAAGCAATCCCGACGATCATTACCGAAAGGCTATCCTTTCTCGAGTGGATTAACAATGATAGCCCTTTTGCCCCCGATGAGGTGGATGTTGTTTCTGGTGTCGGTATCCTCGGCGATTGGGATGAACTGGTCCAACATTTTACCAATCGCCGGAATTTCATAAAACCTTTTGATCACAAAAATATTTATTTTAGTGTTACAAAAGAGGGTGAGAATTATCCGATATGGGACGTTGAGATCCGGGAAGTTATCACAAATATCACTCCTGAACTGTTGCAATCTGAAGAATGGAGGTCAGCTATTTTCAAGCCCTTTGATGTGTCCATCGAATCAGCAACACCCCGTCGAGGCCGAAGCCATCCGATGCAAGCCTTGATCGAACGAATTCGTTCAGTGTTCTTGGAAATGGGATTCTCGGAACTGGTTGATGATTATGTTCAAACAGCCGGGTGGAACATGGACGCTCTTTTCATTCCTCAAGACCACCCTGCTCGGGAGATGCAAGACACATTTTACCTCAAAGTGCCTGCGAAAATGGACTTGTCAGAGGATTTGATGGGCAAATGGAAGTCCATCCACGAACATGGAGGAGATACAGGTTCTACCGGTTGGGGCGGTACTTTTTCGTTTGATACTGCTCAACGTTCTCT
>Ga0222717_10003695_pt1 | contig 11426 bp, 20 predicted proteins | sample C33_18DmetaG_FD_165053 | JGI IMG/M metagenome (GOLD analysis project Ga0222717, IMG submission 165053) | Estuarine water microbial communities from San Francisco Bay, California, United States - C33_18D | ecosystem: Environmental > Aquatic > Marine > Unclassified | place: USA: California...
TTGTACTCGGTAGGGGAATCGAACCCCTCTTACCAGGATGAAAACCTGAGGTCCTAACCGATAGACGAACCGAGCATAAGTTTCTTTTCAGAATATCTAAATGAATACTTTAATAGATAACTGAAAAATAAATTTCCTAATATAGAGTTTATAAAGAAAGGTATTGCCATTGTATAACAAAGTAAAAACCCTTCTATTGTTTTTGGATAACCACCTAACCAAACTCCAAAGTTGGTAATTATAAAAAAGATTAAAGATGATATAAGTACATTCTTAACCCCTATCTTTTTCCAATATGTTCCTAACATACTAACAAGAAAGAACGAACCATATACCCAATAAGAGATACTATAAAAACCTAAATACATATCAGATATTCCCATTGCTATCAGAGGTAGTAATACACCAAGCCATTTGTTTTTAAATGTAGTTCCACCAAATAAAGCGATTGCAAGTATTGGTGTAACATTAGGTGGGTGTGGTAATACTCTCACTATTATTGCCATAAGAATAAATCCAATAATTAATAGCTGTCTTTTATTCATCATCTGTAAATCTGTTTTTGTGTTTGGGTTTTCTTGAATATTGTTTTTGAGATTTGTGAACCTTCTCAGTTGTCTTTTTACCAATATGATGAGAAGCCTCACCATATGACATATCATCCCAACTTAATTTTTCTTGATATTGGTTCTTTTTCTTTTGTGGTTTCATCACTAATTAATTCCATTGTTAATGGTTTTCTATTTCTTGTATATTGTTCTTTAGTCCATTTATCACTTCTATCGGTAATAAACTCTAATCCATAAGTATTAGATACTTCTGTTATTTTGTATGTTAATTTTCTCATTTGCTTTATTTGTACTACAAATATACGAAAAATATTTGTAATATCCTAATTAATTTGAAACTATTATTTCTCCTACATTCCAACTTGGAATATAATATTTAAATTGATGACTCTCTAACATATCAGTAACTCTCTTTGTCATCGTAGAGGAATTACCTACAATTATTCTACATTCAAACATAGAGTTATGTGATTCCATTAATACAAAATCTTCTGCTCTATCTACTGCAGCATCATGTCTTAATCCATGTAAATCTATCTGTTTCATAAATAAATCTTTTTTAAGTGTTCAACTGGAGTATCAAAGTATTCTATAGCGTTATCAAAAACAAAATCTCCTAACGCGTATAACATATCGTTATTTTCAATGGTTAGTTTCCAAACAAGTTCTTGGTTTTTTATTAATCTATCTTTATTATCTTCATAGATTTTTTTAATATTAAGAGTTGATAATCTTTTTAATTCCTCAACTAATAATGGTATTCTTAAATTATCATTCCAACCATCTAATTCTATATTTTGGATTGAGGATTTTATGTATTTTGGATGTTTGTGTGTATCATATTCGTGATTAATTATATCATCAAATAAATCAAATCCTAATTCTCTTAATTCTTTCATAATTCCACCATGACCAATAATCATAGGGAATTGTAAATTGTAAAATGGTTTTAAACATTTTTCAGTTTTAAATGGCCAATGTCCAGTACTTGATTCAGTAACAACATCAATGTATGTTTTTTCTGCTACTATATTTTGAATACCAAATCTATTCATATTATTAGTATCCCCTTCCCATGGAAGTGTGTGTCTTTTAATATTTAATTTTTCTATATATACATCATCTGTTAGTTTCATCTGTAAATCAGATGGTGGGTTGAGGTAAGATACATAACCCTTTTCTATTAGGTTTTCGTTTGTTAAATAATGTATTAGTAAACTACGATGTGGTCTAACATCATTATTTAATGACATAAAGAGTTTTTCTTTTTCTTCGGGTTTCCATTTTAAACCGGCTACTATGTGATTACCCAATTGTAACTGATGTACTTTAACAACTTCACCATTAACTTCTCCAAAACCACCATGTATCATATGATTTGTTTTTCCACAGAATAACAATGGAGTTGTGAATTTCTCAGAGAAAAATTCTACATTTGGATATCGTGGTTGAATATCGGAATAATCATAAAATGGTGCTAGCCATTTACATTTCTTTGCTTTTACTTTTTTATCAAATTCTACATCAATAAAAACTCGTTTTGCATCACCATCTAGTGAAAACCCTTCACCTATCTCATCGAGTACAAGTGTATCACAAGTTATATTGTATTTTTCAAATAACGAAGCATCAGCTCTTCTCATATTTCTTATATGAAATACATGAGAAATAATATAATCCCAATGAGTGTTTTTGAAACTTTCTATATTAGTTACATTTGTTAATTTTGAAGTCTTGGTTGTTTGGAAAAAGTTTAATCCACAAAAACCAAGGTTCTGTAAATCACAACCGGGTTCTAATAATAGAATTCTCTTATTATTGATTTTTGTTTTAAATAAATTATTTAAGCTTATTTTCCTTTCCATAAGAATTGTACCATTAGTATTACAAAACACAATACTATTTGTGTAAATATTTTTGGAGTAATATCTTGTTTAAACATATATGAAGTTAAGATACTATATGATACAATACCTATAACAAATCCTATAAAACGATTCGGCCATAAATCTCCATCAAATGCGTTTACACCATAATAGGTTCCTTTTAAAAAGAACCATGTGATTGGTATTGCACAAACATACCATCCCCACCACTCTGGTGGAAATCTTTTATCTAAAAATTGATAATTGTGTTGTAGGTAAGCTCCTACCTGACCTAGAGTTATTAATATTACTGCGTAACCTAAAAATAACCAATTGAATTTTTCTGCCATTTAAAATAATTGTTTTTTTACTATACCAAGTTTTTCTTGGATTTGTTTTATGTGAGGAGTTTCTCCGTTTGGGCCAAAGAATAATTCTCCATCAATCCATGTGTAATGAACTTGTTCATTTTCGTTTTCTTTTATAAGTTCATAAAAGATTCCTCTATTGTATATGGAATATGGTAAGTTGTAATTTTTAAAAACCACCTCTATTTCATTTAACCAATCTAATCTGTTCTGTGTGGTGTTATACATTGTATCAAATATAACAGAGTTTCTATGTTGAATAAGAGGTTCTCCTTCTTTTACCCATTTATCTTGTAGGGTTTGATGAAGTAGAAATGCAGAACAAGTAAGTATCTCTGACATACAATCATTATATTCTTTTACGAAATCTACTGTTCGTTGAAAATCTACTCGTGTTTCATTTAAGTACCCAATAATAAGTTGCATTGCAAATTGCATCTTTGGTGCATGAGGTCTTTCCTTTTGTAGTACTTTGTTTATTGCTCTTACATTATCAAAGATTTCTCGTACACCTTCCATAGAAGTATATTTCTTCATATGTTTCAAAACAGGTTCAGATGCAGATTCAAAGCCAGTTATCATCTTGGATAATCCTGCTCTTCTAAATAACCACATTGTATCTAAGTTTCTCATTACATTTTGTAATCTCATATTACCACCGAAATCAATTTGATATTCTCCCCACCTTTCTATTATCATTTCACAAAAGGTCATTAACCATTTTGGATTACCATTGATAATACTATCGTGCATGAAGAATCCTTTTCTTCCTTTGTTTATCCAATACTCCATTTCTTCCAAAACACTCTCATGTGTTCTATATCTAAATACAGGTATAAATTCTGGTACTGAACAAAAGGTACAACGATATGGACACCCTCTACTTAAAACCAAAGGAACTGAATATTGATATGTAGAGTGGTAATAATAATTTTGTTCCAATGATGAATAATCAGGCATTGGTAATGAATTCATATCTACGTTTTCTCTCGTTGGATTGTGAGTCAATTCCATTGGAGTATCTACATACCCACCTGTTGATTTTCTCCAAACAAGACCTTTAATCTTTGAAAGAGCATCATCACTCATATCACATTTAAGAATTTCAACAAATGTTGCTTCACCATCACCTCTTGAAAATACATCTACAAAATCATAATTTATTGTAGTATATTTTGAGTTAGGTAACATACCGAAATCTAAAACCTCGATTCCATTTCCACCCATTAGTATTTTAATATGAGGGTATTTCTTTTTTATTAAACTTGAAATTGCGAGAGATGCATCTATATTACCATCAATGATACTTAAACCAATAAAGGCGGGATTACACTTATCTATGTATTTGAAAATGAATCCTTCACACATATCATGTATCTCTTGAAACTTTAAAAGTTCTTCCCACTCACCTTGTCTTGCGTAGGTATTAAACATTTGAAAGAAATCACCTTCTTTGTTAGGTGGGTTTAAATAGAAGTAATCTATAATGGGGTCGATAATCTCAACGTTCAAATCCGAATGGAACTTATCTACATATGATTTTAAGGCAACCACACCCGCGTAATAACCCGATTCGTTTATATTGGGAACTTGAAAAAGAAGTGCATCTTGTTCACCGATTACCTCATATCGAAATTGGTGTTTGAATTCCTCACCCTTTTCCTTCACCGATTCCTCGTATTGTTTGGCACGTTCAGATTGTTGCATATACTTAACCAAATCAATCTTTAAATCAACTTGACCAGTATTGTTATCTATTTGATGTTTTATCCTTTTTTCAACTTCATTCATATAAAACTAAAATCGTGTCGATTTTTTAAATTTTTTTAGTCGGAAATTTTCTTCCTCTTTTTTATTGATAGTATTATAAATATTATGCATCACCTATTTTTCTATCATTGCATCCGATATCTTTTTCCACGTCCGTTGATTGTTAGACCAAAGTAAGATTTCGTTAATAAGAGAACACAGTTCATACTCTTCTTGTTCTTCGTTATGGTGTAGAAGTTGGGATAACCACTCATTGCGATAAGTATTGATTATATTCCACTTCCCTCTATTAGAATCGGATTCACGCATAAAGTGTCTAATCCATACTTGAGTCATTGTATTCATATCCTCGGTAGTTAGTTCCCACATCTCATCCCAGTCTTGAGGGGATAAGGGTATAGGTATTCCGCTTCTTAGTTCTGAGAATAGCAAAGCTTTTTCAATTTCCATTTGTCTTTCTACCCATGGTTCGGGTGTAGTTCCAAACATATCATCTTCGTTGTTATCGTCCTCATCATCGTTAGGTAAATAATCATCCCAATTAAAGTTATCTGCCATAGTAGTGTTATATCCTTTGTTATACTGAGTTATTAGTTATTAATGATTTCCGTTCTTAATTGTTATAGTGTTATTAGTATTTGATACATTAGATTTACCGAAAAAATTTTTTATTACCTTTGAATGAATGTTATTCGAGGTTGTAATCTTTTGATTTAAATCTCTTGTATATAAATATCATACGTTATATAGATACAATCCATAACCAATTAATAAATTTAAATTGATTACTACTAAGTTCCATTGTTTTGCTAACCAAACTTGAGGTAGGGATAATACTGCACCGATTAAATAAGTGTACACTCCCATGTTATCATACGGTAGTAAGTAAGGAGACATCATTATAAACGCACTTCCCATATACCCTAATCTATTACCTAATCTTTCTTGAGGTGTTAATCTTCTCTCTATAACGAGTAATCTTATTAACCAGTTGCTGAACGTTCTCTCACACCCTCTACAAGTTTTCTTATTTCGTTTAAACCATAGGTTAGGTTTTTGTTTGTTACATACGTTACATTTCTTCATTGAGTCTTAATAATCATTAGTGTCATCGTTATCCATACCAAAAAATGAAATCCAAAAAGCAACTACGAATTTCAAAAAGAATATTGGCCATAGAGTAGCTTGAACTATTCGTTCTCCATTACTCCATTCTCCACCTACTTTCCATTTTGTAGTTGTGTACTCTATTACACCTGCCCAAAGAAATCCTATTGCTAAGTATAAGCAAATTTGTTGTATTGTATTCATAATATGTAAATATACGAAAAAAAAATGATAATTCCAAATATTTAAGTTAAATTATTCAGGACCACTAATAAGTGCCAAAGACTCTCCACTATCGAAAGTGGGTATAGTATCTTCTCTATATAGATAACCTCGTAAGGGGTAGTTAGTGTAGTTAATATTATTGTCAACTAAAGTTCGATATATTGTTCTATGAGAATCTAAAGGTATTTGGTTGCCATCATCATCTTTATCTTCTTCGTTTATAGAGTTGATAAATTTGTTTACAATTGTAACATCTCCAAAAAAGATATAATCATTACACCAATGTGCGTTTGGATACATATTAGAAGTTACATATGGAGAATTATTATAATTTAAATAGAGAGTATTTTTTTCTATTTCGTTAGTTAGTATATTTTCCCAATTAGATACTATATCACATCGTTGATATATTATGTTATCGTATTCGTGGAGGTTTTCAATATTGTTTGTTACAAGTTTCCAATGATAAATCATTCTACGAGTGTTTATCCAATGTGGGTGGTCTTTACCAATCTTAGCGTGATGTTTTACAACACTACTATCTGAAATAAAAATTTGTTTTATATTTGGTATAACCTTTCTTATTACATCCTCATCAATATCAATGATATTATTATTTTTTGCTGTGGTACTCCATGTCGATATAATCATATCTACTTTATCTAAATCTTTTAGACGTGGTATTACCAAATCAAAGGTTCTGAAATCTCCAAAGAATACTAATAAAGTTTTACTCATCTTAACTTCCTCTACCTACTTTTCTCACTCCCATATTACTACCCTTACTTTTCGAGTTAGATTTTGGATTTAATTTTTTATTCTTATTTGTTTTGTTGTCGTGTTTATTACCGAAAAATTTACTTCCCATCGTGATGTCTTTTTTTTAGTTTATTAATTTTCTTTTTAAGATTCTTAGCATCTGCTCTTCTTCTTTTTTCTATTGTTTCCAAAGTTTCTTTAACTTTTTTTCTTTTGTTTCTAGCTGTTTCTGATTTAGCCATTCGATTTTCTCTATTCATAATAATCATATTTTTAATCCGTATCTTATCCCTATTGATAATCTAACATTTTTTAAATCTAAGCTTTTTAATCCTATATAATACTTTATAGGCCATTGTTTTCTACATAAACATCTATCTGTATTATAGTTGACATTCATAAAGTATCCTCTGATTTGTTTCTTAAACCTAATACCTGAATATATAGAAAAGTTCTCATTTATATTTGTTTCTGCAGCCAAGATACCATCAATACTTTTCCATGTTCCACTTTCTACTCCAACAAAGATTTTCTCTCCAACCATTATAGATGAATAATTTATTACTCCTTTTAGAGTTCCATCGTACCAAGTAAACTCATCAGATATAATGATTTTCTGAGAGAACAGATTACAACAAACAAATAATAATAATATTTTTAATTTCATTTTACCATTTGTTTAAAGGACATCTAGATGATGGTGATAATGTCTTAGCACTTATATTACAACCACACCCAACTTTCTTGTCACCTGAAATTATATCATATCCCCATATGTGAGGAGAACATACATTACCTTGTCTTAATGGACAACCGTTACATAATTCTAATCTTCTTTTTGATACTTGTTTAGTGACTGGGTCTACTGCATCAAACTGGTCTTTGATTACATTTGCCCAACCTTCTATTATTTCTCTAATTTGACTCATTTGTTATTTGTAAAAAAACTTAATTATTGCATATCTTTCAAAACTTTCGTTTAGTACTTTTAAAACTTCATGTTCAATATTATTTTCTGTGAAATCTAATATTACAATATTTCCAAATAATGGTGGTACTGTTATTTCTTCGTTCACTATAATTTCTCCACCATATCCATTTTCCCAATCATCGTTAAGATACATTAATAATACACATAATCTATTACCATCAATTCCATCTGCATGAGATGCGATATAATTATTTTTAATATACATTGTAACATCAGTTCCTTCTACTATACTACCGTTTTGTCTTCGTGTAGTATGCGGTAGGTAATCTTCAATAGTTACGATATCATCTTTATATAAATTTTTAATAACATCTATATAAAGTTTTTGTAACGTTTCGGCTGGTTCGGTTATATTTCCATAATTATCAATAACTCGGAATGGCCCATAATACCATTCTTGACCTGCGTTATCAAAATTTGGTGGAGTATCTAATTCATTTATATAGTTTTGAACTTTTTTTAATTCTTCAATCTTACCATGTGTCTTTCCTTTTATATCTCGTATAGGAAAATCATCTTCTCTAATATAGGTATCGCCCTCGTACTTAACTTTAAATTGTGTTGTAAATAATTCTTCTGGAGTCACATCCCCATTACTAATATCAATCGAGGTATCAAATCTGAATATTTTTATTTTCTTATTTAAAAATTCTTTAGTATATGTTTTTTTAAACTCATTATAAAGTTCTTCATCTAACTCTTTTAAATTAAAGGTTAGGTATCCTCGTTCGGTCAGTAATTTTTTATTTAATATCATAATTGTTAATAAGTTTTTAAAACTTTTTTTACGTTTTCATTTTTCCTTAGTAGTTATAGCTGTATAAAGGGGTTAGGGGTTGAAAAAACTTTAAAATAAATTATCAACCAATAACTGACTACTATTACTACTAGCATCGTTATCCTCATTTTCCCTTAGAACAGTTTCTATACTTCCCTTTCCATCAGATTTTATAAGATGCATAACCTTGGAAAGCTCACTTTCTACATTAACACTTTTAACTTTAAATTGTTCGTAAATTAAATGTTGATTTAATGGAGTCCAATTAATTCTATGTTTAAAATCTTGTGGTATATTATCATTAACTAAATACTCATCAGTATTAAAAACACCAGATGGTAGTTTCTTTTCTTCAGTATAGTTTTCTAGTGGATATAACCTATTTATTATTTCAGAATAAATCGTAAGTTCCGTACTTAAAAAAGAACTTAATAATGGTAGGTGTTTTTTAAAAGCAGCAAACACCATATGTTTAAAGTATGGTTCTCTAGAATGAGCTTTAGCTGTATTTATTTTCATTCCATACTTGCTGTTTAGTGATTCTCCAATATTCTGTCTGTTTATATCCATTACATGAATCTTAGATATATCTACATTATGTGGTGGATATGTTAAAAGTTTTAAAATAAATAATAAATTACTCATTTTGTGACCTTGATTGACTTCATTAATAACTCTAGGTATATCAGTACACCAATGGTCTACTATTGATTCTATCATGTGATAGAATATTGGTAAAAAGATATTATCAGTACCAAAATTACTTACATCAGGAAAATTTTGAAAATTCTTTGAGTTTACACCCCCTCTTTTATTTTGAGCGTGAAAGTTTGGGTTATAAAAGTTACAAAACTTAGTAACCTCATATTTAGAATATCCTAAATCTAATAAATATTTTTGAAAAAGAAGTGAATTTACACTATCTTCATTTATTTCTTTTAGTAAAACATCTTGAACAAAGCCAGTAGCTACCTTTTCTAGTGGGTTTCTTATAAAGAAAACGAAATCTTTTTTACAAGATTTACCATTCATAAGAGAATTCCAATCTTTTATAGTCTTTTTTTGTTGTTTACCATAATCCGATTCTTCACCTGCACCAATTTCAGAAGCTTCTGTGTATGCTTTTAGGGTATTAATCTTAAAACTAAGGTTAATTGGTGTATCATCAATTCTTAAATTAGACCAAGATGATGCCGTTTTTGCTGTGGTTTGTAGGTAAAATTTCTTTGATTCATAACTCATATAGCTCATTTGTGACCTATCGTGAGTATTGAATCGTTGTTTTATTATATCTGCTTCTTCCATGATGTAACCTTTACCAATATAAATATATTATTATATTAATTTTGGGGTACTTTTATACCATTTAACTACATATTCAGAGAACCATTTAGAACCCTCGATATTTAAATGACCGGAATTTCCTTTCATATAATCACCATCCTGGCCTCCTTTACTTTTATTTGGGTAATTTTCCATAAATCCTAACAAAGAATTTTCCTCAGAAATGTAATGATAATGAGAATCAAACAAATAATTGGTCATATTTTCATTAATTAAATCATATTGGTCGTGTCTTACTGGTCCTAAATCAAAGTATGTCCACTCATTTTTCTCATTTTTAGCTCTATTTTTTACTGAAATGTTATAATTTTTACCATCTGGTGAATCTCCTTCAATAGATGGGGTGAGTATTGCCTTATGATTATCTACCATATCAAAGAATATATAAGGAATATTATTAGATTCACAGTATTCTTTAACAAAAAGTATAGAACGATACGTCTTATACAGACAATCACTAAAGGAACCAAACCAAGGAATCAGTGCTTTTTTGTTAATTTCTAGCTCTTTTAGTGCTTGAGGAATATCATTATCGTTAATATCAACAAAATTAGGTATAAAATCTGCTGGAGAAATTGTAGTAGACCATCTTGTGTTACCTGGCCAATATTCATTAATCGGTTGATACACAGTATGTTGCCTACCAAACTCTGTCCAGCCTATCATAACTACTGAATCTTTAGCTTTTTCTTTGTTTTTCATCAACCAAGTAAGGGTTGTATTACAAATCCAATCGTTTGACATACCACCACATGCTATGTTTATGGTTTCTAACCCAAGTTTTGGCCCAACGTAAGTTGCCCAACTTGCAGGTTTACCTAAAACATGACCTTCTGTAAATGAATCTCCACACGCAATTAAGTATTTTTTACTCATTTTTTTCTATTATTATAAGATTTTACCATCTTATTTAGAAATTTTCTTTGATGTTCATCATAAAATTGTTCTTTCATCAAACCAGATAACCACTCTACCTTTATTTTATTGTTCCTATGTACAACTTTATCAGTTGCATACCATTTAATTAACTTTTCTAGGTACTGATAGTGGTAATCTTCAAATTTATTTCCAGTAAACTTATTTTGTGGAGGCATTAGAACTTAAATTTTAGTTGTTTTCCTATTGTTTTTAGTTTTTTTTCTAAAGAAATCACCTTTTCTCGGTAACCTTCTTGAGTCCAACCATCATTATATGGGGATTCTGCGTTTATTCTTGCGTTAGTTATCTGAAATTCTATCTCATTTCGATATTCGTTGGTTGTTAATTCTTTCTTTTCCATGATATTTTGTATATTATTCGAAAAATCCTATATTCTCCCATTGGATTCCATCGGGTGGGTCGTTAGGTCTTTCCTCATCGTGAGTAAAATAGTAGTTATGTTGAGGTGGATTTATAATCATCTCATTTTCTTCTAATTCTATATGTGGTTCTGTACTACTTTCTAAGTTAATTTCTATCCACTCTAATTCACCTGTATAGGAATTGAGTTTTTTTAGGTAATATTTATTACCATCAGTTTTTTTATATTGTCCCATTTTTTATATGATTATATAAGTTTGTTATTGAGTTTAATTTATCTGCATCTTCTAAGGTATATTCTCCGCAATCTTTAATATAGTTTAAAAACTTCAATTCTTTCTGAAGTTCCCA
>Ga0222717_10003700_pt1 | contig 11416 bp, 9 predicted proteins | sample C33_18DmetaG_FD_165053 | JGI IMG/M metagenome (GOLD analysis project Ga0222717, IMG submission 165053) | Estuarine water microbial communities from San Francisco Bay, California, United States - C33_18D | ecosystem: Environmental > Aquatic > Marine > Unclassified | place: USA: California...
TCTAACTCATTAGATGAGCGCTTTAACCCAAAGACCAATATTACTAAAGACATTAATCCAAGTAGTGTCAATAATATTATTTTTGTACCTTTATTAGTAGTAGTTTTTACTTTTTTATCTAAAGATGACATTACACGAGATGTAAAATCTTCTGGAGCTTCTACCTCTACTTGTACTTCATTTTCTAGTTCTTCTCTAAAAGCTCTATATCTTTTACCCGCTGTTTGACATTTTAGGCAATACTGTACATGATTATCAGAATCAAACTGAAAATAAACACCACTGAGGTACGTTTTAATCATTTGATTTCTTTTTCTTCTGCATACAGCTTTATATTTCAAATCCTTAAGAAAATCTTTCATGCTTCTACATCCTCTAATATTGACCTTAACTTCTGATGAGCTCTGTGCAATCTGACTTTTGCAGCAGTAACACTGATATCCAAATACTCTGCTATCTCTTTGTGTGAACGTCCTTCTATATTTTTTAACTCAACAATAATTCTTTGCTCCAAAGGAATTTGATCAAGTGCCTTTCTTAAAACAGAGGATAAATCAGAGTTTATTGCTATCAATTCTGGATCATTTTTTTCATCAATGACAACAGGTTCTTGAGTATCCTCAATATTTAAAGAGTAATGCTTCTTAGCTTTTTTTCGTAATGTCCATGCAGTATTTACAGTTATTCGATATATCCATGTACTAAATGTTGAATCACCTCTAAATTTATCAATTGCTTTCCATGCTCTAATAAAAGCTTCTTGTCCCACATCATTGGCAAGTTCTTTATTGCCTGTAAGTTTAAAAGCTAGTGAGAAAACAAGATCTTGATGGCGGTGAACTAACATTTCAAATGCTGCTTTGTCTCCACCTTGTGATTTCTTTACCAACTCTGAATTAGACGTATCTTCATTAAAGTTGTTAATTTTTGTTACGTTATTCATTTATATAAATAAGGATATATAGAAATATAGAAATTTCTACCTTTTTTCTCTATGTGGAACATGTTTTCTACATTTAGAACAGTATTTTTTAAATTCCATTCTGTCAGGCACATTTGTTTTATTTTTTGTTGTAACGTAGTTTTGAGCCTTACACACTGTACAAACCATAGTTAATGGTGGTCTCTTGTCTGAAGCCATCTCTTTTTCCTTTCGTCTAGTAGCGGCGGGCAGACTTGAACTGCCGACCTCACGATTATGAGTCGTGCGCTCTTACCAACTGAGCTACGCCGCCATAATTTATTGTCTACTGAGCCCTCTTCCGGATTTGAACCGGAGACCTCTTCCTTACCATGGAAGTGCTCTACCTACTGAGCTAAGAGGGCCAGTGCCGAGAGTAGGATTCGAACCTACGAAGGCATAACCGGCAGATTTACAGTCTGCTCCCTTTGGCCGCTCGGGCATCTCGGCGTAACAATAAAGTCTCTATAAAGTTTAGATTATAAATAAAACTTAGTGAGATGAAAATATAAATGATTAGGATTATTTAATGGACAAAAAAATTCTTAAATCATTAGATAGTTGGCTTTCAAATGATTTAATTTCTGAATCGACTTACAAAAATATCTTAGATTATGAGAACAATCTAAATCCAACACAAAAATCTAAGGTAGCTAAAGCAATAACATTAATAGGTAGCCTTTTCTTGCTTTCGGGCTTACTTGGAACTCTTCCATTGATTTGGAATAACTTAACATACTGGGCTCAACTTCTTTTGCTAGTGGTTATAACATTTTTTCTTATTTATTCTGCAAGATACAGTGAACAATTCGAAGACAAAAATATTTTTATTTTTAAATCATCAGAACAAGTTTCATCTGTACTTTATTTAATTTCAACATTTTCATTGGGATCTGTAGTTATATTTTCTATAAACTTTATAAACACTAGACCTAATATAAATATTTCTGAAGATATTCAAATTCTGATTCTATCCTTAACTATTTTGATTTATTCCTTATATCTTTATATGAGAACGCATCAAATCTTTCAACACATATCTCTTTTTTATTCTTCAATATTTTTCCTAGGGTCTGTTGGTAATATTATTTTTTCTAATATTGAACCTTGGGCTGGTGGTTTGTTTTTAATTTCAGTTGGATTAATTTGGGGTCTATACACTTTAAATGAAGTCTTAGGCCCAAGTTGGTTAGGTTACTTTCTCTCTACAACAACAATATCCATTGGTTCAATTATTTTGATGGATAACTTATTTGGTAATAATGATCTACTCCAAATCATTATATTGATTTTAGGTTCAGTACTTTTTGTATGGGCTAGTATTCAGCTCTCCGAACAAGTAATTTTCTATATTGGTGGATTAGGTTTAGTGATTAATCTTCCTAGGCTTATTACAGAATTGCTTCCAGATAATATTTGGCCACCATTAATTCTATTCTTAGTAGGTGGAGTTTTGGTAGCTGTTGGACTGTACTTAAATTCAATTAGAGAAAATATTAATAAATAATGACTAATAAGCGATTGCTAATTTCTTCAATAACAATTCTCATATTAACTACAGTTATTGTTGCTATATTCGGAATAGTTCCCCTGCCTGAATATGTAGATTTATCATCAGAAAATAATTTTGAAGGAAAATTAATTTACTTTGTAGAAATACAGTCTGAAAATATCATACCTCCAGCTCCAGACATTATTGACTCATGTATTTTCTATATCGATTTATCAGCCGATTCGTTAGAAGAAGAAAAAGTAGTCTGCAGTAGCGATCTTTACAATTTTTCTTACGATATTAATTTTTATGATGCGCAGATTTATGATAAAAATAATATAATTCTTCCATATTGGGATGGCGAAAGAGACTCTCTGTATGGAAAAGTTTTGATTGTTGATATGGAATCTGGAGAAGTTTCTAAAGATACAAATGATAATTTTCCTATAGAAAATAATAAAATGAACGTTTACGGAGAAAAATTAATTGAACCTTGGGAAACTTCTGATTATGACTCTCGAGTTATTGGAGTGTATTATGTAGATAGAGTCAAAACTATTGAAGTTTTTAATTCACGTGCACCTTCGAATTACTATTTTGAATCATTACATTGGTCACCAGATGGAAATAATATAATTGCAGGAGACTCCGAAAACAATTTAATCATTTTTTCTAAAAATAAAGAATTCAATCCTTTAAGGGTGAATTTAAATTCTGAGTTGGTAAACGATGAAAGATTAGATTTCATTCGAGTTTTAGGCTGGACTAATTAGTCAAATTTATTTTTAGGCCTAACTCCAACTTCACTAATGACATAAGCTGCACTTCTATTAGCTATGTCTGCAGATTCCTCTATAGACAATTTTTTTTGTAGACCGTACAAATATCCTGCAGCAAAATAATCTCCAGCACCAGTTTTATCTACAACTTCCGCTTCAGTAGCATCGTAATGAGACTTTTTACCATTACTGATGACAAGGGCTCCTCTTGGACCTAAGGTGCAAACTAATTCTTCGATATTGGGGAACAGGTTTGTAAAAGAATTAATTGCTTCATCAATCGTTTCTTTCATTGTGAGTGACATGATTTCTTCCTCATTACAAAATACAAAGTCAATACTTTCTTTAATGAACTCAATAAAACTATCTCTATGCATTTCTACACAAAATACGTCAGATAAAGTAATTGCATTTTTGCCACCAGATGACTTGTTTAATTTTGCAGCATATAAAAAAGCTTCTTTACTTGTTGGTCTATCCCATAAATATCCCTCCATATAAAGTATTTCAGCAGATTTGATAGCTTCTTCATTTAAATCTTCTACTGAGAGAAAGGCTCCAGCCCCCAAGTATGTATTCATCGTTCTTTCTCCGTCTGGACTAATGAAAATTGCACAATGCCCAGTTTGATTGTCCTCTGTTTCGAATATTGTAAAATCATTAAGACCAGATTTTTTGACACTCTCTTTAAACTCTATACCAAGCTCGTCATTTGAAATTTTTCCTATAAAACCTACGTTGCCGCCAAGCTGTGCTGCCCAGTATGCTGTGTTGGCTGCCGAACCGCCTGCGGCCTGTGTTGGGTTAGGCATTGCCTCTAATAATTCATTAGATCTATTTTTATCCACCAGTGTCATTCTGGCTTTATTAAGATTCAGTTGGACTAATGTTTCTTCATCTATTTTTTGAAGAGAGTCCACCATCGCATTGCCGATACAAATTAACACATGTTGATTTTAGATGACTGTACCAGTAGTGCCACCTACGTTAACAATTTTTTCAGAAGTTAACGATAGTTTATTCATACCACCTTCTAAGTTAAAAGAGCTATAGCCTTCTTTTTCCATAAAAGAACAAACTCTTGCAGACCTTCCACCAGATCGGCAAATAATTATATATTTTTCATCTTCATTGAAATCAATAATCTTCTCAGGAAGTGAACCCATAGGTATGTGTGTAGCGTCAGAGTGATGTCCAGCATCCCATTCATCTTGTTCCCTAACATCTATAAGTTTATATCCCTCAACTAAAAGATTTTCTAAATTCTCTGACTGAACTTCCTCTATTTCATTACCTATACCGAATACCACTAGCATCCTCCCTTAGTCTTCTTACTCTTTCTGCTGTTGGAGGGTGTGTCGAAAAGAGTTTCCTCATTCCCCCTCCTGATAAAGCTTTTAACGGATCCGATATAAATAGCTGGCTAACGGCAGGGTTTACATTCATTGGAAGTTTTGAGTATCTCTCAATCTTCTCGAGAGCAGAGGCAAGAGCCAATGGGTTTCCAGAAATGCTCGAGCCAGTTTTATCGGCGCCAAATTCACGAGTTCTTGAGATAGCCATACGAATAATTACAGAAGCTAGAGGTGCAGCAACTAATGCAATTATGAAAATTGCTGGATGAGTATTTCGATTTCTATTTCCTCCTCCCCAAAAAACACTCCTGGACATGAATGAGATTGTAGATGCAAGCATAGCTGCCATGCTGGAAACAAGAATATCTCTATTCTTTATATGCGAAATTTCATGAGCTAACACTCCCTCAAGCTCCTCCCTATTTAAGACTTTTAAAATTCCTGTTGTTACTGCCACACTGGCATTCTTAGGATTTCTACCGGTAGCAAAAGCATTAGGTTGGTCATTTTCAATTATGTAAAGATCTGGCATAGGCATTTTTTCTTTTTGAATTAGATACTTCACGATACCTGTGACATCTTCATACTGTCCATCTTCAATTTTTTTTGCCTTCGTCGAAGATAAAGCAATTTTTCCAGAGTAGAAATATATTGCGAAATTAAAAACAGCAGCTAAAAAAATTGAAAATATCAAATTATACCCAAGTGTTTGTGCCGTAAATAGAACTACTAAACTCATTAGTGTCAATAGTGCTGTAGTTTTTACTTGATTCATAATTTAATTATAAGTGATGCTGATTATAATTTTTTAGCAACAGCAACCATGAAACCACCAAGTCCTCGATTATTGTTTATTGCGTCTAGTCCTACAAGGTCTGACTTTAATTTAAGTTTTTGAATTCCTTCAGCTACCTGAAATTCATTATTAATTTTCTTATACAAATTTTCGAAACCATTCTGCTCAATAAATTCCTTCTGAGTAAGAAGTTCCACTGTGTAATTTAGACTATTTAAGGTGGTTTTAACACTCGAGAAATTTACATCATAAGTTATATCTGTTGATGCAGGCTGAAGAATAGTATCACCCGCCAGATGATGATTTTCGTAAGTCCTTATTAGTGATTTATAGGGTTTATCTTTTCTTTCGTGGAATTCATATCCGTAGTCAATTATTATCAAAAATTCTGGATTAAATTTCGAAATCAGCTTTATGAGGTATTCTGTTGAGTTTTTTTGAATTTCAATTTCAATTCCTTCTAATGCGTCGATATTAAAATCACTAATCCAATCTAAATTTATCTCTCTTGCAGGCACTAAATCATAAACTAGTTGATCCTGTTTTAATCTGATTATTTTCTCAAACCATTCTCCATCTTTGTTCACGGCAATTGAGCATGGAACATTATCTAGCACTTCATTCATATATAGTAAGCCAATATCCTCCTTTGACATAGAATCTACTGACTCATACACCGTGAACTGCATATCTTCAAGAGACGTGATGGCAGTTTTAGATTTCTCAACAACTAATGGTTTTTTATTTGAAAATTTATCAATTTGATATCCTAGAGATCCCGTTCCAGCTCCTATTTCTAATAAATTTTTATCAATATTATTTACTTTTACAAAATTTGAAATAAAGTATCCAAAGTAATCTGATACTTCTGGTGAAGTTAAGAAGTCACCTTCTTTATTTGACCTAACCTTTGTAGTGTTAAAAAAACCAAAATCAGAGTAAAGGCATTCTTCCATATACTCATCAAAGTAAAAGAATTCTCTTTGATACTTATCTTGAAGGAAGCTTAAAAATTCTGTATTAATCAACCTAATTAACTATTAAAAAATAATGCTGAAGCATTACCAAGGTAGGAAAATAAATTTGGAAAAATGCCCGCAATTAAAGTTATTACAAGGCTGATAAATCCGACAACCTTTAGTGGGCTCAACAATGTGTTTCTAGTTGTAACAGTAATATTTTCAGATGGTGCATCCATCCAAATGATTTTTGATATCCTGGCGTAGAACACAAGTCCTATTACGGCATTTACTGCACCTATAACTGCAAGTGTAATTCCAAATATTTCTCCAGAACTTAGAAGGCTTCGAAATACCACAAACTTTGCAAACCATCCACCAAGTGGGGGTATTCCTGCAAGTGAAAAGAAAAACACCGTTGCAAAAATAGCAGTTAAAGGTTGGTGTTTTGAGAGACCTCCCCATTCATAAATATCATTGCTTCCGCTGGTGTTGATAAGTACATTTACTACAAGAAATGCCCCTAAATTCATAAAAGCATAAATAATTAAATAAGTAACACTGGCGTATACACCGTCTGCATAATCGCCAGATATTCCGGCAATAGCTAATGGAGCTAAGATAAATCCTGCTTGAGCAATTGAAGAATATGCTAAAAGTCTTACAGGGTTTGACTGCTGTAAAGCAGACAAGTTTCCAATAAACATAGTCATGCCTGATATAAGTACTAATACTACTCCCCAACTTGAACCTGAATCTGGGAAGATTTTTGTAAGAATAATCATCAGTGCCACAAAACCTGTTGCTTTGGAGCTGACTGAAAGATATGCAGTAACTGGTAGTGGTGATCCTTCGTATGTGTCAGGTGCCCAAGAGTGGAATGGCACAACAGAAATTTTAAAACCAATACCGGCCAAAATTAACATTGCACTTAAGAGTGTTGCTGGTGAAGTGGAGAGATTTTTTACTAATAAAACTTTAGAAATTTCAGAAAAAATTAATTCCCCAGTAAGACCATAAAGAAGTGAGAAGCCATACAATATGAGTGACGCTGAGAGCACTCCTAGTAAGAAAAATTTAATCGCTCCCTCATTTGATTTCTGGTCCCCTTTCTTCCAGCCTGAAAGTAGGAACATTGGTGCAGAAGCAAGCTCAATGCCAATAAATAAAGTTAGCATATCTCTTGATGAGGCAACTACAAGTGCTCCTAGGAGAGAGCTGAGTAGCAAGTAGTAGTATTCTCCTTGATAATACTTATCACTTTCAATGAAATTTATTGAAAGTAAAAATGTTAGATATGTGACCAGAATAAAAAGTCCTTTTAGGATTAGCGAAAATTTATCCACTACATAGCTTCCTTCAAAAAGAACTAGTGGATTCTCATAATTTACCCACTGGAAAATTAGAGGAATAAATGAAATAAGAGATCCCAATAATGCAACTAAAGCAACATAAAATTTAGATTTTCTTGGCAGCAAGAGATCAAAAAATATTGTTCCAATAATTGTGAAAACTACAATTAGTTCACTTGAAATAGCAAAATAGTTGATAGAAATATTAGCCTCCAAATGCTTTGGTAACCAAACTGATTACAGCATCATTTGTAGATCCAAATATTAATTTAGGAAATACACCTATAAGAATGGTCAAAATAACAAGTGGTATCCAAGCAGCTAATTCATATGCGTCAGCATCATGAAGCTCTTTATCTATCCACTCTTCATTTGGCTCACCAAGGTTTACCCTTTGAAGCATCCATAGAAGATAACCTGCAGTTAAAACTGTACCTATGGCTCCTGCCACCATTGATGTTCTAAAGATTGTAATGTTTAATCCAGGAAGTGGGTTGTACGCACCTAGTAAAGCCATAAACTCTCCCCAGAAACCTGCAAGCCCTGGGAGACCTAGTGAAGCCATTGCTGTAAATCCAAGTAATGCCCCAGTTTTTGGTAAGAGTTTCATATTTCCACCAAGTCTACCCATGTCTCTGGTGTGATAGGTATGTGCCATTGAACCGGAAAGAAAGAAGAGTAAACCAGTAATCACACCGTGTGCAACCATTCCTATCATTGCCGCATTTATTCCAATAGATGTTAGTGAAGAGATTCCAAGCATAACAAAACCCATATGACCCACAGAAGAGAAGGCAATTAATCTTTTAAGGTCTGTTTGAGCAAGACATGCTAAAGACCCATAAATTATTCCAATTGCTGAAAGAATTGCTATTGCTGGGGCCCAAGCCTTTGCCTGCTCTGGCAGAATCGGAAGTGCTATTCTTACAAAACCATAAGAGCCTAACTTTAAAAGAATTGCAGCTAACAAAACTGATCCAACTGTAGGAGCTGCTGTGTGAGCATCAGGTAGCCATGTATGAAGTGGCCACATTGGTACTTTTACTGCAAAACCTAAAAAGAGTACAGCAAAGACTAGAGTTGCAAACGTACCTGTAAATGCACCACTTGTTCCAAGTTCAATTAACTCTGGAATGCTAAACGTTTTTGACCCTCTGAAATATAACCCTAAAAACCCTAGGAGCATGAAAGCAGACCCAAATAAAGTAAAAACAAAAAACTTAATACTTGCGTATAAGCGTGTCTCTACCTCATTTTTGAGACCTGATACAGCTCTCATTGTCTTATCCCCCCATATTCCAATCATGAAATACATAGGCAACAATACAAGCTCAAAAAATACAAAGAAGAGGATTAGGTCTAAAGCAACAAATGTACCATTCATCCCTGTCTCTAGAATTAAGATTAAAGCCATCATTCCCTTAGGACTCTTAGGCTCTGGAAGATGTTCAAATGAGTAAATTATTGCTAAGACTGTAATAAAAGTTGAGAGCAGTAATAGTGGTAAGGATATTCCATCAATGCCAATTTCGTAATTAGAATTGATAGCTTCAATCCAGGAAAGTTTGCTTCCTAGCTGAAACTGTTCAGCTTTTGAGTAATCAAATTGAATTGCCACAATAACACTAAGGATGAAAGTTATTATTGAAGAACCAAGCGCCGTCAACTTTATCAATACCTCTTGCTTTTTTGGCATAAGAGCAACTATTAAAGCGCTGACAAGTGGAAAAAATACGACGAGGCTAAGGCCTAAACCATTTTCCAAAAATTCAAAATTATTAGTTACTATTTCCACTTTACCTCCTATAACACTAACAAAATTAATAAGCTAATTACTATTACACCGCTTAAAAAATACATAATATATTGCTGAGCTTTTCCAGTTTGTAAGAGTTTTACTTTTGCGCCTAGAGCATCAGTAGATGATGAAGAAGCGTTTAATGCTTTATCAATACCACCCTGATCTAACTTCTCATAAACAATATTGCCAAGATATGATGCTGCTACTCCAAACATGTTGACTGTTCTATCTAAAATATTTGTATTAAACCTATCAACAATGTTTGCAAGTGTGGATTTTGTTGGATTAATTATATATTTAAAGTAAAAATCATCTAAATAATATTTGTTTTCAAGAAGACTCCATACTGGTTCAACTTTTATCTTCTGATCTCCCTCTTCTGGTTTTCCAAGAACTTGGTAAACATAATAAGCTAGACCTATTCCAACTAAACCCGCCGTTAAGCCGCTAGTCAATGCGAAGTAGTCAAAAGACTCAGGGTGATATTCGATTATTGGATTTTTTCGTGTAGTGACCCAATCTGTAAAACCTGTATAAACACCAGGGATGTTGACCCAACCAGCAGTAACAGCAAAGCCAGCAAGTACAAGGAGGGGGGTTGTCATCATTGAATCAGATTCGTGCGGATGGCCACTACCCCTATATTCTCCAAAGAATGTTAAAACTACGGCTCTAGTCATATAAAATGCAGTGATAAATGCTCCTGAAACCGCAATAGCAAAGTATGTGGTGTATCCACCATGATTTAAAGAAGCGAGTATCTCATCTTTTGAGAAAAAACCTGCAAGCGGCGGCAGTCCCGCAAGAGCAACTGTTCCAATAATAAATGTTGTATAAGTTCTGGGCATTTCTTTTCTGAGTCCCCCCATTTCTTTCATGCTATTCGTGTGCACAGCATGAATAACAGAACCAGCTCCCAAGAAAAGTAGAGCTTTAAAAAATGCATGAGTCCAGAGATGAAACAATGCAGCCGTATAGGCACCTGAACCAATAGCAGCAACCATGTAGCCAAGCTGACTTACAGTTGAATAAGCTAATACTTTCTTCAAATCATCTTGGACTATTGCAATTAATCCTGCTGCAAATAAAGTTATTACTCCAAAAAGTAGAACAACGTCTAAAGCTTGATTTGCCATACCTTCATAAAACGGAAACATTCTTGCTAATAAATAAACACCAGCAGTTACCATAGTTGCTGCATGCATGAGTGCTGATACAGGTGTAGGTCCAGCCATAGCATCAGGCAACCAAACATGAAGTGGGAACTGTGCGCTTTTACCCATTGCTCCTATGAACAATAAAACTCCAGCAAGATAAGCAACAGATTTTAGTGATGCATAATCGTGTGTTGATTGATAAAGAATTTCACTAATTCTCATTGTTCCGGTAGATAATGCTAAAACAATAATTCCTATCATTAATCCAATATCTGCGATTTTATTTGTGATAAATGCCTTCATGGCTGCAGATGAGTTTTCTTTCTTTTCCCAATAGTGACCAATCAGTAAGTATGAACAAACACCTACAAGCTCCCACCCGATAAGTAGTTGTAATAATGTTGGGGAAGAAACCAAAACTAACATACTTCCGGCAAATAAAGTTAACGATGTAAAGAAAAAGGTGTATCGAATTTCACCCTCCATATAATTTGTTGCATAAATAAAAACTAAAGTAGCTACAGTGCCAACAACAAAGTACATCATTATAGATAAACCATCTACAACCCATCCAAATTCAAGATCAAATGAACCAATGCTTCCGACATTTATAAAAAATTCTGCTGCGACTCCTTCTGTCACGTTCAAATAGAGCAAGTAAGAACTAAAAGCAAAAATAAACCCAATGGTTATAAGAGCAATTTCAGCTCCTTTGAGAGGTAAATATTTACCTAAAAATGTTATCAGTAGTGCAGCAACAAATG
>Ga0222717_10003704_pt1 | contig 11414 bp, 3 predicted proteins | sample C33_18DmetaG_FD_165053 | JGI IMG/M metagenome (GOLD analysis project Ga0222717, IMG submission 165053) | Estuarine water microbial communities from San Francisco Bay, California, United States - C33_18D | ecosystem: Environmental > Aquatic > Marine > Unclassified | place: USA: California...
CTTTTTCTCCTGCTTCTGGGCCGATATCGATGATGTAGTCGGCTTGTGCCATAATGGCAGTGTGATGCTCGATAACTACGACGGTGTGACCCTCGTCTACAAGGCGATGGAGGACAACAATGAGTTTATCGACATCTTGCTGGTGCAGCCCAATACTCGGTTCTTCAATCAGATAGAGGTGGTTTTTTTGACCCGCCCCTTTACGCACGGTTTTTCGTCCTTTGGTAAGTTCTGATACAAGTTTAATTCGCTGTGCCTCGCCACCGGATACAGTTGGAGATGGTTGTCCGAGTTGAAGGTAACCAAGTCCGGTATCGTTCAGCAGTTTAAGAGTTCGGTGGAGTTTTGGTTGAGATGAGAAGAATTCAGTGGCTTCACGAATGCTCATTTTGAGAACTTCACCAATATTTTTGCCACTGTAGCGGACGTCAAGAGTTGGCTGGTTGTAGCGCATTTCGTGGCATGCCTCGCAGGGAATCCAAGTAGTGGGCAGGAAGTCCATCTCTAATTTAATTCGGCCATTGCCCTTACACTCTGGGCACTGCCCATCTGTATTGTTGAAAGAGAAGCGTGATGCGGTGTATCCGCGAACTCGGGCATCAGGTAATTGCGCGAAGAGTTGGCGAATAGTATCAAATATTTTGACGTAAGTAGCTGGACAAGAGCGAGAAGTTTTACCGATAGGGGTTTGGTCGACTTCAAAGCAATGTTTTATATTTTCAAATCCTTTAATGGATTTGTAGGCAATGTTTTTGGTATCGTTCTTGGAGCTGGCGGCTTTGTTGAGGCAGCCACGCATGAGGGATGATTTTCCACAGCCGGATACTCCTGTGAGTACTGTCAGACGACCAAGTGGTATACGGGCATCAATCCTCTTTAGGTTGTTTGCGCTGCACCCGTTTACGCGAAGCCAGCCGTTCTTCGAAGTGCTCTTGGGCAAGGGCCTGCGATGATATTCTGTCGCGATGTTGGGCTTTTGAAGTTTAGAACTTATTATCTGCCCCCCCTCTGTGCCTGCACCTGGGCCTAACTCAATTAGCGTGTTTGCACGCGAAATGGTTTCATCATCATGTTCAACAACAAGTAGGGAATTGCCGCGGTTTTTGAGAGATTCCAGAGTATCGAGTAACTTGATATTGTCTCTTGGGTGCAAGCCTATTGTCGGTTCATCGAGCACATAGAGAACCCCCCTCAGGTTGCTGCCGAGCTGCGCAGCAAGTCGAATTCTCTGAGACTCTCCGCCTGAGAGTGTGTCGGCTGAACGATCAAGCTGAAGGTATCCGAGACCGACATGATTAAGAAAATGGAGTCGCTGAATAATTTCGGGAAGAATGTCACGGGCGATGATATTTTCCCTGCCGTGAAAGACCCACTTTCCAAGAGCCTCGATAGCATTCAAAACAGACAGTTGATTAATCGCGTGGATAGGATAACCGTGAATTAGCACGTGCCTTGATTCTTCGCGTAATCGAGTTCCATGACAACTTGGGCATGGGAGCGATGAACATTCAGTTTTGAGTTTTGAGTGGATGAGTTCCTCTTGGATCTCGGCCTCGAGTTCGGAGTTAAATTGATCGGGTTTGATAGAGCGTCCAAAGCTTGCCGCTACTGTGCCATAGCCACGGCATTCAGGGCACCAGCCACGATGTGAGTTGAATGAAAAGTGGTGTGGATCAGGCTCTTCGAAGGATTTTCCAGTCACAGCAGAAACACGGGCAGTGTTGAAGCTTAGTATTTGTGATTGGTAATTTGTAGCTTGTGAATAAGGAATAGCATTACAGTTACCCTTGCCGAGAATCAACGCTTGATCAACGGATTGGCAAACGGCAAAAATATCGTGCGGCTGGTAGCGTTTCAGCGGCTGAAAGTCTGCAGCTTGTGTGAGTGTGCCATCGACTAATAACTCTTTGATTCCTTTTTTTGCAGCTGCGGCAGCGACGTCGGTATGGTATCCTTTGCGAGCTCTAATGAGAGGGGCGAGAACGAGCAAATTTTTATTTTTTTTATGAATTGTTTTGATTTGTTTTTTGATTGCTTCAGGAGTCTGGGAAACAACGGGTTCACCTGATTCGGGGCAGTGCTGGATACCGAGTTTCGCATAGAGCAGGCGAAGGAAATGATAAATTTCTGTTATGGTTCCTGTGGTGGATTTGCCCCCACCTCGAGAGACGCGTTGCTCAATAGCCACTGTTGGCGGCAGTCCAATAATACGATCAACATCAGGCTTTTCTAACTGACCAGCAAACTGTCGCGCATAGGGTGACATTGAATCAAGAAAGCGCCTCTGTCCCTCAGCGAAAACGATATCGAATGCGAGAGTTGATTTCCCAGATCCAGATAATCCTGTTACCACGACGAGTTCATCGCGCGGTATGTCCACTGAGATATTTTTTAGGTTATGCTCTCTTGCTCCGGAAATTTGGATAGAATAATTTGAAGGGTTTATGCTGGTACGCCCCTGGGTTGTTTTTTTGGGGATTGGAGCGGATCTTAGTGCTTTCGCAGTTTCTGTTTTTTTTGATAGTATTTTTTCTGGTGTTCCAGTGAAGACGATCTTCCCGCCATCTTTACCCGGCCCAGGTCCAAGATCGATGATGTGGTCTGCTGTGCGAATGACGTCAAGGTTGTGTTCAATGACTAACAGAGTATGCCCTGCTTCGGTCAGGCGGTGGAACACTTTAAGGAGATTTTCGATATCAACAAAATGTAAACCTGTGGTTGGTTCATCGAGAATAAGGAGACGTGAATCAGACTTAGAGCTGTTCGCTAAGAGCTTACAGAGTTTGAGCCGCTGAGATTCTCCGCCGGATAGGGTGTTCAATGGTTGTCCAAGCCTCAGGTAGCCGAGTCCCACATCGATCAGCGGATGAAGGCTAGTAGTGATCTTCTTAAGCAAACGTTGTTCCTTGGACGAGGTTTCGATGCTGGTCGCCATCTCAACGGCTTCGGTGATGGTCATAGTCAGGATCTCCGCAATATTTTTGCCGCGGTAATTTATTTTGAGTGCGTTTGTTGTGTAACGTTTTCCTTCGCACTCTGGACATGTAATATAGAGATCAGAGAGGAATTGCATTTCTACTTTTTCAAAGCCGTTGCCGAGGCATCGTTGGCAGCGCCCTGATCCTGAGTTAAAAGAAAAATACCCAGGTGTTAGGTTCTGAGTGGTGGCATCAGGAGTGGCAGAAAAGAGCTGCCTAATAGTATCGAATGCACCGGAGTGAACGGCAGGTGTTGAGCGTGGCGTGCGGGTGAGAGGCGATTGATCGATGAGTTCCACCGTGCTGATATGTTCTGCACCATTAAGTGACTTGATTGTAGCAGCCTCATCAGTGGCTGCGAGGTCAAGTTGTTTAGCCAGATTCAGGTAGATAATATCATAGGCAAGTGTTGATTTCCCTGAGCCAGAGACACCTGTAAGACAGTTGATGATGCCGAGAGGGAGCACGATATCTAGGTTGCTTATATTGTTTTGGCTCGCTCCTGTGATCTCTAGGTAATGTTTTCCTGTTCTACGACTTTTTGGCGGTTCAATGCGAACTTTTCCAGATAGAAATGGAAGTGTTTTTGAATCAGGAAACTTTTTGGTAATCGTTTTTTGCTGTGCTTGGCGGCCAGAAACCTCTGCCACAATATTGCCACCTTGCTCACCTGCGGCAGGGCCGAGATCAATGATATGGTCGGTAGCACGCATGACAGATTCCTCGTGTTCAACCACTACCACGGTGTTTCCTTTATCTCGGAGATCATGCATCACGTTAATGAGTTGTTCTACATCTCTCTGGTGTAGGCCGACTGTTGGCTCGTCTAACACGAACAAGGTGTTGGTTAGCGCTGCACCCAAGCAAGTCGTGAGGTTGACTCTCTCTATTTCTCCCCCTGATAGGGTATTGGCAGGTCGGTCCAGAGTGAGGTAGGTGAGCCCGACTTCGCATAGGTAATGAAGACGTGATGTGATTTCAGTAATTGCATGACCAAGTGAGCTGTTAAACTTGGATTGGTTAGGTTGTATTTTAGAAAACCAATTCCGTAACTCGTTGATGGGCATGCGCCAGAGATCTGGGAGTGTTTTTCCATCAATTTTAAAACACAATGCATGAGGCTGGAGGCGAGTTCCTTGGCACTCAGAGCAGTCTGTATAAGCGCGGTAACGTGAGAGAAAGACACGGACATGCATTTTATATGATTTGCTTTCTAGCCAGTCAAAAAAACCACGTACACCATACCATTCACCGTTTTCCCATGCATCTTCGGGGTTGTCTTGCTCTCCCTCTAAAAGCCAGTGGCGCTCATGCGACTCAAGTTCACTGTAGGGGGTGTTGATATCTATATTAGAAAGTCGGGCTGCACGTAATAAGTCGCGCTGGCATTCAGCACCTCGTGCTGTGGTGAAGGGTTGAACACAACCTTGTTTGATTGAAAGCGATGGATTTGGAATCGCTTTCGTTAGATCTGTGCCTATTGTCTTACCAAATCCTCGGCAGGAGCTGCAGGCACCGACTGGAGAATTAAAGGAAAATAGCGATGCTGTTGGCGGGCGTAAGGTGAAGCCAGTTTTAGGATTGATCCAATGTGCAGAAAACCGGACAGGTTTATTAGATTTATCTAACAAAGCACAGTGTCCCCGTCCTATTTCGAGTGCTTTTTCAAGTGCTTCCCTAAGTCGGTTTTGGTTTCTTTTGCTGATTTTGATGCGGTCTTGAACGACATAGAGATCTTTAGTTCCACTGAGTGATGCTTTTTTATCATCGGTGCGAATGATTTCGCCTTTTTGCCATACGCGCACGTATCCTTGTTGGTTTAGCAGAGGGAGGATATCTGATGTGGGGGTATCTGCAGATAAATAGGCAGGGAAAAGCACCATGGTGGTATCGTCTGTTAAAGTGCTGTTGCACCACTCTACAATACTATCTGATGTGTCTGGGGATATTTCTTCACCGGTGCGTGGGTCATATGCCTTGGCCAGATGAGGAAAGAGGATTTTGAGGTAATCGTTTAGCTCGGTGAGCGTGCCTACGGTTGAACGTGTGGTGCGAATGGTGTTTTTTTGTTCAATAGCGATGGCGGGGGGTATGCCATCAATGCGGTCTACCGCGGGCTTATCCATGCGATCAAGAAACTGGCGCACATAAGGGGAAAATGTTTCGACGTAGCGACGTTGCCCTTCGGCGTATAGCGTGTGAAATGCGAGTGACGACTTGCCAGATCCTGATGGTCCGGTGATAACGGTCATCTGGTTCAAGGGTATATCCAGATCAAGATCGCGTAGATTGTGCTGGCGAGCACCGCGTACTTTGATGACCGCGGGGGTAGCTGTTTGTTTAATTTGATTGGAATTCTTCGTTGCGGACACGGAGCCAATATGGAGCGGCTTTGCGAGAACGCTACTTTTTGTTATCTTAAATACCTATTTTTGAGTCAGAGGCGTTTGATTGATAACCCATCATAGCATTGAACTTAGATGTAGAGATTGCTCGGTGTTCATCAGGTATGCGAGGCGCTTTGTTACGGCTTGATTTCATATTCACGTAATATCATGATAAAGCCTTCTATATTTTGCTGCGAAACTTTCATTTCATCGGTCAGTGCATCGGCGTGTTCTTCATTACCTTCGCTTCTCAGAATAGAGATTTTTTTATTGAGTGTTTGTGTGTAGATCATCCTCAGACTCTGGAAGTCATCTAAGAAATTGGCGTTTATCTTTGATTGGCCATCGAGTGCCTCGCCATACATTTCATGAACCAGATCCGGTATCTCATCTGGCTTTTCGTTTGGTAAGTGCTTGAGATTGCGTAGTAGTTGGAATGTTTTTTCTGCTGTAACTTCTGCGGGTTTTCGCATGTCGCGGTCCATTTTTCTGATTGATCGATTCACGGTACGTTCGAACCTATTGATGTTTTTTAAAATAGCCTTATCATAATTAGCCAGTGTGCTCGCACCTCTTTTATGGATAAAGTATCGAGTCTTGAGGAGCCATTTCTCTCGATCAAATTCAGGTGGTTTGGTGGTCTCGGCTACAATTTGTGGGCTGGGGACGACCGGGGGCTTTACATTCTCCGGCCTACCATTGACGGGCTTATTAGGCGGTGCGGGCTTGGATGCCAGTGAGGGTGTAATTTTAACTGATGGTTTCCGTGGCTGTTGTTGTCTATCAAGCCGAGGTTTTGGTTTGTATGGAATGGCTCGAGGTTCTTCGGCTTTGGTTGAAGCGTACTCCTTTGTTGTTGTTTTCTTATTACTGGGAGGCTGTGAATTTATATTCGCAACTGTAATGATGATTCCAAGCATGACCGCAACTATGATGAATGACGCTGTTACAGCGGATTTACTGGAGGATGAGGCAAGGGTTGGGACTGGCTTAGCCAGAGGTCTGGCTCGTGCGGGAACAGAGGTCACAAGAGTTTTGATACGCTCTGGAGAAGTTGATGTACTCAATTTTGCGATCATTTTTTCGAGATCTATGGCCATTTCCTTTGCACTAGCGTATCGACGCTTTGGATCAGGTTGAATGGATTTGAAAATGATGGCATCGAGATCAATACAGCTATTTCTGATAGATGAGGGAGGAGAGTAGGGTTCGTTTGGTAGGCACCCCACGACTAAATTGTAGAGAATCAATCCAGCTGAGTATATGTCAGCTCTGTGGTCAACCTTACCACTGGTTTGATAGACTTCAGGTGCAGAGTAGGGGTTTGTTAATTGTTCTGCGCGGTCAACAAAAAGCTTAGTAAGACCAAAGCCAACGATCTTAGGATGGGTCTTTTGAGTGATGAGGATATTCTTTGGTTGAAGCGCTTGGTGAACAATACCTGTTTGGTGCGCGTGGTGGAGGCCATGGCACACGTCTACCATGATACGAGCACTTTCCTTTTGGTCCACGTGATGACCAAGGGTTTTTTCACTCAAAGATTGGCCGGAAATATACTCCATGATGATGAAGAGGATGTCATTCACTATGCCAAAATCAAAAACCTTCACGAGATTAGGGTCATTGAATCTCGCCATGATCTTGGCTTCAGACTCAAATGCTACAGCCAAAGCTGCGTCTTTCGCGGGTAACACCTTGATAGCAATTTTACGGTCCAGAGACACTTGGTGTGCCAAATAAATAGTGCCATTAATGCCAGTTGATAGTAGAGAATCCACAGCATAACCAGATAGCAAGCTACTGAGCTTGTCAGGCGTAGGGGGAGTGAAATCTAGGGTGGTATCACACATAACACACGGTTGAAAAAATATCATCAGAGGTTGCATCCCTGATCAATACTAACTACTTAATACGATACTAATATGTTCTATATTACAAGGGAATACACAGATTCGTGATATACAGTAAATTCAAAAACAAAGTGGTGCATCAGCTTAATTCTCAAGAATGTGATTCATGAAATTTTCGGTTCCTTTGTCTGTTTCGGAGAGCTCTTTTTCAACGTATTTTACGCGGGATGCGAGCCCCTTACTATTCAGCTCTTTAGACAACCTAGCGAGATTGGCTCGGTATGGCCGGCGGATACTCTCAATTTCGTTAGAGTAGTTACTTTGAATACGGGTTTGTCTCTGTAGGCGTGAGTCGAAAATTTTATCGAGCTTTTTTGGCAATCCTCTAACATTGTGAGATTCAGGAATACGGTCATTGTTATAGAGACTTTTCATTTTTAATATGCGAGGCTGGATTTTCTTTTGTTCACTGACAACCAAGTTTCTTTGGAAAATGGCAAGTTCCTGCTCATAGCCTTTGATGTTATTATGAAAGTCTTTTTCGTAGCGTTTTTGTATGCCGATAAGGAGTGCAGCGCACTTGGCTCGGACTCTTGCTATGGGGTTATCTTCTATTAATTTGTCTACCTTTACTGTTTCCAAACCTTGCCCGTCCTTACTCCATTCGATAAGAAACGAGCGAAGGGTAGCGTTGCTCGTGTAATCGTCCCATCTTCCAGAAGATGTCATGGCGCAAGCGAGTTGCTTTTCTGTATTTTCATCAGGAGCGCCTGCACGCCAGTTGGCAAATTGCCATGGCTCTCCAGTTGACCATTTCCATGAGCTATTGGCTGGGTGGAATCCGCCAATCCAGCATGCTTCATTACGTTTTAGCTTATCTTCAAGGAATGTGGTGATCCAGCTATTTTCATCAGCATTCGAGGGGACGCTAAGCACGCCACCTGCGGTGGCTGCGAAATCACGGGCTGTCTGCCAGTCAGAAGCGCGATCGACACACAGGTAATAACGGTTGTCGTAGCTGGTTGTGCCGGCCGGGTATTCCGGTGTTCCTGATTTGATGGAATCAGAACACCTTTGAAGTTGTGCTATGAGGTTTCCTGGAGCGGAGCCATCCATCATCCACTCGATGTAAAATGGAAGAGTGGTTTGTGCTGAAAGCGGCCTGAGAATACCGGTATCGTTTACGGATACATAAGCGGCTTTTGAGGTCTTGCGGATGTCTTGCTTCCACGGCGTGCCGTCGATCCATCGCCACTCGTTATTGCCTGCGGTGCCTGCTCCCAGCCAGACGAATGCGTCGTCTTTAATCTTACGGGCAAATTTTTTCAGGTCAGCTGACTCTTGGCAAACTGTGAGGTGCCCTCCATGCCGTTCGCAGAATTGTTGCGCAGCATGCCATGTCATTGGTGTGGATATGTAGAACCTAGCACGATTAGCTTCAATAATAGTGGATTTAGGCATTTCGTTGCGCTTGCCTTGGAAAAGAGCCGATCTCAGACGGTCGAGAGTCTCAATAGGGGACTCTACCTTAGGTTTTAGTATTACGGGTGTAGCTCCTTTTGGCTTCTTAATCTGTTTATTCTGCTGGGCCACGATCGCGGCCTCCCGGTCTTTGCGATCAAGGTCTCTTTTCTCCTGAGCCTCTTTTTTACGTTTTGCCTCATCCTCATCTGCAAGTTGTTGTTCCGCCTCGCGTTTGCTGCTTACGACCTTGTAGCCTTCCCAGGCGATGTAAATGGCAGCGAGCAGTGCAATAATAATGATGATGTTCCTGATCAGCGGCGCATTGGATCCAACTTTCAGAGGTATAGGTGGAGCTGTGTTATTATTATTTGTTGGTTCAGACTTGGTGTTTGTCGGCGCTGTTTTTTTGCTACCACCTGATGAATGACCTGTTTTTAATTTAGGTGCGTTTGTTGCTGGTTTAGCGGTCAGTAAGGTCTTGGCAGTCGATGATGATTTGGATTCTGCCGCGATAAGTCGTGGCTCTTTTTGAGGTTCCGTGGTCATGATCTTTTCAAGATCGTTAGACATGGATTTGATATCTCGATAACGAAGAGCAGGTGTGGGATGAGTGGCTTTGCGGATGACGCGGTCATATCTGGTATCGCAGGTCACCTCAGAGGCGGCTGGGGAATATGGGCTAGATGGAAGATGACCAGTGAGAAGCTCGTAAAAAATGATGCCAACAGAGTAGATGTCTGTGCTTTGGTCGACAGATGTAGGGTTGTGAATCACTTCAGGTGCCGAGTAACCTGGAGTGCCGAATGATAAGCCCAATTTTGTATCTCCGGCTGGCTGTGCCAAGCCGAAGTCGCCAATTTTTGGTGATGCATTTGGATCAAGAAGGATATTAGCTGGCTTGATGTCTCTGTGTAAAATATTGTTTTCGTGAGCGTTGCCAAGGCCTGCACATATACCTATGACAATGCGGGCGGCCTCACTGGGTTCGATAGTTTTTCCGTAGGCCGAGTGATAGAGAGATTTACCCTGAACCATCTCCATGATGATGTATAGAAGTCCATCCACCTGGCCAAAATCGTAAATACTTATCAGGTTAGGGTGGTCCAGTTTCGCCATGCTTTTGGCTTCGGCTTCAAAAGACGCACGAAAGTTTGCATCTTTACCGAGATGATACGGTAAAATTTTGATGGCTACATCACGTTCGAGTGATTTTTGACGTGCCATATATACGGCACCCATACCTCCTTTGGCGATGAGGTGATATATTTCGTATGCTGGAAGAAGCTCGCCGATTTCGCTGAGCTCGAGTGGAGTAAAATCTGTATTTTGGGAGTTTTCGCCCATATGTGTAGTTTGAAAAATTGAGTTGTGAGTAGGTTAGGGCAGGTGGAGTAAGCAATGATTATGATTTGTGCCCATAGCTATTGCGCATTGTTGTTTATCATCATGTTTGCGCGCGCTTTTTCTAATTGATCGTATTTGACGGACAATAGCGGGGCAATATTTAACATTTCTGTTGGTTTTTTGGAATATTTATTAATCACTAAATCAGGGTTGAGGTGCTCTGTGCCTTCTTGAACGTAGCCAGAGCCAATCCATATTCCACTTGTATGTCTTAGCTCCAGGTGTAAGTGCGCCGGGTAATTTTCGTTAGCGTTGCCGACGGTACCTATTTTTTCTCCCATAGCGACCAGTTCACCGACTGCTACACTACTTTTCTGTAAATGGGCATACATCAGTTGGTGTATATCGCCATCGGCAGACCTATGTGCAAGAATCAATGTGTTACCCCACCCATGGGAAGGTTCGCCACGATAAATAACTATGCCGTTTGCCGCTGCAAACACTGGATCGCCAAGATCAGAGTCCATACCCCCTATACCATTGATGTCGTCGCCGGAGTGATAACCGCCGCGCTGCTTGTTGTTAGACCAGAAGGGTTGTGCATTGTATGTTAGGGCGCCATGGCGACTTCCCATTGGCTGCATCATCGTTGTAGCGATGGGCAGAAGATTACGATCGAATGCAGAGAGTTGAATGAAGCGGGGATCGAAGGCAGGGGTGCTGCCGTCAAGGAGAGGATGACCTAGAGGCGCATCCGCATGCTGCCACGATTTCATGGATTTTATGGGTGCAAGTTGACCCGTATGACTGCGCATGTATGCGAGTAAAGTCACAACAAACAGGCCGATGACGAAAGCCACCACGAAACAGTAGAGCAGATGTTGTTGTGTGGATGTTTTTTTCATTGATTCATTAGAAATCGAGAAGGATTTCTGCCCTGCGGTTTACACGTCGTCCGTCTGGGTTGTCTATACCATCTTTAGTCTGGTTTGGTAATCTTGGTTGGGCCTTGCCGAACCCTGAAATCTTTATTTGTGTGGCAGGTATTCCTTTCTTGATAAAGAATTCCATCACCGTGTTTGCGCGCTTCTTGGACAGAGTAAGATTGTATTGGTCTGAACCGAGTGCGTCGGTGTGGCCAGATATGGTAAGTTTTTTATTTTTATCAGACTTCAGAAGAACTGCGACAATACTGAGCTGATGCTGAGTCCGCTCTGTAAGTAATCCTGAATCAAGATCGAAATAAACAACGAGAGAATCACCGCCTTTTAGATTCTTGATCAGCGGTGTGTAATAGATATCGCCATCTGAAAAGCGATTTGCGTAATCGGTGAGTAGTTTATCTAAATTGATTTCAGTGATCTTCCATGGGGTGTCCAAATTTTTTCGTT
>Ga0222717_10003709_pt1 | contig 11406 bp, 8 predicted proteins | sample C33_18DmetaG_FD_165053 | JGI IMG/M metagenome (GOLD analysis project Ga0222717, IMG submission 165053) | Estuarine water microbial communities from San Francisco Bay, California, United States - C33_18D | ecosystem: Environmental > Aquatic > Marine > Unclassified | place: USA: California...
CGCCACCCAATCGCTCAGGCTCGACGCAGGCCCGCGCAAGCGCGGACGCCACCCAATCGCTCAGGCCCGACGCAGGCCCGCGCAAGCGCGGACGCCACCCAATCGCTCAGGCCCGACGCAGGCCCGCGCAAGCGCGGACGCCACCCAATCACTCTGGCCCAACGCACAGATCGCACTGGACTATGATTGAGAAATTATTCTGCCGTAAATTATGCTGCAGTAAATTAGCGTCTGTGTGGTCGTCACGGATTCAGCGACCAACCATAAATTCCACCAGACATCCTCAACCCCTCAACAAACAACAAACAACAAACAACAAACAACAAACAACTCTTTCATACTTCCAGTCTGAAAGAGTTTCCGCATCGTACTGCACAATGACTTGGATCGAATACACTGCACTTAGTATCTCCAGCTTAATTTTTCTGCTTGGACTCGCTAGCTCACTACTCCCTGTAGTGCCAGGTAGTTTAATTGTATGGTCTGGAGTCATCATCCATAAGCTTTGGCTGGGTGATGCCTCAGTCAGCTGGAAGGTCGTCATTATTACCGGCCTCATCACACTAGTTGGCCAAGTCACGGACTTTTTAATGGGCGTATGGGGCGCTCGAAAATTCGGTGCTTCGTGGAAAGGAGCCGTCGGTGCCTTGCTAGGTGCTTTTATTGGGTTTTTCCTCCCGCCGCCATTATTATGGCTTATCCTTGGCCCAATTGTCGGAGCAATCATTGGTGAGCTATGCGCTGGGCGCACTCTCCAAGCAGGCAGCAAAGCCGGACTTGGCGCCATCATCGGCGGCATCATTGCATTTGCCCTAAAATTTGGCTTTAGCTTGTTGGTCGTAGCACTCTTTTACCTCGATCTAGTGCTTTAAAAAAGCTCACAAACAACTCAACTCTTGGCAAAGAGTAGGCGTAAGCTGTTTAAGCAAACCACGACTGTGCTGCCCTCGTGGGCAAACACACCGACACTCAGCGGAATCCAACCCAGGATCGCAGCAGCCACCATCAGCACGACTGTACCCAATGCTATCGCTAAATTCTGCCGAATAATCAGACGCGCTCGATGGCTCAAATCCGTCGCCGCAAGATAGTTATCAATCCGATCTTTCATCAGCACCACTTCACTCTGCTCCAAAGCGGCATCACTCCCGCGAGCGCCCATCGCAACCGATACATAAGCAGCCGCAAGACTCGGTGCATCATTCACACCATCGCCTACCATGGCGACCTTGTATCCATTTTTAGAATAATCAACGATCGCCTCAACCTTGCCATCCGGGCTCAACCCAGAACGCACCTCTTCGATACCAATCTCACGACCAACCGATTCTGCCGCACCGCGACGATCGCCGGTCAGCATCACCGTGCGCACGCCCATTTCCTTAAGCTTAGCAAGGATTGGCTGCGACTCCGTGCGAATTTGATCTTTTAATAAAATACGAGCGATCAAATCATCCTTTAAAATCCAATTTTCTGAAAACTCAGGTGCAGGCTCGGCCACATCTTTAATCCATTCGGCAAGCGGACCATCGGCCAACAACTCACGTCGCCCCAACACACATAAGGCTTCCCCTTCGCGTCCCTGCACGCCCTTACCACTCATGGCTTGAAAGTCGTCAATCGCCCGCGGCTTGAGCCCCTGTGCTTTCGCATACTTCTTAATGGCACGCCCGACCGGATGTGAACCATGCGCTTCCAATGAATACGCAAGCTCGGCCGCCTCACGCTCACGCCCCGGTGGGAAACTCTCGACCGAGTCGACTTCCATCTCCCCTGTAGTCAGGGTGCCCGTCTTATCCAACGCGACCAAATCAACCTCGGCCATTTTTTCAATGGCCGCGCCGCCACGAAACAAGATGCCATGCCGCGCCCCCCATGCGATCGCCGCCAAAATTGCCGACGGAATCGACAGCACCAATGCACACGGACTCGCCACCACCAACAAGGTCATCGCTCGGTAAAACGCCGAAAAGCCAGCCTCTGAATTCACAAAGGGTGCAATCCCGAAGCCAAGCCACCAGACAAAGAACATCACCGTCGTGAGCGATAAAATACCAACCGTATAGCGCGTTCCAAATTTATCCGTAAAGCGCTGGCTCGGTGCCTTCAGATGCTGCGCCTCACGAATCAGACGAATCACTTTCTGCAATGCACTCTCCCCCACTGGACGCAGCACCCGCGCATCCACCGCGCCCCACAAATTAATCGTGCCACTAAAAACAGTATCGCCGACGATCTTCGACACTGGATTCGCCTCGCCAGTCAGATTCGACTCATCCGCCGCGCTCTTGCCTTGAATCACTTCCGCATCGACCGGGAACTGCGCCCCCGGCTTGACCACCACCACATCGCCCACATTTACCGCCACGACTGGCACCTGCCGCTCCTCCCCCGACGGCTCACGCAACGTGGCCGACTTCGGCGCAGCATCAAACAGGCTATCAATTTCACGCCGCGTGCGGTAGAGCGCGAAATGCTCCAGTGCTCCGGAAAAAGAAAACAAAAACAACAAGAACGCGCCTTCAGCCCACGCACCGATCAACGCAGCGCCAACCGCCACTGCCAACATCAAAAAATGAATGTCCAACTCTCCTTTAGGCAGACCTTCTTTCGCATCTTCAAAGGCATCCCAGCCACCAGCAATCATCGCTCCAATATAGAACAACACCGACAACCAAGGCGGCGCAGCCTCGACGTAAGCAACCATCCAACCCGACAATCCTAACACCGCGCAGCCACCTGCCAACAGCCCCAGCAAGCGCCACTCCTCACCAGTCCCTTCGGCCTCCTCCGCACCCGCAGCAGGCCATTCCAGCTCCCGCCAATGCCACAAACTCGGCGCAGTGAAGCAAGTCGGCTTCTGTAAGCGAATGCCGCCGCTCTCTTCGGTTTCAATCGTCACTCCGACAGGCACAGCGCTCGCCACCTCCGATTCGATCAAGCGAATCGTCTCAGTCAGATTGGCTTGCAATGCTTGCATATCGACAATCCCAAGTGTCGCAATGCTGACCTTCTGAGACTCTGAATCAACACGTAGCGCCTCTACTGCATTATTTTGCTGTAAGAATCGAGCCAAGCCTACCGCCCAAGTCTCTTTATTAAGAAGCTTTTGATCCGAAGTCATACCGTATTAACCTTTATCTTATTTAAGCATCTCTGCAAGTGATAAGAGTCATCGATACATGGTCGAATTTTATCAAAAAGACGACTAGGCACTATACTGTTATAGTCCTGCACTCGCTAATCTGATATTGCCAATCCTCGCTCTTAAAAAAACTACCGAAGCTCAGTTCACTCGGCCTCGAAGCGACCAAACTTCTGCACGAATATGCCCTGTCGCGGCGCGCAAAAAAGCACGATAAAAAAGAGCACGCCGGCTATCACCGCCATCATGCCCGAAGTGGATGTCGCCTCGACCACTGAAGGATCTACTCCCATCCAGCCTGGTAAAAAAATCGCCGATACATGTCCCAGAGCTGCTGAAAGTGCAGCGAAAGTGGCGCTGATGACCACCATCCAATGCAACCGATCTGTCAACAAATGCGCCGCGGCAGCCGGGACAATTAACATCGCTATTACAATAATACTGCCCACCGCCTCAAACGCAGCCACCGTCGTAATCGCAACCAAAGTCATTAACATGTAGTGCATCAAGCTCGCATTGATACCCATTGTGGTAGCGAGTTCGGAATCAAACGATGCAATCCGCAGCTCCTTGAAGAACAACACCACAAACAACAGATTCACCGCGCACACCGCGGACAAAACCAATACCGATCGCGGCACTTGCAGCGCCGAACCAAATAACTCAGGACGCCAGACCACATCCAACGGCGTAAGCTCAATCGCACCATACAATACACAACTCGCATCGAGGTCCACATGGTCAGCAGCTTGCACAATTAACAATAGCCCAACAGCAAACAGCGTCGTAAAGACGATTCCCATCGAAGCCCCCTCATCCACTTTGCCAAAGCGGCTCAGCCACTGAGTAAACAGTGCGGTCAAAATACCAACGACTGCCGCACCTATAAACATTGTGAGACTCGCGCGGGCACCAGTAATCAAAAATGCGATCGCCAATCCTGGAAGCACTGCATGGCTAATGGCATCACCCATCATACTCATCTTTCGCAGCACCAAAAAGTTACCCAATAACGCACAAGCAACCGCTGCCAAAATACCAATTAACACAATCCATGTATCTATGATATACCAAGTCATTGCTTCAAATTGAGGGTGAAAGTGAAAAATAAGTTCATGCCTAATTAAATGCTAATCTCCAGGAGTAATTGGATGTGGGCTTGCGGGTACCTGCAGTCCACTGGTCATCCTCAGTTTAATTAATTTTGCTTCTAGTAATGCGACCAATTTCTCACCCAACACATGCTCCACCGCATCCGCATCACGATCCACTCGACTTGTGGCTACGTCCGCATACTCGATCAAATACAACTCCCACAAACGGTGGTTACGCGTGACTTGAGCCGCAGCTTCTAAACCAGCACGAGTCAAAGTAATCATATCCCTATCATTAACGGCATCAATTAGAGCCTCCCGGTATGCCAACCTAACAGAACCTCGTAACTGACGATCACTCCAAGTGCGTCGCCCACGCACCTGACGAAATGGCACGGAGCGAATCAATACGTCATCCGTGGGCCCTGCTTCTGCTTCTAGAATCTCGTACAAAGCACGTAATAAATGTTGGCGCCCAACACTGCGCTTCAGCTTAAGCTGCCTGAGGTAGCGCACCAGCACGCCTCGCTTAGTTCCAAGCAACAGACTTAATAGAAAAAACACCGCAGCGACTAGAACAATCAAAGCTCCGGCGGGCAGGTTTGGAATCAATGCGCTCAAACTCGCGCCCATCCAGCCGCTCACTCCGCCGATCAGTGCAGACAGTAATAGCATTTGATCCAAACGATCCGTCCAAAATCGCGCAGCTGCAGCTGGTGTAATCAAAAAAGCTATGATCAGAATAAGTCCCACTGCTTGTAGACCAGCCACTGTAACCAAAGTCACCAGAGCCAGTAACAAAACATCCAAGCGCTTTACAGGCCAGCCTTGTGCAGCCGCATACACTTCATCAAAACAGAGCAATCGGAATTCTTTAAATAACAATGCCGAAAGACTCAGGACACTAACTGTCACTGCGGTTAACAGTCTAAAGTCGCTGAGCACCATCGATGCAGTCTTACCATAGATAAAAGACTCCAAGCCAGCAGCTGCTCCACTGGGCATCTTGGTGACGATTGTTAACAGCGCAACACCTGCGCCAAAGAATACGCTTAACACGATACCCATTGCCGCATCGTCCTTAATACGTGAATGATTGCGAATAAACAACACCGTCGCGCAGCCCAATACTCCCGTTGTAGTTGCACCCAATAATAATAACGGCAGCGACTTGCCTTGCCCACCCAGCATGACACCAACAAAAAAAGCCAAACACACACCCGGCAAGGTCGCATGTGACAGTGTATCACCCATCAAGGAACGTTTACGCAACAGAAGAAACCCGCCCATTAAACCACAAGCACAACCGAGCAACATGGTGCAAATGACGACCAGCCGTGTATTGTAATTTCGTAACAGTAGAACGTCTATGATCTCTGAAATTTCAAACATGGTAAGTTAAGAAATAAGAGTGGAAAAACTGAATGCATCGCAGGCTTCGCAAGCAAAACTCCTACAATGATTTTGCCAGTTCCTCCGCGGCTTCGCTCAACAATGAAAGTTTTCCACCATAAGTCTTGCGTAAATTTTCTTCAGTAAAAACGTCTTTAGTTGGACCAGCCGCGACCACACGCATATTTAGCAATACCGTCCAATCAAAATACTGCGGCACTGTTGCCAAATCATGGTGTACCACGAGGCATGTTTTACCGCGCTGTTGCAGCTCTTTAAGTAATTCAACAATCGCTTGCTCCGTTGCCGCATCCACCGCAGCAAACGGTTCATCCATGAAATAAACATCTGCATCCTGTACTAATGCTCGTGCTAAGAAGGTACGCTGCTGTTGCCCACCCGAAAGCTGACTGATCTGTCGATGCGCATAGTCTGCCAATCCGACACGATCGAGAGCATCTAGCGCTAAAGCCTTTGAGCGTTTATTCACTCGTCGAAACCAACCAAGTTTGCCATAGGTGCCCATAGCAACTACATCCAGCGCACTTACCGGGAAGTCCCAATCCACACTCTCACGCTGCGGCACGTAGCCCACGCGCTTTCGCGACTGGCTATAGGTTTCGCCATAAATCGTAATTTCCCCAGACGTCCGTGGGATCAAGTCGAGACAGGCTTTAATCAGTGTGCTCTTACCCGCTCCATTGGGTCCGACTATACTGACCAGCTTACCCTCTGGTATCTCGAGATCAATATCCCACACCACTGGCTTACGATGATAGGCTACAGTCAAATCACGGACCGCCAGTGGTAGCACTGACTCCTCAACTGGTTGTCGACATTTTTTGGATACAGCACTCATATTGTAATACAGTTAATGCGCCACTCCACTGAGCTTACCCTGCATACCGGCTTCGGGTGCGACACCACCAAGTGCGCGGGTAATAGTCGTAATATTGTGATCAATCATACCAATATAGGTGCCTTCGTAGCTACCAGGTGCACCCATTGCATCCGAAAATAGCGACCCACCGATAACCACAGTATGACCACGTGCATTCGCACCTTCAACCAGAGCACGCACATTCTTATCCGCAACAGATGTCTCTACGAATACTGCTGGAATTTGCTGCTCCACTATATAGGTAACCAACTCTTCCAGATCACGAACACCGGCTTCCGACTCGGTGCTCACTCCTTGAATACCTCGCACAGTCAATCCAGTCGCTCGACCCAAGTACTGAAATGCATCATGGGCAGTCACCAATACACGCTGCATTTCAGGGATCGATGCAATCGACTGCTGCGCATACCTATCCAACTGTTCTAATTGCTTGATATACTGCTGTGCGTTGTGCTTATAAATTTCCATATGCTCTGGATCGAATGCTGAAAGTGTGTCAACGACGACTGGCACAGCTTGCAACCAGCCACGAACATCCATCCAAATATGCGGGTCTGTGTACTCCGAGCCGTCGTCTTTATTCAGCAGGTAATCCGTATCCTCTAGTATCGCCTCTGTGACTGCCTGCACTGGCTTACCTGCGCCAGATACGCGTACCAACACATCCGTCATTTTACCTTCAAGCAGCAAACCATTGTAAAAAACCACATCCGCGCCACTAAGCTTTACCATATCACTGCGCGTCGGCTTATACAAGTGCGGGTCAACACCTTCGCCTATAATCCCTGACACTTGAGCATAATCGCCAGCGACATTACGTACTATGTCAGTTATCATTCCAACGGTGCAGACTACGGTGTAAGAGCCCGACTCATCTGTCTCTAATGCAGCAGGCTGTGGGCCACATCCAACCATCGATAATGCGGTACAACAGGCTGCTAAAAATAAATATAATGGCTTATCAAAAATCATACTTTGATTAATCAAAGTCTTGCTATCGATAATGTCAACTTGCAAACCGAAAGTAAAAAATAATAATTAAATTTGTGTTCCATTTTCTGCATGCTCGATTCCCACTAATCCTACTGCTCTCCGCAGTGATTATTGGATACAATTATAGCCGCCATTCGAACTCTCAAAATCAATCGGATCAGCCCAACAATCAACCAAGTGATTCAGCCCAACTCACAAAAACATCAGCCACGCAGTTCCAATCAACCCTAAAACCCTCTACCCTAAGACTAGAGGGAATCTTCAACACCGAGCACATGCACGTACTCGAAAACACAGAAGACGGGACACTTTTTCAACTTTCACCCGCCTCATCAATCGACTGGGAATCCTTAGAAGTAGGAGATTCATTCACTTGGGACATCGCTCAGGAGTATCGCATCAATGGCATCGTCGATTCACTCCATCAAACTGAACAAAGTATTTCCTTCGGAGTCACCCTGGATTCGCAGCGCGGACGAGTCGCATTTCAAAAAAATAACAGCCGTCAAATTGCGCGCCTTTTTTTCAACAATCAACGTATTGCACACCGACTGGAAAATGATGGCACAGGCTGGCAACTCTTAGAAACCACTGTGAGCGAATTACGCTGTGCCAGTTCACTTTCAAATTACCCGGTAGCAATTGAGCATGCATTCCCAAAGAAAGTTCAATCTACGGCATTCATCTCGCAAAATTCAACATCAACGACTCTTACTGCTACCAATTTTGAAAGCCGCCCTGGCGCTCCAACGGTGATCTACTGCGATTTCGACGGAGAGACAATCAACCAACCCGACTGGAGCGCAAATACAATCACGGCAGTCCCTTCTGGTTTGTCGAATCTTCAAATTGCTTCTATTATGCAGATGGTAGCCGAAGATTTTGCTCCTTTCGACGTCAATGTCACCAATGTTCGTTCGGTATTTGATAACACTGACAGCAATAAAAGAGTGATGGCAATATCCACCCCGACTGACGATGCACAACCAGGTTCTGGCGGTGTCGCATTCTTGGATTCTTTTATCGACGATCTAGTTTGCTGGAATTTCAACTTAAACAATACGATCAGTGCGGCTGACACCATTTCACATGAGGTCGGACACACTCTCAATCTCGAGCATGATGGCTATCAAGACTCAGAGGGCAGAGAGGAATACTACGACGGACACAGTGCCGGCAAAGAATTTTGGGTGCCGATCATGGGCTCCGCCTACTCACCAACAATCTCGCAATGGAGTAAAGGGGAATACTTCAACGCCAACCAAACAGAAGACGATTTGGTGATTATGTCTCAGCACGGTATTTCCTTTAGGATCGACGACTTCGGAAACAGCTCTGACACAGCGCACACAATTACCCTCGACCAACAAATTATAACACTCGATGGTATCATTAATCAGCGTAACGACATTGACGTCTTTACGATAGAGTTCACGGACCTAGGCCAAATACGATTTGAAACCGTTGTCGGTTCTCTGTCGACTAACCTTGATGTAAGGATGCGTGTCTACGACTCAAGCAGCGGGCTATTAATAGACTACGATAGCGAGGAAACCAAAAAAGCAGGCGCAGATTTAACCTTACAAGCTGGAACTTACCAAGTATGGATCGAAGGAGATAGCAACGGATCACCGAACTCCAATCCGCCAACGGGTTGGACCGACTACGGTAGCCTCGGAGCCTACACGCTAACCCTTACCCCAGCACCGCCCTCACGAGCTGCAGCTCTGGACAACTTCGGGATATCACTTACAGACTCTGGCAATTCGCCTTGGTTCACCCAATCTGCTGTATCATACGATGGTTTTGATGCTCTGCAAAGTGGAGCCATTTCAGATAACGAATCTTCAAATTTTGTAATTACCCAACAAACAACCAGTATCAACTTCCGCTATAAAGTTAGCTCGGAACAAGATTTTGATTTTCTTCAATTCAGAATCAACGGCCAACTGGAAACAGAATGGAGCGGCGAAACAAGTTGGGCTCAGTACACAAAAACGGGTCTTTCAAACTCAACGCACACTTTCGAATGGCGCTACGTAAAAGATTATCTCGTGAGTGATGGACAAGACAGCGCTTGGATCGATGCTCTCGAATTCAGCGACGACAGCAACTATGCGAGCTGGGCAAATTCCAATTCTACATCGGCCAGTGGCTCGACCGACGAGAATGGCAACGGCACCCTAGACCTACTTGACTACGCAATAGTCGGCTACAATTCAGTAGGGCTCTCTCAAGGACAAATCGTCGTATTACCGTCAAATCGTGAACTACAGTTCTACCGGAACCCAGCACGAGCTGACATCGTCATCCGCATACAGGTCACTGACTCATTAGAAACGTGGGAAACCGTCGCAGTGAGTCAGGATGGTAATAACTTCTATACAAAAACAGGCGTCAGTGTCACACAGACCACAATCGACAGCCAAACTCAGCAAATCAGCCTCAATCTATCCGCTGAATCAGAAACAAAGAAATTCGCCCGAGTTCTTGTCAGCAAGCAGTAGCGTTTAGCACTATTCTTTTAATATTCGATGTTCAGTAGTAGCATCAAGCCAGTGACTACAATCCTACATACTAACCAGCGTTACACTTTACTTTCTGTTATCGAGTAGCCAGGTGCAGTTGATCGCCCCAAGCTCTTACACCACCGAACTAACAGATCACTTATCACGACGGTTCCGAAGATAGATTTCGGCTCTCATCAGTTCAAACTGATCCTCACTAGTGTCCAGTTAAGGACGAGTTAAGGTTTTGTAGGTTGTTCATATTAAGCGGCTAATAAAGAAAAAGAGTTGTCACGCATTTGAACGGAGTGGCCGAACTGGCAAAGATTCATTCTCAATAAGGCATGAACACTGGCCGTCTCATTTTCACGCATGTCATCGATCTTCTGGATCGGAAAGAGTTTCAACGCTGCATCGAACAGTATCCGATGCCTCGGGTGAGCAAAGGTATGACTGCCCGAGATCAATTTCTGGCTATGGCTTTTGCTCAGATCACTTTCAGAGAGAGCCTTCGAGATATTGAAGCCTGTTTGAGAGGTTGCTCGCACCTCTACGCGATGGAAATCCGAGGCAATGTCACACGAACGAATCTCGCTTATGCGAACGAACATCGTGACTGGCGCGTTTACGAAGCACTCGCGCAAGTGTTGATTCGCAAAGCGAGGCGGCTTTATCGCGAAGACTCCAACGGACTCGACATCGACGAAATGGTTTATGCCGTCAATGCCTCCACGATTGATCTGTGTCTGTCGATGTTTCCGTGGGCTCATTTCCGCAAAACCAAAGCTGCGATTAAGCTCCACACTCAAATTGACCTGACTGGTTCGATACCTGTCTTCATGCATGTCACAGACGGATCGGTTCATGACGTTCACTTCATGGATCGGATGCTCTTTGAAGCTGGAAGCATCTATGTCTTCGACCGTGGATACTTGGACTTTGCCCGACTCTTTGGAATCGAAAGCGCGAACGCCTACTTTGTCATCCGGGCAAAAAGCAATATGAGGTTTAGCCTTTTAAGTCTCGTCCAGTCGATAAGTCCTGCGGTCTGCGCTGCGATCAAACCATTCGGCTCCGCACTTACAAAAGTAAACGAGACTACCCTAAAAAACTCAGACGTATCAGCTTCTTTGATACCGAGACTCGAAAGCGCCCGGTCTTCCTGACAAATCACTTCGATCTGCCAGCACAGGCCATCGCTGCCATATACAAACGCCGCTGGCAGATCGAACTGTTCTTCAAGTGGATCAAACAAAACCTGCGCATCAAAGCATTCTTTAGCACCAGCGAGAACGCAGTGCGAACTCAAATCTGGATTGCAATCTGCGTTTACCTGATGGTGCCTGTCTCAATAAGGTTCATGGAATGGATGAA
>Ga0222717_10003710_pt1 | contig 11402 bp, 9 predicted proteins | sample C33_18DmetaG_FD_165053 | JGI IMG/M metagenome (GOLD analysis project Ga0222717, IMG submission 165053) | Estuarine water microbial communities from San Francisco Bay, California, United States - C33_18D | ecosystem: Environmental > Aquatic > Marine > Unclassified | place: USA: California...
TGGAGTTCGCCAACCATCTGGAGATCTCGCAACAGCTTGATGCCAAGGGCTACTTCTGCGCCCCCTATCATTCGTGGGAAAAGGGGCTGGTCGAGAATCACAACGGGCTTCTGCGTCAATACTATCCGAAAGGCGAAAGTTTCGCCGACGTGAATCAAGATGTTCTCAAATGGGTTGAAGAGGAGATCAACGAACGCCCACGCAAAGCACTCGACTTTGCATCTCCAGCCGATTCCGTTCATCGTCTAATCGCCGCTTAAGTAATCTTCCCTCACAGAGAGTCTTCGATCAGCATTTCAGAACAGGACCAATCCGCCAGCTTCAGCAAAGGAGTCCAGTGCTGTCCTTGTCACTGTGCTGCGCTCCGTTCCTGCGGGACCACTGGACACCATTGCTTCCGCCGCCATCCGTCATCATGTTCAGTGAGGCGAGGGCTATACTCCAATTGGGCTAGAACGCCATTGATATGAGAACAGTAATCGCCTACACCTCCTGCTGACAGATCACGCGGAACACCTGCGACACCTACATTTCCACCACTCAGCTATCTTGCGTTAGCAAATTGAAACCAAGCCATATGGAGATTGATTACGATGGCGGGAACTTTGATTACGACGTCGAGATGGACGGCCTGACAATCGGCTTAGGCTATTCATTCTAAGACAACCCTATTTCCCTTTCCCGAAATAACTGAAACTAACAAACGACGATCGCTCCTGAATCGCCTCTCACCGACATTCACCTATGAAGCTAAATCACGCTCCAATCACGACGCTTGGCGTCCTCATGCTCGCATCGGTCATCAGTGTGTTTGGCCAAGCGGCCAAAGATAGTGAAGACCAGAAGGCTCTCGACGACCTCGACTGGCCACAAGTGTATCAAGCACCTGGCTACGAAGTCGCTATCTTCCAACCACAGATTCACGAATGGGAGGACTATCGCAAGGCAATGGCTCGCATGGCTGTCGCTGTGAAGCCAGAGGGTACTGAAGATGTGCACTATGGTGCCATGACCATGGAGGCGGAGACCATTGCCGATATGGAAACACGGACGGTGACTTTCAAGGAGCGCACGGTGAAGGAATTGCGCTTTCCTGATGCGAAGGACGCCGCCGAATCCAAGCGATTGAGGCTGGTTACGGAGAGTATTCTGACTCCCAAGAAGCCCTTATTGATGAACTTGGATCGTGTGCTCGCAAACGTCGAGAGAACGGCCGAGCAGGAGCGGCAGGTCGAGGTGAACCTGGATCCGCCGCCCATCTATTATAGCTCTGAGCCGTCCATCTTGGTCATGTTCATGGGCAAGCCTCGACTTCAAACTATCAAAGACACGAATCTGCTGTTTGCGATTAACACGAACTGGGACCTCTTCATGGAGCCTAGCTCTGGGAACTACTATCTTCTTAATGGCGATGGCTGGGTCGAAACGAAGGATCTAGCAAACGGTCCCTGGGTGAGCTCGGAGTCCTTGCCCAATGATCTGAGCAAGCTGCCCGACGACGATAATTGGAAAGATGTGAGGGCAAATTTGGAGCCAAAGGGCTCCGATACGGCTCCGCAGGTGATTGTCGTTGAACAGCCATCCGAATTGATCATCACGGAGGGACAGCCTTCTTACACTCCGATCACGGGCACTTTGCTGCTCTTCGTCGCCAATACAGACGCCGATTTGTTCATGATAGATGGACGGCATTATTTCCTGACTTCAGGACGTTGGTTCAGTGCAGAAACGTTGAATGGGCCGTGGGAGGCTGCGACCGAAACACTGCCAGAAGAGTTCCTCAAGATCCCCCAGGACCACGAGAAGGCCTATGTGTTGGCGTCTGTGCCAGGCACACCTGATGCCGAAGAAGCGATCATCATGGCGCAAATCCCTCAGACCGCAACGGTCAGCCGTGACGAGGCGACACTAGAAGTGAACTACGACGGCGACCATCAGTTTAAGGAGATTGAGGGAACTGAGGTCTCGTATGCGTCAAACACACCTGATGATGTCTTTGGTTTCGATACACTCTTCTACGCCTGTAAGAGCGGTGTTTGGTTTCAGGCGAGCTCAGCCAACGGTCCCTGGGTTGTTTGTTCCAATGTACCGGACCAAATCTATACGATTCCAAGCTCAAGCCCGAAGCATAATGTGACCTACGTTCACGTGTATGATTCGACGCCGGACAAGGTCACCGTGGGCTACACCTCGGGCTATATGGGTTCCTATGTGATTGGCAGAGCGCTGGTCTTTGGCGCAGGACTCTGGTTGGCCAGTGAGATTATCGACGATTGGGATGACAATCATTGGCATTACTGGCATTACCACCATCCATCACACTGGTATGGATATGGCTGCGGGGCGCATTACAATTGGTATACAGGAGGTTATTACCGCTCTGGTAGCGTTCATTATGGGCCCTACGGCGGTGCTGGACGAGGCGCTGTCTATAATCCCTGGACAGGCACTTACGCACGAGGCGGGGCTGCCTATGGACCTCGTGGGAGTGCCTTTGCTAGAGAGGCTTATAACCCCTGGACGGATACCTATGCAGCCCGCGCGGGAGTAAACACGCCGTATGGGTCTTGGGGCCGTGCGGTCGTAAGCCGAGATGATGAGTGGGCCCGTGCTGGTCATCGGTCGAATTGGAAGGGCACCGCTTACGGATTCGAAACCTCGAAAGGTGCTGCAGGCGTCGGCGTGAATCGTCGTTATGGACCCGACACCTTCATTGGCAAATCAAAGAAGGATGACCTTTATGTCGGCAGGAATGGCAATCTCTACAAGCGCGATAACGATGGCGATTGGTCCAAACGTGGCAGAGGTGGATGGGACAATGCGAACATCCCTAACGCTCGGACCAAATCAAACACGGCGGGGAACGTTGGAAATCGCCCGAGTGCAGGTAATTGGCAAGGTGCAGCTCGTCCGACCACACCGAAACGGCCAGCACAAACCCGGCCTTCGACTGCGCCTAGAACCCGGCCGTCGACGCCACCCAAGCGGCCCGCTCAAACGACGCGCCCCTCAACTCCGAAGAGGCCAACGCAGGCGCGTCCTTCCACGCCGAGAAGTCTGACTCCCAAAGCACGTCCTTCTACCCGCAGTAGCCGTCCCTCAGCCAGATCGAGCATCAAGCGTAGCACCTACAAGTCGAAGCGCAGCAGCTCAAGCCAGTTGAAGCGAGACTATCAAGCACGTCAACGTGGCAAATCCACTACCCAGCGAAGCCGGTCTGCTAGAAGCAACCGCTCTTCTTCATCTCGCTCAACTGGTCGCACGAAGAAACGTTGACAGAGAATATCAGAACCTTATTTCACCTTATCTTCTTTCCATCAAATAGATGAACGCCAAACAGATAAAGAACCAGAAACTACATCGTTCCCATACTTCCGCAATGGAATGGGGCACAAGGTCCTGCTTGCTACTGATGATGGTAGCTTTGGTAGGGTGTAAAGCGATGCCTGCTCCGCCAGCCGGCTTCATTGATTCTAGGGTTCCAATGGCGCAGCGTGCGGATCTGCCTTTTGACAGGGTTTGGGTGCGTCCGGGCGTGTCCTTGCAGGGATACGATAAGATCGCGATTGCCCCGATTGATACTCGCTATCTCATGCAACAGACGTGGTGGAAACAGATGGTCAATAATCAGACTATACAACGGGATGCTCGGAATCTAGCAAATTACTTCCACCGCTCACTGATAGGCGCATTCAGTTCTGATCCCAACAACAGGCTCCGTGTTGTCAAGAATCCACGAGGTCGGGGAACTCTGGTGCTTGAATTGGCTATCGTGGAGGTTACGCCCACCAAGGCGGCGCTCAATATTGCCAGCTACGCGGCTTCGTTCGCGGGCGCCGCCATTCGCACACAGACAAGTGGAACGATCGCCTTCGAAGCAAGAGTCCGAGATGGAAGTAGTGGGAAAATTCTAGCGCAGTTCGCTGATCGTGAGTCGGGACAAGCGTCTCTTGTAAACTTGAAGAATTTCTCTTGGTACGGCCATGCTATCGGTATTATCCACATGTGGTCGTGGCAAATGGTGCGCTCAGCAAACAAGAGACCTGGCGAGGTTGTTTATGATCGATCAGCATTTACGTTAAAGCCATGGTAAGCTTGCCACGCTCTTGCCAGTTTTCTCCAAAGCCAGTCCTATCATCCAAGCTTCAGCCGATCTTATGCTCATGAAACCAACGCTTATTCTCTCTACTCTTTGCCTGATCGTTCTCACGAGTTGTTCTACTTTTCAGGGGGGAGGAAGTGGGAACAACACGTCGCGGGCGCAGTTCCTCGATGAAGTTTGGGTCGCCCCCGAGATGCGAGGCAAGGCGCCTTCCCAGAGGTTCACGTCCATCTACTTTGCTCCCGTGGGCGTGGCTAGGCTCAGAGAGCAGAGCTGGTGGGCCTCGCAGAGCAGCAAGACCCAGGGCCAGCTTCAGGCCGACGCACAGAAACTTGCCCGCTACATGCGCAACTCGTTCGTGACAGCTTCGAGGAATCACCCTTGGGCTCGGCTCCGCGTTGTGGATCGGCCGGGGCCTGAGACTCTCGTCTTCGAATCAGCGATTACTGAATTGGTTCCTGCAAAGGCGTTCTGGAACACGGCCGCAACTGCTGCGGGCTTCGCTGTGCCAGGAGTTGGGTTGCTTAGCATGGCTGGCAAAGGTGCCATAGGTATCGAAGGCCGCTTGAGCGACGGCGGAACAGGCAGGGTATTCGCAGCCTTCCGCCACCGCGAGACAGATAAGATGGCTCTGTTGAATTTGGCTGCATACTCTTGGTATAGCGGCTCTGAGGCGAGCATCGATGAGATCGCCAAGAAGACGGCAGAGATTTTGAACACATCCTCTGATAAAGTGGTGAATCGCTCTGCTCCGATCAAGCTTGCGGCCTTCTAGTTAGCTCATGCTACCAACTGATTCCTCCAACGATCTTCTTTTGAAGATTCAGCCCACGAATGGACTGATTTCATCTTCAGTCGATCTTACCTGCTAGCGATGACCAAAAGCCCCGATAAACATCGCTCGATGATTGTATGGCTGTCGTACCTAGGGTGCATTGTCTCGCTTCTCGCCCAGTCGTCAGTTGCTCTTCTTATTCCAGAAGATCCTGGTGTGAGTGTCCAATTAGGCGACAACTCAGTGAGCCTTTCCTGGAGGGATCGTTCGGTCACGCTTGAGGAATCCACTCCGATTTATCCAAGATATGAGATTGAATCTAGCAAAGACTTAGCTGTTTGGTCGACCACTGGTGAGGTGGTTGACCTTCGTGTGAATGGTAGCTCTCAGAATTATACGCTCGCCTTTGACCGGGCAAGCCAAGCGATTTACTACCGCTTGAAGATGACCGTAGATCTTTCTGGGCGCGACCTGTCGGGAGTGGAGTTGGTTAGTGAAGACCTAAGTGACCAGGACTTATCGTCGACGGATCTGCAACGTGCCAATCTTTCGGGGGCGATACTAACCAATAGCGACCTTTCGAGAGCTAATCTCGAGAGCTAATCTCGAGAGAGCGGTTTTTGACAATGCTGTGATGGATTCGGCCGACCTAACCCGAGCGACTGGTGAGCGTAGTAGCTTTCGAGAGGCCAAACTTGATAGTGCAAATCTTTTTTTTAGCGAGTTTATGACTGCCGACTTCACAATGGCGAACCTTTCCAGGGCCGTGCTTGAAGAGGGCGAATTTGTGGGTGCGCTTTTCACTGATGCCAGGCTTAAAGATGCTAGGTGCGAGAAGGCGAGTTTTGATATGGCAGATCTCCGCCGAGCCAACATGGGAAATGCGAAGATGGAACTGTGCACGTTTCGAGAGGCATTGATGCAGGAGTGCGAAATGGATGAAGGGGTGGAGGCCAGAGATGCTGTTTTCCGCAACGCGAATCTCTCTAAAGCTGTACTTCAAGAATCTGATTTCACGAGATCTGACTTCCGCGAAGCGACATTGAACGGCACGTATATGGAACTTGGTGTGTTTGATTACTGCGACTTTCGCGGAGCAGATCTCACAGGGGCTTATGTTTGGTGTGCGTCTTTCTTTGGTGCTGAATTTTTGGGAGATCCTGACGGCAATTATGTCGTCAAAGAAGTTGATCCAATCCTTCCGGGTATCGTGCGAACTGAGCGCGGGCCCATTACTCCCCAGGCGATCGTGGTTTGCATTGACTAGCAATGAACCTCTCACTCTCTATGAAGCTATATAAGATTCTTTATCTCGTCAGTTCCCTTTTGTGCTTGTCACTTGAAGTCAACAGTCAAGAGGCGGCGCAAGACTTTGAAGTTCCTCCCGTTTTTACCGCAGCTTCGGTGCTAAAGGATGAGTGGCTACGTAGCCGTAATCACGAGGTATTAGAAAGCGTGGCGACCCAGGGGGTCACCAATACCTATCTGATCAAATCGTCCTTTGGAAACTTCCAGGCCGATGGTGATGATCTACTTCGAATCAGGGTTCGCGAAATTCGTGCCATGGCCGCGATGCAATACATTGCCAAGTCCAAGCTTTATGGGGATGCTGCGAAGCAGGCGTTGAAAAGTCCTTTCAAGATGGCCGGCAACTTGATAGACAGTCCAGGCAGCACGGTACGAAGCGTGGGACGCGGAGCGATGCGCTATGTGCGTCGCGCAGGGGAAGCTGTTAAGCGCGGCAAGACGGGGGGAGGCAGTGTGAAGGATCTAATCGGATTGAATGGGGTGAAGCGTGAACTCGCCTTTGAACTGGGCGTGGATCCCTACAGCCGAAACCCCGCTCTTCATCGCGAATTGGATGAGTTGGCTTGGACATCCTACGCCGGAAAGATGACGGTGAAGGCTGCCATTACAATAATTCCTGCGGGGACAGCGGGCTCGATTGTGCAGGGAGTGAGCACTTCCTCAGAGATCAAAGACGCACTCAAAAACAAAGCACCGCTTGATTTGCGGCGAGAGAATCGGGAAGTGCTAGAACGTATGGGAATCAATGAAGGCGAAGTGGCGACGTTTCTTGATCACCCGCAGTACACGCCGTCTTCTCAAACCATTATCACACGGCTGCTGGCCCAACTCAGTGGAGCGGTGGGCCGTGGAGACTTTCTGCGAATGGCCATTACGGCGCAGGATGAGGCTGACTCCTTGTTCTTCGTTCGGGTCTCCCAGCTCATGGCGAACTATCAAAAGAAGCAGGCCGAGATCCAACAGGTCATGAATTTCAATGGATTGCCCATTTGCCTGACCACCGAGGGAGCCCTTGTCGTCCCTTTGGCCTGTGACTATGGGTCTTGGAGTGGAGAGACGGCGGCACTCACGGAAGCAATCGGCGACTTTCAGCCTCAGGGCTTTGAGGTCAAAGCCCGGCATCTTTACCTGACAGGAGAGCTAAGTAAGCGTGCGCGGCAAGAGATTCAGGGGAGCGGTTTTCAAGTCATTGAAAATGCCTTTGGCAAATTCTGGAAGTGATCGTGTGACTTCGGGCTTTCGACTTGTTCTTGGAGGACTCGTTGCCAGCCTGCTTCATTCGTCCTGTACTTTTGGGACACTCCGGCACGACCTGGTTCAGTTGGACCAAATTGGCAACGTCCATGGCACGATTCAAAACGTGGATGGAACGCAACCCGTCTACGCTGCGGCTTACGACTTCGGCGAGACGGCTCCTAGGCTGGTTGACTTCCAGCTGGTGCCCGAAAGATCGCCCTATGTCTTCGCTCTACCAGCCCAGAGATTTCATGCCATCGCGGCGTTTCAAGATCGTAATGAAGACTGGCGTCGGAGTCGTGGGAAATCAGCCGCTTTTCGCTACTCTCCGCAGCTGGTTTCGTTAGGAAATAATCAGCGTTCCCTCACCGCTAATCTTTCCTTAGTTGATTGGCCTAACAATGGGTTCTTGTTGCAACTGCCTCGTATTCCGGGAAGCGCCCGTGGGAGTCTTGGTCAGGTTGCTAGTTTGATTGAGTCCCGCTTTTCATCGAAGGAAGGTGAGCGTGGGCTCTGGGAGCCGAATGCCTTCCTTCGTGATCATTTCGTGGGAACCTATTTTTTAGAGCCCTACGGGCCTACGAAGATTCCTGTGCTTTTCGTTCACGGAGCGGCTGGCTCTCCTCAAGACTTTCGGTATCTTATGAGTCAGCCGGACAGACGCTGGTTTCAGCCCTGGTTCTATCATTGCCCGTCAGGACATAGACTGGAGCGCAGCGCCGGAGGGATAAGCGAGATCTTGAAAGTCATCCAGGAACGTCTCGGCTTTACTCAGATGCATGTGGTGGCGCATAGCATGGGAGGGCTCGTCGCCTGCCGTGCCTTGTTGCGTAACCCGTATGAGGATCGTCAGAATTTCTTGACCCTGAGCACGTCTTGGAATGGCCATGGCGCTGCCCAGATGGACGCACGCCGTGCATCAACTGCTGTGGCATCATGGTGTGACGTCCAGACAAATAGCGACTTTATTCAAGGCTTGTTCAAGACTCGACTTCCCTCCTGGATGACTTATGGTTTTCCCCATGGGAACAAGAGTAGCCGATGGATCTGGTTGCCCACTGAGAATGATGGCAGCGTGGGAGCCGAGAGCGAACTCGATGTGCGCGCGCTGCAGGACGCCCGACGGGTGCTCGGATTGCCCTATGGTCATACAGAGATCCTAAATCGTCCTGAAGTCGCTCGCACCCTTAATAATTTTCTAACCACCTAACGCTAAATTTAACCAATCCCTATGAAATCAATCCTATCGACAATCTTTATCACAGGTCTTCTCGCTAGTTGCTCCACCATTGATCTACCTGACGGCAGTAGCAAAGGCTACTCGACCGCACGATTTGCGGTAACCCCAAACAGCAGTCCCTCAGGACCAGGCCTGGAGGATTCTCCTGAGGTCAACGGGGTGATTCAAGAAGCCATTGGAAAGCAATTTCAATCCCATGGAATTTCCTTCGGGTCATCTGAGACCCAACTCATAGTGGCCTACATGTTGATCCGTCAGGACAATGTTTCCACGACGATGAACAACGATTATTTCGGGTATGGTCGTGACTCGATTGCGATCTTGGACGAAGCTCATGAGCGTGGGGTCATCAAGAACAAACGCCCCGACGAATTCGAGGCAGGTGCGATTGTTATCGATATCTTGGATGCCAAGGATAACCAGTTGATTTACCGTCATTTTGCCAAACGTGACCTCCTTGAGGGTGCTGATACAGCGACGAGGAATGCCCGCATTAATGAAGCGGTGGCCGAAGCCCTGGAGCCATTCTTTAGGTAGATTGGATGGGTGATTCATGAGCTTTCGAAACTGGGTGGTCCTTGTTTTATGGGTGATGGTCTCCCAAAAAGTTTGGGCGAATCCAGAATACCTCGCGGATGAGGTGCCGGCGCCAAAGTCCCTACAGGACGTGCCTAATTCATTCCGAGATTTCCGGCTCATCCCGAGGCTTCGCGAGGGCCGCCTCTTGAGGAACCTGATCGGCGAACACTTCTCGGGGCTGAGTCCGATGGTTCGTGAGGCTCAAGTCACGCTTGAGCCTCGCCTCTATGCGCGTTACCGAGACGAAGACAACGGGACACTGCGTGAATCCGTGGCCGGTGGCGGAGCGCTGCGGTTTCTCAGTGGTTGGTTGAGTGACAAGATTCGTGTAGGACTAACAGGGTACACATCGCAAGCGTTGGCTGGCGATTCTGATCGTGGGGGCACAGGGCTCGTGCGGGACGACCAGAGCGGTTATTGGGCTTTTGGGGAGGCTTACGTCGAGGCAAAGTTAGGCGATGCCTTCGCGACACGGCTGTTTCGCCAGGAAATGGATCTTCCCTATCTGAATCGCAACGATAGCCGAATGACTCCGAAGAGTTTCGAGAGCTATGTGTTCTGGTGGAAACCGGAAGAATCGTTGACCCTTGCGGCAGGCCATGTCGCGAAGATGCGGGATCGGACCGAATCGACTTTTATCTCAATGGCGGAGGCTGCTGGCGTGGAGGATGCCGAGGATGGGCTCAGCACTCTTGGGTTTCGATGGGACATGAGAGAGAATCTCACCCTTGGTGCGGTGAATCACTACAGTTGGAACACGTTCAACACCGTCTATACGGAACTGCGACTAGTCGATTCCTTCGGCGAGTCGGATTGGTCCTGGAAGGCCGCTTTGCAGTTCACTGATCAGCGCAGTGTCGGCGACGAGATGTTGGGCGACTTTGATATTCAGACTTTCGGTGGGCAATTGGGACTCGGGTGGAATAGTCTCATCGCTTCGGCTGCGATCACTCACACGGAGGCCGGTGAAGAATTGAGGAAACCTTTTGGCGGAACACCGGGTTTCACGTCACTCATGGTGAGTGACTTTGACCGTCCTGAAGAGACGGCGATTCGCGTAGGGCTATCTTATGATTTTGCAGATCTCGGTTTGGATGGTCTCAGCGCTTTTGCCAATTACGCCCACGGCGATGTTCCCCAAAAAGGTCGCTATGCGGGTGACAACCAAGATGAATGGAACGTGACGGTCGACTACCGGCCGGAGAAGACTTTGTTTAAAGACCTTTGGTTTAGAGTCCGTTTGGGCTGGAACGAGCGCGACGATCAGCGTCGGGAGGAGTATCGGTTCATTGTGAACTACTCGAGAACTTTTTGAGGGATAGGTGAGAAGCCTGGACGCCCTTCCCGGATACGCTTTGAGAACGCAGGATCCTCATGAGCTGATTGTATGATGTCATTTTTGAGCAAACGCTTTTTCATTTTAGTGAATGATTGTCCATTTGTTTGACAAATGTTTTGCTCGTAGAGAAGTTCATCTAGCCTGCCATTGGCGAGCATTCAGTAATCGAAGCGCAGCCATCTTTCGGCTTGGAACAGTTCGCCGAAAAGACGTTGTACCAGCCCGGACTTTGGTTGAGTTCGTTGAGAACTTAGACGGACTCAAGAAACATGGCAGTCATTCGTTCTTTCGCAAACTTAGAGCGATATAGATCCACGGGCTAATATGAAACATTGTTAGTTACTCAAATAAGATCCCGCTCGTTGCCAAAAAGATATTGCAGATCGAACATATTATACAGTCCGCCAATCTCCGATAAAGTTTCCCATTTTCCCTTCGCGTCTCGATCGATAGGACGACGTGGCCTTTGCTACCGAAGTCAAAAGAGAGCATGGGGTGGGCCGTGAGATCGCCTCCGAGCGCATCGTTAACGTAATCGAGTCCTCGTAATTTCGAGGGGTGGACCGTTCGCGATTCCAGGCTTTCTACAATTGTATGATCTGCGAGGTAATCGAAATTTCGAAAGTTTCGAAACTTCACTGTATCGCGATCGATATCTGCCCTGCCAGTCTTTCTCCAATCCTGTTGCCAATCTTGATTATTGAAGGGCTTTATAAAAGGCGGATTCAACTTGCTAGCGCACAAGAGGTCGGCAGAGACGCGGTAAGGTGGTAGGGCATCGCTCAACTACTAAACCAAACAATGCCAAAGACTTACCGGCGCC
>Ga0222717_10003711_pt1 | contig 11401 bp, 6 predicted proteins | sample C33_18DmetaG_FD_165053 | JGI IMG/M metagenome (GOLD analysis project Ga0222717, IMG submission 165053) | Estuarine water microbial communities from San Francisco Bay, California, United States - C33_18D | ecosystem: Environmental > Aquatic > Marine > Unclassified | place: USA: California...
GGTCGAGGAGATCTTCACGTTGCAGGGTGAGGTCGGCTGGTCCACGGACGAACGCACGGACCCCGGAGTTAAATTTCAATTTGACGGTGCCACTTTCTATGATCATTCGAGATCCTGGTTCAAGAACCTGTCCGTTCGGGGCGTCCTCTCCGTAACGACTGTGGCTAATCTTAAAGTCGGTGCCGGGACTTGTTAAAAAGACAAGTGTTGGGGTAGGGCTACGGGTGAGAATCAAGGCCATGGCAATTAGGCCGATGGTGACCAGAGCGACAGCGGCCAGGCCGGCATTCGGATGGTTCGACGCTGTCGACGGGCATGCACTTGATCCATCGGAACAATATTGAGGAGGTCAACTCCCTTGCTGCGGAACCGTAGGGCGTGTTCCAGGTGATGGTATTCACGGTAAACTTTCCGGGCTTCTGGATTGCTTCTAAGCTCTTCTTGCAAGTTCTCGAATACCTCCCTTTCGAGCCGCCCCTCGAAAAGATCCTGCAAATGGGATTCTAGCTCGGCGGGGGTCATGACTGGATTCCGTGAATGGTGATTTTTTCGGCGATACACTTTTTGAGGGCGGCTCGGATGCGGAAAAGGGAAACCCGTAATGATTCCGCGGGGCGGTTAACCTTTAAGGCATATTCCTCCAAGGCCGAACCGGAAAAGTAGCGATGCTCGACAAGGCTGCGTTCCGAATCAGTGAGGCGGTTGAGGCAAGTATCGAGGGCACGAAGGCGGCCGTCAAGCTCCTCGGGTTCCGCTTCACATTCCATGGCGAGTTGTTCCGTGAGGTCCTCGTTGAAGAGCTGGAAGCCCAGATTGGAGAGCTTACGACGATGGCTCATGACTTTGAAGCGGGCGATGGAGCAGGCCCAGGCTCGAAAATTCGTCCCGGGTTCGAAGCTCTTGCGTTTTTCCCAGAGAACGATATTGGTCTCTTGTAAAACGTCATCGACCCCATCAATCCCGGGCATTAGGGAGATGATATAGGCGTGCAAGGCGGCTTGCTGGCGGGCGATTTGCCCCACAAATTCGGCTTGCTGGGTGGCATCAAACTTCACGGTTTCTCATTGAATAATGCCGGAATTTCACAAATGTTAACAGATTTGTTATGAACCTATCCACGAGGGTTCCGAAAAATAATTTGCAAATTCTGTTAACGCCGAACTGTTTTCTTGCATTTATAGGAGTAATCTAACACTTTCAACTCTAACAATATCGATATTAGAATTATGAAAAAATCATTAAGTCCCTCTAATGGAGCTCTTAGCCTCTTTTGCACTGTGGGCGTTTTAGCTCTGGTTTCCTCGGCGACCCAAGGAGCCACTCTCACGGGAGTGACCATCGAAGATGTCTCTAGCGAGCTGGTTGCTGGTTTCGATCGCGGTGCGATTCGTCTGCTCGATGGAAGTGGATTCGACGAAGCTCTCGGAACCCACAATGTCACTCCAGATGGGAACCAAGGTGGCGGCATGTGGTTGAACAATGGAACCTTTGCTAATCCCAACGACCCGAATGCTCCAGGAGCCGTGATCACTTTCGATTTGGGAGGTAGCACAGCGCTAAATTCAGTTACTATTTGGAACTACAATGAAACCGCGCGTCCAGATCTTGTGAACCGTGGGGCCAATGCTGCGCAAATCCTCGTTGCCAGTGAAGAAGGAGGCGCATTCACTTCTCTTGGTGATTTCAACTTCACTGTCGCGCCCGGTGTAGCAGACCAGAACTTTGGCCAAATCATTGATCTTTCCTCTTTCCCTGAGGCAGGTGATGCACGCCTAGTGAGATTCAACATCACGTCAAATCATGGTGGAGACAACAACTTTGTAGGTCTGAGCGAGGTGCGCTTTGATGGCACACAAGTGCCCGAGCCTTCCGCTGGCATTCTGGCACTTATCGGTCTTGCTGGGTGCCTGCGCCGCCGGCGCTAAGAGCCTTTCGAAAGCTTGATCGGCCCTACCTTCTCACAAAGGAGTCGAGTTCCTGCAAGGATCTTGGAACCCCTTCTGTTGTCGAAATTTTTTCGGACGGGGGTTTCCTTGTTCTACGGTCTCCCCTAGCTAGGGGAAAATTTCAAAATCTCGATTTCGCTCAAAATTTATCAACGTAATTAAGATGCAAAATTTCATACGCCCAAGTCTCCTCCCCATTGCTTTTCTAGCGATTCCAATGCAAACAAGTTGGGGTCAAAACATCGAAGGAGTGACCATCGAAGATGTCTCTAGCGAGCTGGTTGGTGGTTTCGATCGCGGTGCGATTCGTGTGCTCGATGGAAGTGGATTCGACGAAGCTCTCGGAACCCACAATGTCACTCCAGATGGGAACCAAGGTGGCGGCATGTGGTTGAACAATGGAACCTTTGCCGCTCCCAACGACCCGAATGCCCCGGGGGCCATCATTACCTTCGATCTAGAAGCCAACTATGCTCTAGGTTCTCTGACAGTTTGGAACTACAACGAAACCGCGCGCCCCGATCTCGTGAATCGTGGGACTAACGAAGTCGAGATTCTGATCGCGGCAAGCGAAGGGGGCGAATTCAGCTCGATTGGTGATTTCAACTTCACTGTCGCGCCTGGTCTGGAGTTCGAGAATTTTGGTCAAATCATTGATCTTTCCTCTTTTCCGGAGGCAGGTGATGCACGCTTGGTGAGATTTAACATCAAGTCAAATCACGGTGGGGACAATAACTTCGTGGGACTCAGCGAAGTGCGTTTTACCGGAACAGGGAGCCCTGTCGTCCTCAGCACCGCAAGCTTCTCCACTTCAGCAAATCAGGGAACACCAATCGGAGATCTTTCGACCCCGTCCGGAGATGCTGGAGACACCTTTAATTATGAACTCGTTGCGGGTGATGGTGATACAGACAATGGGAAGTTTCAAATTGCTGGTGATCAACTTCAAATCGGTCCTTTTGACTTCAGACCTACTCCTGAGGGCGGTGTGTTTTCGCTTCGGATAAAATCCACGGGTTCTCCCTCGGAGACAGAATTTGAGGGAGTCGTATTCATCACTGCTTCTGCCGATTCGGACTCCGATGATTTACCCGATCCTTGGGAGGAAAGATGGGCTGGAGCTGGCAATCTTTCGGCGCTCTCCGGACTTGCTGGTGCAAACGCGGATTCCGATTCGCTCACTGATCTCGAGGAATACAATCTGCGAGATCAATTTCCTGATTTGGACCCCACCAAAGCAGATACCGACGATGATACGCTGGAAGATGGCGCTGAAATTGATGGAGCAGGCTTGCGCCCACCTACCGACCCTACGAATCCCGATACCGATAACGATTCTCTGACTGACGGAGTAGAAACGAACACCGGAAGTTTTAACGGGCTATCTGATACCGGAACCAATCCTACCCTCGTAGACACCGATGAGGACACTTTCAGTGACTCCATTGAGGTCACTGGAGGAAGTGATCCCAACAAGGCTGATTCAACTCCAGCCGTGACCTTGGTCGGTTATTGGCCGTTTGATGGTGACACCAACCCTCAACCCGATCTCTCTGATTTTGCCAATAATGCCACGGTTGCAACTGGCGCCTCTTGGGTCAACGATCCCGAGCGTGGCGGAGTGATGGAGTTTGATGGAAATGATTCCTATCTCGAGGCGGCTGACTCCGATAGCCTCTCGCTCACCAACGACCTCACTCTTGCCGCCTGGGTCAATGCCACCGACTACAACAATTTCCGGGGAATATTGGGGAAAACCGCTGGAGCTGGAGGCAATTATCCTGCTGCCTACGATCTCTATCTCTTCAACGGATCAGGAGTGCCTCGCTTGTATGGAGGAGCCGGCGCGGGACCTATCGGGTTCGCTGACGCCTTTACTGCTCCCACTGCCGGCGAATGGCACCACATCGCCGTCTCAAAAATTGGGAGTGAAGTCTTTTTCTACTTCGACGGCCTCCCCGATGGCCAGGGAATCATTGATGTCGAGCTCGAGGATTCCGACACCCCTCTTAAGATCGGGAATCGGCACGACCTCTTCGTCGATTTCTTAGGCCGCCTCGATGACGTCGCGATCTTCAATGGAGGCCTTTCAGCCGGCCAAGTCGCGGCCATTAAGGATGGGGACTTCAGCGAATTTGGAATTGGGTCGTCGGGATTTGCCATCACCGATATCACCTACATCGAAAACTACCGAGACTCCGGTGACCCAGCAGTCTCTCTGACCTTCAATTCTCGCCCCGGAAAAGAATATGCGATCGATTTCTCCACCAATCTTAATGCCGAAGGTCAACCGGGAGGCTGGGCTGAGCTTCAGGACGGAATCGTTGCAGACGATTCAACTACGATATTCGTAGACACAATCGTCGCGGGCAACACTCCGGCTCTTTTCTATCGCGTGCGGGAAAACTAAGCCTTTTATCACCTTGGTAGAATTCCCCTTACAGAGGGTGATGCGCGCTGATGATCAAGTCCTATTCGCGCAACCACACTTTGGATGCGATAATAGAGAGTCGCTTCGGCAGAACAAAGATCATACTCCCATGGAAAGGGTATTCACCGCCTAACTTTTTATGTTTCATCGCCTCCTTCTCATCTCACTTTTGGCGTGCCGTTTCGGCTTCGCAGGATCGCCTGACGCAATCGTTGTTTTTAACGAAATACAATACAATCCGGCGGGATCGACGGAAGAGGATGAGTGGGTCGAGCTCTTCAACCAGATGGGAATCAAGACAGATATCTCGGGGTGGCGGATTAAGGGGATCGATTACACGTTCCCGCAGGGAACGATCGTGGACCCCGGAAGCTATATCGTAGTCGCGAAGAATCCTGGAGCCGGACAGCTCGGACCATTCACCGGCAGCCTGAACAACGCTGGCGAACGACTTGAATTGATCAATCAGGGAGATCGGCTGATGGATGAACTTGATTACAACGACGCGGGGCGCTGGCCGGTCGAAGCCGACGGATCTGGTGCAACGCTTGCCAAACGTAATCCATACTTCGCAAACAAGCCTGATGAGAATTGGTCATATTCCGAGCAGGTCGGCGGCACACCTGGCGCAATGAATTTTCCTGATGAAAACGCGCCGCCAGCGGTTACGACTATTCCACTTTTTGATCTCAATACAACATGGCGATTCAACGAGGCCGGTGAAGACCTTGGTTTGGGCTGGGCTGCAACGGCCCATCCGATCGGCGGCAATTGGGAATCAGGTCAAGCAGTAATAGCAAGCGAAAGAGGACTCGCAGAGACCATTAATACGACCTTGGAATTCCCCGGTTTAAACTTTCCCTACCGCGTCACTTATTATTTCGAAAAGGATTTTGAGCTAAGCGGGGAACAGGCGAACTCATTACAGTCTTTACCTATCCGGCACCTGATTGATGACGGCGCGGTCTTTTACCTGAATGGAACCGAAGTCTTGCGCACCAATCTTCCGGGAGGAGTCATTACAGCGGCGACACGTGCCACAAATAATATTGAGGCCGTCCTCTCGAGCTCCATTCCTCTTCCGCCGGGTGCGGCCGTCGCGGGGACGAATCGGCTTTCGGTCGAAGTCCATCAGACTGATGGCAGCAGCAGCGATATCGTATTTGGTGTGGAGCTCGACATGGCTATCAAAGATCCCGCTCCTGGGTCTGCTCCCCAGATCGTAATCAACGAGATCCCACCCGCGACAGAAGCGGACTTTTGGATCGAGCTGATCAACACGGGCATCGGGGGCGTCGAGCTCGGCGGCATGATCGTTTCGATCGGAGGAGATCCGGCGCGCGAGTATATACTCCCCGCGCAAACGCTCGCGTCCGGCGGACTCCTCCTGCTCGATGAGGCCACCCTTGGATTTCGTCCCGCAGATACTGAAAATGTTTTCATATATGATGTCTCGGGGTCTGTCGTGCTCGACGGGCAAAAGCAAACCGGACGCCTGAGAGGTCGCGCTTCGGAAAAGGGCGGCGCTTGGCTTTATCCTCCGAGTGCCACACCGGGCGCCCCGAATGCATTTGCTTTCCATGATGAGATCGTCATTAGCGAGATTGCCTACAATCCTCCCGCGCTCTCAGCGATCCCGGATACCCCCGCGACCTACGACACGGTCGAGTTATTCGGGTTCAACGTTAATTGGCGCTACAACGATGGCGACGAAAACCTGACGGCTGACTGGGCTCGGACGAGTCACGTGGTTGGCGGCAACTGGAAGTCCGCCGGTGCCCCGATCGGTCGCGAATCCGGAGTGCTCGCCGAGCCCCTCGTCACTGATCTTTTTGCGACCTATAGCTCCTCAACTGTCACTTATTATTTCGAGAGGGAATTTGATCTGACTGCCCAGCAACTTGCGGGCCTCGACTCGATGGAAATCACCCACCAGATCGACGACGGTGCGATTTTTTATATCAATGGAAATGAAGTTGGAACCTTTAACCTATCAAGTGGAGCCGGGCCCGAAACCCAGGCCAATCCGAGCGTAGGCAATGCAACGATACGGACGCTTGCCATCCCGGGGGGTGCCCTTGTCATAGGCAGTAACCGTATCTCGGTGGAAGTTCATCAGTCCTCGACCGGTTCCAGCGATATCGTCTTTGGCATGAAACTGGACGCGCGCTTTGCACTCACCCCTTTCATTCCCGGTGCGCCCCACCGAAATTCAGACAACCAATGGTTGGAGATCGCTAATCGCAGCGGAGCCCCGGTCGATCTGGGCGGATGGGATTTCGGAAACGGAATCAGCTTCGAGTTCCCACCTGGAACCAATCTGGCTGCAGGGGAACATGCCTGCATCGCACGTAATGCGGCCGAGTTTTCCGCTGCGTTTCCGGGCGCGCGCCTGCTAGGTGAGTTTGGTGGAACCCTCGCGCGCTCCGGTGAGCATCTTCTGCTACGCGATCCCGACAACAACTCTGCCTTTGAGATGCGCTACTTCGATGGAGGGAGATGGCCAGATGCCCCGGACGGCGGCGGAGCGACTCTAGAACTTCGCGATCTTTTTGCTGATCCAAGCAACGGGGCCTCGTGGGCTGCCAGTGACGAGACCGTCCAGACAGAGTGGAAAACTTACACTCATAGCGCGGTTCTCGCTGGAAGCCGTGGCCCGGACTCGAAGTGGCGCGAATTCAATATCGGTCTACTCGGCGATGGTGAACTCCTGATTGACGATATCAGCGTGATCGAAAATGGTTCGACGCAAAAACTCAGCAATACTGATTTTAGCCGCGGCGATACCGGATGGAGATTCCGCGGCACGCACCGGCACAGTGAAGTGATCGATGATCCCGAGGCACCTGGCAACAAGGTATTACGCCTCGTCGCCACTGGCGGCACCGGCCACATGTCGAATCAGATTGAAACGACGCTGCTAAGTTCCGCAGTCAATGGTAGGACCTACGATATTACCTTTCGCGCACGCTGGGTGAGAGGGTCTAACCAACTACACACGCGACTCTACTTCAACCGCATGCCGCACGTGACCGTGGTCGACCGGCCGCAGCACGTCGGAACGCCCTCCGCTCCAAATTCACGCGCCGAGTCCAACCTTGGGCCAACTTTCACCGGGACGATCCATTCTCCCGCTGTTCCTGCTGTGAATGAATCCGTTAAGATCACGACCCGTCCGTCTGATGCGGATGGTCTTGGCACGATCCAATTGTTCTACTCGGTCAATGGCGGCGTTTTTCGAAGCACCACTATGGGGATTGGCTCCGGTGGCTTTTACGAAGGCATCATTCCCGGGCAAGCCGCATCAACTGTAGTACAATTTTATGTCCAGGGAACCGACAGTCTAGGAGCCACTGCAACTTACCCAATCGCAGGCCCGGAATCCCGCGCCCTGTTCAAGGTCGATGACGGACTCGCCGAAGACAATGGGCAACACAACTTCCGCATCGTCGTCACCAACGCCGACCGTGATTTTATTCACCAACCGACCGAGGTGATGAGCAACGATCGCATCGGGGCAACAATCATCGACCGTGAGAGCGACATCTACTACGACGTAAAACTTCGTCTTAAAGGGAGCCAACGGGCACGTAACCAAGTGAATCGAGTTGGATTCAACATGCGATTCGGCTCTGACCAACTCTACCGCGGCATTCACAAATCACTCGCGATCGACCGCTCAGAGGGGGTCGGCCAGGGACAGTTTGAGATCCTGTTCGACTTCATGATTGCCAACTCCGGAGGGATCGTTTCACGCTACTACGACTTTGTTAATGTGATCACACCAAAGACCGTACATACCCGGTCGGCGGTCTTGCAGATGGCACGCTACGACCCGGTTCTCCTCGACTCGCAGTTCGAGAATGGCTCTGACGGTAACCTCTACGAGTATGAATTGCTTTACACCCCAAATAATGCCGATGCGAACGGCTTTAAGCTGCCAAACCCCGACGGGGTTACTGGCGTCAACGTCAGCAACCTCGGCGACGATAAGGAGAAATACCGGTGGTTTTTCCTGAAGAAGAATAATAGGGAAGCGGACGAATTTGCACCCATCATCGCCTATAATAAAAAGTTTAGCCAGAGCGGCGCGGCTTTCGAAGAGGGTCTCGAAGACGTCGTTGATGTTGATGCCTGGCTGCGGGGCATGGCCTACGCAGTTCTCTCGGGTGCAGGCGACAACGCAGGTGCCAATAGCCAACACAATGGGATGTACTATGCCCGACCGGATGGACGTGTCATGTTCTTGCCGCATGACATGGACTTTGCCTTCGACGCCGGAAGGACGATCTTTGCCAACAGTCAATGTTCAAAATTGACTGCAGACCCTGTCCGCCGCCGACTTTATCTCGGACACCTGCACGATATTATCAGCACTACCTACAATAGCAGCTACATGTCGATGTGGACGAGCCATCTGCAATCGCTCGACTCGTCCCAGCCGTGGAATACGCACCTAAACTATATCAACTCTCGATCGAATAACGTTCTGAGCCAGATCAATAGCCGGGTTGCACCGACCACCTTCAACATCACCACCACCAATCCGCACAACGTGAATGGCAGTACTGCGACCCTCTCCGGTGACGGATGGGTTGATGTCCGCAGCTTCCGTCTCGCCGGGGGCGGCGTCCTCGATGCGACCTGGACGGACAACAACAGTTGGCAACTCACCATTCCGGTCTCACTTGGCGCCAACACGATCACGATCGAAGCTCTCAATTTCTCAGGAAACGTCATCGGCACCGAATCCATCATAATCAACAATAGCGGTTCCGTCGAACCAGCTTCGGCGGCCAATCTAGCCATCTCCGAGATTATGTATCATCCGGGTGCCCCGACCCCATCCGAGATTTCCTCTGGCTTCACAGATGATGTCGCGTTCGAATTCATCGAACTGATGAATATCGGTGACAACGAAGTGGACCTCACTGGGGTGCAGTTCACCAGCGGTATTAACTACACGCTACCAGCAATTGTCATCCCGGTTGGTGAAAGAGTTGTCATCGCTCGAAATCGGTCCGGATTTCTGAGCCGCCATCCAGGGGCTGCAGCGAAACTTCTTCCTGGCGAGTATGGCATTGCCGACACCAACAAACTTGCCAATGGTGGTGAATTGATTGTCCTATCCGATTTTTCGGGAAGCGACATTCGGAGGTTTGCCTATGACGACGATCTCCCTTGGCCAATGGCGGCCGATGGAACCCGGTTTAGTTTGGTTCTGATCGAACCGGGGACTAATCCGGATCATGGACTGGGCACCAACTGGCGATCGAGCACCGGTTTGGGCGGTAATCCAGGTTCGGATGACAGCCTTGAATTCTCGGGTGATCCTGATGCAGATGACGATGGTGATGGCTTGTCAAACTTACTCGAGCACGCCCTGGGAGTTGACTCTCCTGCAATCGAAGCAGGCGCTGATCCAAGCGTAGCTGGTGGATTATTGGTTCTGTTGCCTCGAAATCTTGCTGCTGACGACGTGCTGATCGAAGTTCAAAGCTCAAGTGATTTAAGAAATTGGACGACGACTCGATCAACAAAGATTGAATCGGCGAACCGGGGCGACGGAATCGCCATCGAGACTTGGGCGATTGCCCCAAACCCTAGATCACTTGGAAGATTATATCTGCGGGTGGCGGTAAGCTCGCGCTGAGCCCCTGCAGATATCGTAAAGAAATGCCCTTTTTTCAAAAGTCGCCACTAAGTGGCTGTCCACCAATCAATCATTCGCGTTGTCCTCGGAGTTGAGCGGCACCGATCCCAATAAGCTGAACAACGAGCTTTTAGGATCCCCAGAATGACGATCAACTTTTGGATTGAAGTGGCTTTAATTAGTGGGCTCTCAATCTCGATTGGTTGAAATAAGATTTTGCGATAGAGAAATTGAAAGAGGAGTCGAACAATTATGATGAAGATCTTAAGAACGCCCCCCCCCTGCATCTATGGGAACAACACACACACACGCACTTAACCACAGAACAGGGAGGAGCTTGCACTCCAGAGAAAGTCATTTAACTAAAAAAGATGGCTTGAGGGGGCTCTTTAGCGTGAAAAAGCTAACCTAGAAACAGATTCCTTGCTTATGTTCGGTTGACAATCTCTTGCTTTGAATTGCCTTCAATCTTTTGCGTTTTGGGGCAGATTCAAGCAGCAGTAATCACTGGGATGCTAGTGAAAGCAGGCTGAGGGTGCGCGCTGTGCTAAACCTTATTGGCACGAGGGCTACTGCGACTTCGATGTAGTGACTCCTTCTCGCCATGCTGCAGCGGATGGGTATTCCGACAGGGAAATTCGCCGAAAAAGTAACAGCTCTGAGCGGGCTTGCTTAAGCGGGGTTATCCCCTAAAATACAAACCTTGTCGCGTCGAATCCAGGAGTTGTCATGAAGCAAATTGTTTCCATCGCATTCAGCATCGCATGCCTGATGGATCCGGCAGTTTTTGCAGCTTCCCTTGATAAGAAGGCGGTGGAGGTTTTGGAGCACTATTGTTTCAACTGCCGCTTTTGATGGCGCCGACCCTGGACCGCAAGTTGCTGCGCCGCCACCGGCCCGATCGTCCCGCCTTCGATGAACTCGATCTTGGTGAGCGTCTGCCGTCGGTCCTCCTTGCCTCTCGCCACGTTGTTCGCCCAGCGCACGACCCGGCGCACCACCGGACGGTAGTCCCAATTGAAATGGGCGATGGTGGGCAGGCACCAGGCGAAGGTTGGATCGGGTTCGACGCAAACCAACGAGATTTGGGCCGGTGCGTGGATGCCGCGGTGGGCGAGATGGTGCTTGGCTGCGTGGAAGAGAAGCGGCTCGTCAAGGATCAGGGCGGTGGGTGCAGTGACTTGAAAGATCCCGTCGAGCACGCGGTGAAACCCCTCCCTCGTCTCTTCCCAATCGGGAAAGTTGTAGGAGCTGGTCGCGAGACCATTTGCCTGCATCTCTTCAAGCATAGCGCGCACGGCTGGGGTCGGCTCCGGAACCCGCAGGTGTTTTCGGATGAGAGTGACGATACGCATGAACGTGGCAATAATG
>Ga0222717_10003712_pt1 | contig 11400 bp, 7 predicted proteins | sample C33_18DmetaG_FD_165053 | JGI IMG/M metagenome (GOLD analysis project Ga0222717, IMG submission 165053) | Estuarine water microbial communities from San Francisco Bay, California, United States - C33_18D | ecosystem: Environmental > Aquatic > Marine > Unclassified | place: USA: California...
TGAGTTACCACTTGTTATGCTTAATGTTGTACCGTTCAATGACAATGTTTGACTGTCTTGATCAGTTGTAATATATGAACTTAAATCTGGTGGTGTGAATACAAATACACCATTGCTGTAAGATAATGCTCCGTTACCACTTGCTGAATTAGTAGTTAAACTAAACAATGCCTCTGCGGCCGTTTCAAAATCGCTTACTTGTGATGATGTAATAGATATAGGTACATTGTTTAGGTTTGTTATTCTACCATATGCATCTGCTGTAATTGCCACATGAGAATCTGCATTTGAGCCGAATGTTCCTGGTGAACCATTTACCACTGACAATGTTCCTGCAGGTCCTTGAGCTCCTGTGGCACCTTGTGGTCCCTGTGGTCCTTGAGCTCCTGTTGAACCCTGTGGTCCAACTACTGCTCCAACGTTTATTGTTGAGCTGTCTGACATTGTGAGTACTAAGTCATTACCTGATATAGCACCATTACTTACACTTACGCCATTTGTACCATTTGTTCCAGCGGCTCCAGTTGCACCCTGTATACCTTGAGGTCCTTGTACAAGTCCTACATCTTGTGAAGAACTGTTTGAATAATTAAGTACAAGATTACCACCTACAAGATTTACTGCTGTAACACCTACGCCATCATTACCGTCGGCTCCATCTGTTCCATCTGTTCCATCTGTTCCATCTGTTCCCGCGGCCCCGTCTGCTCCATCGGCACCTTGAGCAGTTGTTCCTGTTACTGTGGCGTTAAATTGGAAGTAAGTATCTTCATGCACGTAATGTCTATAGTGGGCATACGTGCCTGGGTCACCTTCATAGGCAGTTGCTTGTCCGTAAACTTTAAGTTTAAACTGATCACCTGATGTTACCGGAATAATATCTGTTGTTATCAGAAAATATCCTGCGGCAGAGGCGTCGTCTAAGATATCACCGGCCATGATATTATGTGTTGAAACAACTACATTATTTTTTTCTATATCTATTCGAGTAACAAAATTCGTACTGCCACCGTCTCTTGATAATTTAACACCACCTTGAAATTCTGCATATGACACACCACTCGGAATAGATATTATATTACCTGACACTGAACTATTCGTATCGTATTCTGATGTACCTAAACTTATTTCGACTCCTGCAGTTGCCATTGTAATATTTGCTGATGGTTTTGCTCTTGCACCAACAAATGTACCGCCTGCTACACCTTGTGGTCCCTGAGCTCCTGTTGGTCCTGTTGGTCCTGTTGCACCAGTATCACCTGTATCACCTGTAGCACCCTGCACACCCTGTATGCCTTGGTCACCAGTAATACTGCCTAAGTTTTGTACTGAAGTGTTACCGTATGTTAATACTAAATCACCTGATGTGATTGCAACATTTGTTATGCCATTACCTGCGGCACCTGTTGCTCCAGTTGAACCCTGCGGTCCAGTTGCTCCTACACCAGACAAGTCTATTGTAGTGCCATCGTATGTTAATTCACTGCCACTTATTCCTATTGTAGGTCTATTAGTTATGTCAGTGTAATCACCACTTGTAGCAACTGTGCTCAATGAACTTGAACTTGCTTTAGTGGCTATTGAATTTGTTATTGTTGTAGCAAAGTTAGGATCGTCACCAAGTGCGGCCGCTAACTCATTTAATGTATCTAATGTTCCAGGAGCACTATCAGTTATTTCTGATATGATATTTGCTTTTGTGTCAAAGCCTTGTGCTGTTAAGTATGATGATACGTTTGCATCACCGTAGTCACTTGTTACACTGCCTAATGCCGCTGTTAAATCTATTGTACTTGCATCACCTGATATACTAATTACGTTGCCACTTAGGCTCAATGCCTGTGAATCAACGTTGTCCAACAATGCACTTAGGTCAACAGTATTACCACCTGCAATACTTAATTGCTGATTGCCTGCGTTCCATGATAATGTCTGAGTAGTTGGAGTAGCACTGTAGGTTACTTCCTTTGATGCAGGATTGTATCTCACTGTGTAACTTACGTTAGCAGTGTCTTGTCTTATTGGATTAACATAGAATGCGTTTTCTTGTGCGGCATTTATTGTTGTGGAGTTACCATTTAAAACAATAGAGTTAGCAGAAGTATCCGAATGATTGGCTCTATACCCTAATGATAAACCATAACCACTACTTTTTGCCGCATATCCCATTGCGACACCACGATCTGCTGTTGAAAAATTGGCACCAATTGCAACACCAAATTGTGTTGTCGATGCATTTTTACCAATTGCAACACTGCCGCTACTATTAGATCCTGCGTCAGCACTGTTACCTACTGCAACATTATCGTCAGTTTTTAAATCATTTGATATTGCACCAGTGCCACTGTTATAAGTAATACCTGTGCCGCCACTTAAATCTGTTAGTGCTATTCCACCGCCTGCTACTGATCCAGGACGGAATTCTCCAGCACTTGCATTCCAAACAAGAGCTTGTCCGTTTGTTATACTGCCCAGTGTGCCTACATCACTTAAATCTGCTACACTGCTACTTTCAATGTTTGCTGATGCGGCTCCTGTTGCGTTAATTGTGATAGTATCAGTGCCAGCATTTGTTGTAATGCTTATGCCTGTACCACCTTCGAATGTTATTGCATCATTAGGACTGTCTGCTGATATAACAGCCTGACCGTCTACATAAAATGATTGCCATATGTTTTGTTCTAATGCTGATAAGTCTACAGTGTTACCACCGTTACTTAATGCTAATTGATTGTTGTCTGCATTCCAACTTAAACTTTGAGTGTATGCCGCATTACTGATTGTGTTTACATTTGTTACACGACCTTGCATGTCAACTGTAATCTGAGGTACACCTGTTGCAGTACCATATGTACCAGGTACAACACCTGATGAAACTGGACTTACATTTGCTATGTTTGTTACTCTACCTTGTGCATCTACAGTAATTTGTGGTATTACACTTGCATTACCGTATGTTTTAGCAGTAATGCCTGTGTCTGCTAAACTGATTGCACCTGATGTGCTGTTATAACTTATACCTGTGCCGCTACTTAAACTTGTTAATGAAATGCTATTGTCTGTTTGATATACAACTTCTTTGGTTGTAGGATCATACATTACTACTTTGTTTTTAGTAGCATCTTCTCTAATAGGATTTACATATAAACCTGCACCACCACCTAACGTATCATCGATGTTGTGTCCAATTACAACTGAACTATTGTAGCCTGCTGTGTTGGAGTTTCTACCAATTGCAATACCTGTGTTTGTTGCGGCATTGTTACCAATTGCTATTGCACCACTGTTTGTTGGAACTGCGGCGCCTTGTCCTACTTCAACATCAGTTGATACTGTGTTAGTTGAAGAGAATGTTATTGTATCTGAACTTGGATCAGTTGTTATACTGATGCCACTGCCTGCTTCAAATGTCAGTATATCATCACTGCTTTCTGCGGCTACTGTTGTGGAACCAGATACTTCAATACTGCCAAACGATGCACTTGCACCACCACCGCCACCACCTGATGTTTCGATTAAATCTACTGATTGTAGTCTACCGTATGTATCAACTGTTAAACGTGGAGTATGTGTAGCATTACCGTACACACCTGCTGTAACGCCCGTAGCAACGAGATTAAGTGTTGCATTACTATTATTACCAGTTCCGCCTACTACACTAATTTGCCCTGTAGTACCTAAAACATTACCAACAAAGTCGTTAGTAATTGTTTCTGCCTGAGTTGCTATTATTGTTGTTTCAGTTACGCCTGTTACTTGGCCTTTTGAATTAACTGTTAATACTGGAACGTGACTTGCATTACCATATGTTCCTGCCGCATCGGCAATGTCTGCAATATAAACACCACTTGCATTTGATACCAGTCCACCTGCCGCAATAACTTCAATAGTACTTGCAGTTTTATTTAAACCGTTTCCTGCACTATATGGGTCATTATCAACTGGACGCCATTTTCCTGCACCAGCACTGTAAGTAAGAACTTGTCCTGTCTGCGGAGCATACGCACCATCGGCTTCAACATTACTGATTGCATTTAAATCTGCATCAGCAAACGTTAAACTGTTCGCCGCTGTAACTCTTACAAATTTAAGAGCGGAGCCGCTAAAACTTGACGGGGTATCGTTTAATTCAATAAATGTGTTTGCCATAAGTAATCCATCGATAAAGCAAATTAGTTGCCTTATTACAACTATTTATCACTTTAACTGGATTAACTGGAAAGGATGATTCTATTGATTTGACCGTATGAGGAATCGTATGTAATACCGTCACCTACGTGGTCTCTGTCTACTTTTGTGCGAATATAGGTGTAGTTACCTTGGAATGTGTATGCCTCACTGGCATTGCGTGGATCGTTTGCGTTAAACTGTATGTAACCGTCTCTGTTGAACTCTTTGCCTGTAGTTGATGCAGGATATATGTCAAACCAATCTGTAGCAGTTGGCTCTAATGATAGTGTGCCTTGTATACGAAAACGACCTACATATTGACTGTAGATAACTTGAATGGTGTGCAATCCGTCAGTGTAACCGTAGTAACTATCGCCTTTAACTGCTTCGCTAATTGCTGTCATAGTTGTGCCTGTGGCTTCTTGTAATATTACACTTCGTCTGTTTATAGGCATATGATCTCCAACTCTATGCAACTATTTATCAATTAAATACAGTTTATGATAGGTTATTTCCACATTAGGAAATTGTAACATTAAGAATGGCATCAAGTTATTTACAGATTCTTCATTGTCTATGAATATTTTTGCTTGCCAACTGGCACTGCTAAATCTATAATTACCTTCTACATTGTCTTTTAAATAATCACGTATCTCTGAATGTACACCTCGCAAACCTGTGATATTATTGCGTGTGTACTTCCACCTAACCCAAAATGTGTATGCATAATCATACTTGCCCCACCATGGTTTATTTTTCACAGTTACTTCTGAAGTGCTTCCCCACAGATGGTTTCTGTGTTGGTCGCTTATTGGACCTGCAATTTCTAATATAGCATTAGGATATTTTTTATGCAGATAGTCTAAAGTAATGCTGTCTTTATAATACATCGAAATAGCATGTTTGCCATTGAATGTTGTATTCAATGTTCTGTTGTGAAACTTGTCAACATCTTCTACTGCTTCTTCAGGCCTGTCTGCTATTACACCTAACTTTATAAAGTCATGTACCATTTGAGGTAATCGCCAATACCACATCAATGCAAATTGCCTTCCAGAATTTTCGTCTGGTAACTCAGGCTTGGTTATGAAAGGCAGTTCGCCTACATCAAGTTTAACTCTGTAAGGGTAATTACCGTAATAAACACGTTCACTTGGTATAACCCTATAGTCATCAACAAATGGCTTAGATATAATATCAGTATCATTCTTTGAAATAGAAATCTTCATTGTAGTCTACCGTTATAGTTCCCGATTGCAAGTCTTCAAATAATATCTTTTTACTTAAAGGCTTCTTAATCTTTTCTTCGAATACTCTCTTCAATGGTCTTGCACCCATACTCGGTTCGTATCCTTGCTCTGCTAATTGCTTACGTGCGGCTGATAATAATCTAATCTTGATTCTACTGTTGTTGCTGGACAGTAATTTGTTTGTTTCTATAACAAGCCTATCAACAATCATTAGCATCTGACCTGGCTCCAGTTTATTAAATTGCACTGTTGCATCAAGTCTATTTCTAAACTCTGGTGTAAAGAAACTTTTAACTGCTTTGTTTGTTTCACCTTTACGTACTTGATCACCAAATCCAATTTTAAGTTCTTCGCCTTTACTTGCACCAAGGTTAGAAGTCATAAGCAATACAACATTACTGAAATCAACTACCTTACCCTGACTGCCTGTAACCCTACCATCGTCCATAACTTGTAATAAGATTTGCAATACTTCTGGTGCGGCTTTCTCAACCTCATCAAGTAATAGTACGCAATTAGGATTGTCTTCTACTTCAGCAACTAATTGTCCTTGCCCCATCTTACCTTCTGCGTGTCCAACATAACCAGGAGGAGCACCAATCAGTTTGGCCACACTGTGACGTTCTTGATATTCACTCATATCAAACTTAACAAGTTTTGCTTGAAGTTCTTTTGCAAGTGCTCTTGCTGTTTCTGTTTTACCAGTACCAGTTGGACCTACAAACAAGAAACTGCCTATGGGTTTGTGGGGCTCACGCAATCCGGACTTGCTAACAAGAATTGCTTCCACAATTTTATCAACAGCCTCGTCTTGTCCATAAACAGTTTCTTTGATTCTGATATCTAAATCTTTGTATGCATTTGAACTTTCTGTGTCAATTACATCTTCGCCTATTTTACTAATCTTGCTGATTACTTTTACCATGTCCTTGATAGTAACTTCAGTTTCTTCTCTGAGCTTAACTGCGGCTCCGGCGGCATCAACTACATCAAGTGCTTTGTCTGGGAAATGCTTTGTCTTAACATATCTATCTGTGAGTTCAACACTTCTATCTAATAACTTGCTGTCGTATTTAACACCGTGGAAGTCTTCGTAGTAATGTTTCAGTCCTTGTACAATTTCTTTTGTGCTGTCAAGGTCCGTCTCATTGACATCAAGTCTTGCAAACCTACGCATTAGAGCGCCATCCTTTTCAAAACTGTCTGCAAACTCATCTGGTGTTGTTGCACCAATTGTTAATAACCTACCTCTGCCTAACACAGGCTTTAATAGATTAGCGGCATCTACATTGCCACCACCAGCACTGCCGGCACCCATAATCATGTGTATCTCATCAATAAACAGTATAGCATCGTCATCTGCTTCAAGACACTGTAGTACACCTTTGATACGTTCTTCGAAGTCACCTCTATATCTTGTGCCTGCAAGTAACTGTCCAAGATCTAAACTGTATACTGTTTTATTAGTGAGTATCTTAGGAACTTCACCGTCAACAATTTTCTTTGCAAGGCCTTCTGCAATAGCAGTTTTACCTGTGCCAGGCTCACCGACAAGCACACAATTGTTCTTTTTACGTCTTGCAAGAATATGCACAAGATCACTTACTTCTTCGTGTCTACCAATCAGAGGATCAATACGTTTCTTTCCTGCTTCATCATTGAGGTTAACTGTAAACTCCTCTAATAACTCTCTGTTCTCAGACCTTGATACTTCTTTTTGTTGCTCGTCTCTAAGAACTTCTTTGGTTAGACCATTTAGTAAACAGTAATAAGATGCATGTGAGTCTTCCTCATACAAAATACTTATAAGTAAGTCTGCTGGTGCAAATGCATCACGTTTATTAAACACAATTGATGCCAAGCCACGTTGAAATACTTCTTCAAGTTTCTTTGTTTTTTGAGGGGAGCCTTTAGAACCATTCATACACACTAATCCATTCTCTTGATCATCGAGATAGTGCTGTATGTCAGTCTTAATTTGCTCGTGGTCAATGCCTTGTCTATCGCAATGTCCTACAATCTCATGATCATCTAATAAACAAATGGTTAAATGTTCAAGTGTTACATACTCATGATTTTGCACATTGGCTTTTTCAATTGCATTATGTAATATTACTTCTACTGGATTTTTACTGCTCATTTATCTATCTATTTCCCTGTTTATTTTATTTAACATTTCGAGGTGGCCTGAGTCCGAAATTCGAGGTGTAAAAACCTCAATCACTGCATACAAGTTACCGTATGTATTTCGACCATACACTGGCATTCCCCAATTACTCAACCTCAATCTCGAACCTTCTTGTGTACCTGCCGGTACTTTAATTCTCACTTTCTTTCCACTAACATGATCTACTTGTACTTCTGTGCCAATCATTGCTTCTATGGCGTTAATGCGTACTGCCTGTAATATATTATCACCGTCTATTGCTGTACCTGGATTTGGTCTCAAATGTAGTCTCACTATGAGATCGCCTGCTGGTATATCTTTATAGCGACTGTGTCCTTTGCCTGCTATTCTTACTTTGGTTCCGTTACGCATACCTGGTTGTATTTGTATAATTTCTCTGGCATACCCTACATCAACAATAACTTCTTTGCCTTTGTATGCTGTTTCCATATCAATTGGTAAATCTACAAGTGCATCTGGATTTTGTCTTGCTCTTCTGTATTGATTACCAAATTGACTAAACATGTCACCAAATGGACTGCCCTCACCAAACGGATTAAAACCTGGGTCCTGTGGACTGTCGGTACCAAACTGATCAAAAAACTCTTTCTTTTGAGGATCACTTAATACTTCGTATGCTTTTTGCACTTGCTTAAACTGTTCAGCATCACCGCCTTTGTCAGGATGGTGCTTACTTGCAAGTTTACGGTAGGCTTTTTTAATATCTTGGGGGTTGGCGCCACGTGTTAACCCAAGAGTGTCATAATGATCCATGGATGTATTATAGCACAATTATGTTAATTGGTCAAGATCTTTAATGTATTGTTCTGGGGCACTAACCATGATGGCAAGATCTTTGCCATTGTTGTTGCGGTATGATATTGACTGCCATAAGAAGTCATGTAAATTCATTACACGATCACCTGAATGCCCTAAAATATATTCATCTTTATCAAGTAACCATTGCTTAGTCTTATTATAATTTGCGATCAATAACTGTTTGTTATGTGTAACCATTTCTCTAACTTCGTCTTGGTTTGCACTAATATTATTGTAAAATTGAGATACAACATCTCGTATAGACTCGTAGTCATGGCGCAAAGTTCTATTATTATCAGAATGGGGGGAATGGGCCATGGGATAAAACTGTTCTAAATCAACTCCATAGAATTTTTCAAAGGTTTGGTATCCAAGTTTGTTTAGATGCTGATGTAAACCCCATTCACCTACCATAACAAATGGATGGCTGTTCATAATAGGCCTATAAGTTTTTTCAGAAATCATAGGACCGTCTTGATACGATCTTGGTATCTCACCAGGACTAAATGGATTTGGAATGTTGAAGCCAGTATTAGATTCTGCTATCAAAGACCAGCCTGTGTTTTCATATATGTGAGTTTGGTATGGATAACCTACGTAATGCTGAACTCCATTAGCACAAATATCAATCATATCAATATCCATGGTTCTATTTAGACTAAGGAAGTATTCTACAGTGGTGCCTAATGAATCAATGCAGTCTTGTTGACCTCTCAGAACATTTGCATCCATTGTTGGGTCGCTTGGATCTAATACCTTTAAGGAATAATCTAACTTATGTAATTGGTTTGCTTCATCCAAGTACTTCAATATAGCCAACCTTGTTGGTTTTGTTGTTTTGCCAGGTTGGTATAATCCTTTGTCAATGCAATTCCATTGCTTACTTTCTGTTGCTACACCATTTTCGTGATATGCGCCTGCTTGATATTCAAAATATTCTACTGACATTCCATGAGGTGTAATATCACATGTGGAATTACTATACCATACTATATCATATCCTGCATTTCGGCATTCAATTATTTCTTGTATCATTTGATCTTTATCGTTCAGCAATTCGTTTACTGTGTGAATAAAAAAACAATTAGGGTTAGGGCTGATAGATCTACAATGTTGTATGCCTGGATCGTTTTCGAGATGATCTATTAATTTACTGCCCGTATTCGGCGAGAAGCCTCGGAGCACTGTGCGGACAATCATGTTTTTAATCCTTAGATGGTAATCCAGGTATAAGTTTGCTAAGACTGAATCCACCTTGTTCTTTAACAGGTGCTTCAGGCTGTTTGTTATCTGCTTCTACTTCTTCTACTTGTTGTTCTTGTGCTTTATCATTCTTCTTGATCCAATCTTCCTTGTCGTCATTGGATTCGGCACCAGTTGCTTCACGGTAGTAAAGTATAATTTCTTTTTGTTGTTTGATATAACGTTTGATGTCTTGTAGATTAGCGGCCATGTTCTCATAACCTTTAGGAGTCATGCCCATTATCACAAAGTCTCCACCTAATGTTTTTTCTACTTCAGCAATCTTCTGTTCCATGTTACCGCATACTTGGATAACTTTTCCATTCTCGTCTTTGAGTTGCTCTCTGAGAATACGTTTGCCTTCTGCATCTCTGACTGCTCTTGTGCTTTCAGTACCATCATCCTTTGTATACTTCTCGCTCATATACTTTTCAGTTGTATAGTACTTAGGTCTCTTGTTCTCACCAGTTGCTGGCTTACAAGGTGTATTAGTTAATACTTTCCATTCAACGTTTTGCATTTGAATTTCTTGTGGTAATGGTGGTTGATATATTTCTAATTGTACTGATTCAGTGATTACTTTAACAGGTGGTAGTGGCTGATAGCCTCCTCCCATACTGCTACAACCAGTTAGAAATAATAAACCTGCTACTGTGAATAATCCTTTCTTAGTCATTTGGTTCACCTGTTTGTGTGTCTTTATCGTCTAATTCTCTACTGTCTTCTTCAACACTGCGGAATACTTCCTCAGTGGCTCTGTTTGCTTTTAGCTCTATACTGCCAGGCTTTAGTCTTGCAAGTTTAGTGAAGTCATGATCCTTAAATATTCTAAGATAACTATCTTTTTCTGCATTAAGTTCATTGTTGCGATTTGTAAGTGTACTCATTTGCTGAACTTGTTTTTTGCTTTGAGCTTCAAGACCTCTGATAGTGTCTTCTTGAATTTGCTGTGCAGTTTGCAATGCAACGTTTTGTTGGACTGCTTGATCTAAATTCATCTGTAATTGATCAATGCGTTTGTCTTTTTCGTTTACTATAAATTTGTGTGCGCCAAATCCTAACAAGGCTACAAATATAATTATGGGAAGTGCTTTTATGAATCCGAGCATAGTTTAGTTACCAGTATGTTATCAGCGCCTTCTCTAAAGATCACAATGTAGTTGTCTATAGGTATTGCTCTCATCTCTCCTAACATACTGTTAAACTGTCTGAGTGTACTATCTAAAGGCTTAATTGCACTTTCTGAAATGCCAATGTCTGCCATTGTGTCGTTAGCGGAACCAAACCCAACTATTTCTAATCGTGCTGTGTTGTTCCTTGCGTCTGTCATTGTTATAATATTTTCTGCAAGATCTACATTCATTGATGATTGTCTTGCAAATTCTAATATTGCAGATTCAAACTCTTGTGTACGTTCTGCTTCAGCGGCCTCTTCTGCCTCTGCATTTGCTATCCATTCATCTTTAGTCATATAGTTCTCTGGGTCAGTGATTAACCAAGTGTTAATGTCGTCATTTAAGATGCCGTGAAAGTCATCTGTTAAATGAGTTTGCCCTGTCCATTTCATGTTGCCTGCAATGTTATTTAAATCAGTGCAGATTTCTTTAATTGTTTCTAATGATTTCTCATTACGATCTATCTCAACAAACACCATGTAGTATCCATCTGGATTAGGGTTTGGAGATACTTCAACATCTCTGATTTTTGCGATGCCTGTGTTTAAAAATTCGTATACATCTTGTCCAACCTTTT
>Ga0222717_10003713_pt1 | contig 11400 bp, 6 predicted proteins | sample C33_18DmetaG_FD_165053 | JGI IMG/M metagenome (GOLD analysis project Ga0222717, IMG submission 165053) | Estuarine water microbial communities from San Francisco Bay, California, United States - C33_18D | ecosystem: Environmental > Aquatic > Marine > Unclassified | place: USA: California...
GGCGAAGTTGACGAAGACCCTTGGGGTGATGCAAATAATGACGGCATTCTCGACGATGACGGAGACTGCCTCGCACTTGCAGCAGAACATCAAGATTCCAACGGAGACGGACAAGCCTGCGGCCCGGGCGACCACGGTGTTGACGAAGATTATTCTGAGCAATTCATCACGGATCTCGTCAATTCACGAGAAATTTACTTGATTCCTATGCTCAATGTGGACGGAAATATCTACGACCGTGAGGTATTCTGTCCAGCTCCTGCTTGGGAATCCTGTCCTTCAGGTGGATGGAGAAAGAACCTCCGAGACAACACCCTCACGGGCATTACTCCGCTTCCCGACCTCCAAGAAGAGGTCGACGAAGATTGCGATGGCGTCGACCTGAACCGAAACTACCAGTTCGAATGGGGCGCTCCACTCGGAGCAACTGGGCCCTTGATTCCGGGGACGTGTTCGCCGGCGGAGGGTGAATTGGACGGCTCGAACAACGACGTTTACAACGGTCCCGTCGACGACCGTGACAACGATGGTGACGGCCAGGTTAACGAGGATCACGTTGACGGTAAAGACGACGATGCGGACGGTGTCACTGACGAAGATTGGTGGGGCGGGAACTCCGAACCTGAAACCAAGTTCATCCAAGACCTGACCGAGATGAACGACGACGTAGGCGACGGTTCTAGCGAATTCAAGGCGACCTTGACGCACCATTCCTACTCTGAACTCATCCTCTATCCGTGGGGTCACTGCACCGGTTGTGAAAGCCCCGACCACGCTCAACTCCGATACCACGGCCAACAGATGGCTGACATGACCAATTACGCAAATCTCCAATCTTCGGACCTGTACCCGACCTCGGGTGACTTCTGCGATTGGCATTACGGCGTTCACGGCTCCTACTGCTATACGAGCGAAATTGGAACGGCCTTCCACCAACATGAAGACGACATTGACCACATCGCTGTGCGCAACCTTGGAACTGGATTTTACATGGCTGAAATTGCCGACAGCCCACGAGAGCGTGCTGACCTCGCCATCGCCAACATTTCACAGCAAAATTACCTCAAAGAACCAAGCCAAATCAGCATCCCAGATGAAGGCAACATCCCTATCGAACTCTGTGTGTCCGGCCAATTCCCGTACAGCACCGAAGATACCAAGATCAAGTGGCGTCAGGTAAAGCCAAGCCGTTTGCAAAGTGATTTCGGACCCCGAGAATGGTCAACCACTCCTTGGGAAAGCGTCGATGTGAAACCGGTCGCAGACCAATCATGCTCACTGCCAGACGGCAACGGGACCATCCTGCGAGCCATGCTGCCTGTATCTGAAACAGCAACTGGGGAGGTCCACTACAAGGCCATGGTATCGACCCTTGGCGGTGCAGATTTGTTCCTTTATCCGTCGGACGGCTCTTACTACGTTCTTGACATCACCTACAGGGCAGCCTTTGGCAGCCTTGCTGGGGCCTTGTTCACCTTCACCTTGGTCGCCACCTTCGTATGGGGTGGACTCGCTGTCGCCCTCCGCATCATGCTGACAGGGGAAGACGAAATCAAACTCTACGAAGACCCCGCAAGCGAAGCGATTCTGGTCGGTCACCTTTCAGAGGATGAGGCGGTTTAAACGAGGTGAGATGAATGGCAGAAAGTGACCAGTTCAACGGCCGTCTTGGCCTTATTTTCGCTTCCATCGGAGCCGCTATCGGTACCGGTAATATCTGGCGCTTTCCTCGAATGGTCGGTGCCAATGGTGGAGGGACTTTCCTCATCCCGTGGCTGTTTTTCTTGTTCGTTTGGTCCATTCCTCTCGTGATTGCCGAGTATGCAATGGGGAAGCGCAGCAGAACGGGTACCATCGGGACCTTCCGAATTTTCGCTGGAAAGCGATTTGCCTGGATGGGTCTGTGGACGGCATGGATTTCAACGGCCATTGGCTTCTACTACGCCGTGGTTTCAGGCTGGACACTGAAGTATTTCCAGCTCGGTATCTCAGGTGCACTCACGGGTGAAGAAGTTGATACAACCGAAGTTTGGAACGCCTTCCTTCAGTCGCCGGGACAGGTTATTTTCTTCCAATTCGTCGTCATCCTCTTGGTACTTGGTGCGATTTGGAAGGGGGCAAAAGCAATTGAAAAGGTCAATTTCTACCTGATGATATCGCTTTTCGCCTTGCTTTTCCTCACACTCTTCCTCTCCTTGTGGATGGATTTCTCAGACGGTACGCTCGACGGGGCACTGTTCATGTTCACGGTGGACTTTGACATGCTCTTTGAGCCAGAGGTTTGGATCAACGGGCTTTCTCAATCGGCGTGGTCCTGCTCAGCAGGTATGGGCATGTGCATCACCTATGCAGTTTACATGCGTAAGGACGAAGATACAGTCCTCAATGCTTTCACGATGGGGCTCGCAAATAACAGCATCTCCATCATCGCTGGACTCGCTGTTTTGTCGGCGATCTTTGCGGTCAACCCCGACCCCTTGGCTACCGTCACCGGCGGTTCGTCTGCCATCACCTTCCTCGCCTTGCCCGAAGTCTTTGCTCAGGCACCAGGTGGTTCCATCGGACCTCTGTTCATGATGGCTGGTTTCTTCTTGGCTCTTTCTTTTGCTGCCTTGACGTCGATGATCTCAACCGTTGAATTGTGTGTTCGCAACTTTGTTGACCACGGCTACGACCGAGAACGCTCCGTCCTCATTACCGGTATCGCTCTCTTCCTCTTCGGTCTGCCCTCTGCTGTGCTGTGGGTCAAACTCGATGGAGCCGGCGTGGCCTTCCCAGAATTCTTGGAAGTTCAAGACCACATTTGGGGCTACGGTCTGATGTTCTCAGGTCTGTTTATCGCCTTCTCAATTTGGAAGTACGGCTACGTCAAGTGGCGAAGTGAAGTTGACGCTGGAACTGCTCCCGATGGCTTTGCTGGATACCTCGGATTTGGCGTCTCCGCCTTCCGCGACGATTTCATCAACACGGGGGACAATGACTTGGAAGTTGGTCGCTGGTGGGAGGTCCTCCTCTACATCGCTTTCCCCATCTTATTCATCGTCCTCATGGGCTCGTACTTCACAGATATGATCGCCAACACCGAAGATGTCTGGAACCCCAGCAATCCAAAGGGCTTGAGCATCATCCTCCTCTTCTGGGGCGTTGTTGCTACGACCTTCATCCTGCTCAACAAGACCCTCATCGCTCGTCCCTTATTCCGTAATATTCCAGAAGGTGCGGACGTGGACATCTCGGACCTCCCGGGTGGCTCTGACGAACTTGTCGGCCAAGTTGGGGACATCATTCCTGGCTTCGAACACCTGTCTTCCGATGCCGCTTTGGATGCAGAATTAGCCGGTTGAATGAAGGTGAGCCGCCATGAGTGAGTTGTGGGATACACTCATCACCGGCCTGATTGTTTCCCTTGTGTTCATTGCATTGAGTTATTTCTTTTGGAAACGCTACGATGAGCCTACTCCGTTGATGATTGAGCGACGTGAGGAAAAAGAACGCCTCAAAGCCGAACGAAAAACATGGAAAGAAGTCGAGGCGACGATGCAAGCCGAACAAATTGCGGCGGAAGAAAAAGCAGCCTATGAGCGTCAGAAAGCTGCGCAACGAGCCAGCATGATTGCGCCCGAGCAAGAAGCGGTCAGAGAGGCGTGGAAGTCATTGGGTGTCAATGAAGCCCCCCAAGCGATTCAGGCCGCTCCATCCTTTGCTCAAGATACCACTGACAAAAACGAAGCCCATCGAATTCAGGAAGGCATTGGATTGACAGAAGCCGACCTTCATGTGGACGATTTATTGGCAGTGGACGAACTCGTTCAAGTCCGTCAAGACCAGGGCGTCCAAGCATCTGCAGAGGCTCCCGATTGGGGGCTTATCGACAAACTCAACGAAATCGCTGAGAAAGACGTCATTGAACTTCCCGAGGTCCCTCAGGCTCCCGACCTTCCGGACCTACCAGACGAAGCGACGATTGAACACGCTCTTCCACCTGCCGACTCAGAAGTTGAGGCTGAACCTCCGGCTACGGAACTCGCAGAACCTTCACCTTCCTCCCCACCTCTTGATGACGGCATCGTACGTTGGAACACCCCCCTTCCCGATGACCATTGGGGTGAAACTTCGTGGGAAGAAGAATGAGGCGGGAACGGCCTGCTGACGTGAATTTCATGCGAAGGGGTGATGAAGCCTCGGGGGCTCGCAATGTTCGATGGTGCAGCGACCACGCGGGACGCGGGATTTTACCCCAGCAGCGATGAAACGGCGTTTGGCTCTTGAACATCTGCTGGAAGATGTCGCTCAGCGCCACGGCTTTGATCGCGTTCAGACTCCTGTTTTCGAATCTCTGGACCTCTTCACGGCCAAGTCCGGCCAAGGTGTCATCGATCAACTCTACGCCTTCACCGACAAAGGCGACCGCCCGCTCACCCTTCGACCCGAACTCACAGCGCCGGTCATGCGCATGGTGGCAGAAGAGATGCGCAACGATACCAAACCGCTCCGTCTTTCCTATTACGGTCAGTGCTATCGTTACGAGGAATTCAAGACTGGACGCTACCGAGAATTTTTCCAATACGGAGCAGAACTCATCGGGGTCAAGGGCCCTTTGGCCGAAGCCGAAGTCCTTGCCTTAGCGGTGAACATGCTTCACGCTACGGGGCTCAAGGGATGGCAGGTTCGTATCGGGCACGTCGGCGTCCTCAAGGATGCGCTGACCGGTCTTGGACTTTCAAGCGAAGTGGATGAAGCAAGTGGCGAACCACCCATTGCGAGTGCCATGCGCCTGCTCGACAAAGGCGATGAAGCAGGTCTTGCAACGCTCTTTTCATCGCACTGTCTTGATCCTTCTCACGCAGAACCGCTTCGAGCCCTCGCATCCCTTGAAGGAGGCGTTGAAACGCTTCAACCAGCCCGTCAACTCCTCTCCAGCATGGAGGGTGTATCACTTGACGCCCTTGATGAATTGGAAACGACCCTTGCCGCTTTGTCCGCTCTCGCCCCTGCTCCACCTTCCTTAGCAGTGGACCTTACGGTCGCTCGCGGTCTGGACTATTACACCGGCATGGTCTTCGAGGTCAAGGTTGAGGAATTGGGAGCTGAAGGCCAGATTCTTGGTGGTGGCTCTTACCGCCTGCTCCATCTCTTTGGCTTGCCAGATTTGGATCCCTGCTGTGGCTTTGGACTGGGCTTCGACCGCGTCTTGTTGGCTCTTGAAGCCCAAGCACAAGCAGACGGACGAGACGAGGCGGTTCCTGGCGAAACCGATGCTCGCCCCTACATCGCTATTGCACCCGAAAAGGCAGACCCCATGCCTTTGTTGCCATTGGTTGCCTCCCTGCGTGAAGCAGGGGCACGGGTTGAATTATTGCTCAGCAAGAAAAATTACGGCCGTATCATCAAGTGGACCGAGGGTATTGGAGCCACGCATCTCTTGGTGGTCAAATCAGCCGACCTTGAATCAGGAATCGGGCGGTTGATCAGTTTCAAAACTGGTGATCGCGTTGATGTGGAACTCAATTCAGAAGCACTCCTGGGTGCTCTCTGAGTTTCTTCACTCGTCGGCTTCTTCGTAGCGACGCTGGTTGATGAACATCGCCATACCGATGGCGGCTGATGCAGCCACCAAGGTGAATCCGGGGGTGTCTTCGGAATCCATCATGTCATCATCTACAATTTCGAAACCCTCTTCCCATGAGACAGGGTCAATGGGCATCTCAAGACGGCTTTCGGTGCCGAGTTTGATGGCGAACCATGCAGGATTACCGTTAGCAAAAATCACGTTGCTTTCTTGATAGTCTCCCTTGAGTTTCATGGTGACTTCGATGATGGGATTGTCATCTCGTCCGTCCCACTCCATGTGGTCTTCGGTGACGGCGAAGGCGAAGGGGACGTTCTGCTCACCCTGTTGGATGCCGGTGAACTGGTTGGTCCAGACCTCCGCACCGCCTCGGAAGATGGTGATGTTGAGGTTCTCACAGTCGTTGTTGCACGGGCCGTTGTTGTCGCCGTTGGTCCAGTCGCCGCCGACGTCGATTTTGAAGTTGCCACGGAATTCACCGTTTTCTTCCATCATCAGTTGCTTGTTGAGGTCGGGTTTCATGCGGAAGCGAAGATTGATGTCAATGACGCCGTTGTCCTTTTCTTCACGTAACTCACCCTCTGCGTTGGACTCATCGTCGCTGGCGTTGAAGTGGGACCAGGCATCAGCATAACCGTCGTGGAAGAGGTACATGGTGGTGTTGTTAGCGTTGGGCTGGCGCGGGTCTTCTTGCTGCGTTTGTTGGGCACTGACGTCACCGCCTTGAACGGGTGCGAGCAGCATGAGGGCGAGCATGAGCGCCATGAGGGACTTTCCACGCATAGTAATTCCACGCAATGACTCACATTTGAAGCCTTCTTCACAGATGTGCAATCAATATCATGCTTCATTCGAAACGATGAAAGTCAAGATTGTTGGGACGGTCGGCTTGTTGTTGACGTGTTAGTCGGAGGGCTTCGCCCAAAGCGTCGGGTTGCATTCGCCCTGCATTGAGTGTGGTTCCGCCCACGCCGGTGATGATGGCCATGACCTTGATGGTGTCACCAAATCCAGCGTCTTGACGAGCGCCCCAAATCACGTTGGCATTCTCACTGACCTTTGCGGTCAAGAGGTCAACAACTTGATTGGCGGCTTCCAAGGTCATGTAGGGGCCACCCGTAACGTGAATCAGCACGCCGGTGGCACCTGAAACATCCACGTCAAGCAGCGGATGGTTGAGGGCTTCGTGGACGACTTCCTCAGGCCCTCGGTCGGATTCGCCGTAGAGCATCATCGTCACGCCACCGTTGGCCATAATGGTCCGGATATCAGCGAAATCAAGGTTGATGAGTGAAGGCAGGGTGATGGTTTCAACGATTCCCTTGACAATTTCAGCGACGAGTTGATCCATGATGGAAAACGCCTCGTCAAGGGGAAGGTTTGGTACGAAGTGTAGCAGGCGATTGTTGTCCAATACCAGCACTGCGTCAGCACATCGGCGCAAGGCCTCCAATCCCTCGAGAGCACGGCTCATGCGTTGGCGACGTTCGACGTGGAAGGGGGTGGTGACGATACCGACCACAAGGGCACCGGCAGCTTTGGCTTCTTCAGCCACAATAGGGCAAATACCGGTTCCTGAACCGCCGCCCAAACCGGAGGCGATGAACACCAGGTCAGCACCCGTGACGATTCGCTTGATCATCTCTCGGCCAGCCTCAGCACAACGTCGGCCCGTGGACGGGTCGCCACCAGCACCCAAACCTCGGGTGATGTGACGGCCGACGAGCAATTTCTGCAATGCTCGGGTGTGGTCGAGATGTTGCTTATCGGTGTTGATAGCAACGGTGACCGCTCCTTCAACACCCAAGTGTGTGATTCGGTTGAGGGTGTTGTTGCCTGAACCACCGCAACCGACGATGAGAATACGAGGGTCTGGTACGCCCAAGGAACTGACTTCCTCGTCCATCAGCGTGGTAACGCCGCGACCGACAGCCTCGTTCTTGAGGCCCTGAATCATGTCCGCAAAGGCTGCATCATGATTCCCATTTCCACTCATAGAATTGCTTGAAGTGCCGCTAGGTCCCATCCCTTTCACTCCTCCGTTGCCGAGCCTTCTCTTTGTGCATATAACCGCGACCCTTCCCATGACGGTGAAGGTGGCGATTTTGACAGTGAGATTTGCATGCCGTTCTACCTTGTGAAAGCAAAAACCCCCCACCCTTCAAAACCCCTCTGCTTTGATTCCCAAGCCAGCCCTCATTTTCACCACCTTTCATTCATTGGGGTTAAGTAGTGGAGGCAAGTGCGAGGAATTGCCTCGCTTAGCTCAGTTGGTAGAGCACCTGACTGTAGTTGTGTAAAAACAAACGTCTCAGCAGACATCAGGGTGTCCCCAGTTCAAGTCTGGGAGCGGGGACTCTTCTTGCAGCCATACGGTACGTCCCCGCTGAATCGCGAGGTCGAACGCCACTTGAAACACCCACTTTCATGTGACTGGCGACCACATTTGCAACGCCCAGTATCAGCGTGATTTCAGCACACTCGAGAGGCTGCCCCTGCCATTTGCATCCTCATCATGGCCCATCATCCAACTGAGGTCCATATGCTAAGGCTGCAGGATCGGTTTCTATTTTTGAGGTGCAAAGAGGAAAACATTGTTGATTCTTTATAAGCGGTTTGTTCAATGTTTGATGACTGAGCACGTAAAAGTCATGCGTACAGAGATATTTTTCTTGGAGGGGTAAAAAAAATTATTGGGAATTTTGCTGGGGATGATTTTTCTACTCGCCGCGCTAGGGGGATACCTAAACGCATGTCAATTTCAAGCGAGGATAAATCTGGAGCATGTCAAGAATGCGGAAGCGTTCATCTCTCTATTGACGATTCAAGAGGAGAACTGGTGTGCGAAACTTGCGGTTTAGTATTGGATGATAACCGGCCCGAATCCACCTCAACAGGCTGGTTTCAAGACGACAAGGCAAATGATTCTCTACCAAAAGCCTCAACCAGTTCGCAGAATATGAACCAGGCCCATGCATCTCTTCCGCAACGATTGGAAAAACTCAACAAACAAGTTCTGTCCTCCAATAATTCTCAACCAGGTGAAAACAAGTGGAAAGAGATCAGAGATCATATTTGTCAAATTGCTGGCATAGATTCCGAAATTCACAAAACGATGTTGAGGAGATGTGAAGAAATGCATCATGCTCTGGAAAAACAGATGTTTCAAAGCAGGCGTAAACCATCCAAAAGAACTCGTACGGGACGGAAGAAACGAATTGACAATTCAACACGTGGTGGAAAACACCCAGTCATGAAAATGGTCGTCCGTGCATTGGTCTACCTTGAGGAGGACAGGTTGGATAATACTCCCATAGCATCGAAAAGGTTCAGACAACCTCCACGGAAATGGGCGTTGACAAAAGCAACCCTTGACCCACTTGTCGAGATAATTCGTAACTATCTCGAAAAAGAAGGTTACGTCGTGCCAGAGCAGAAGGAAATTCAAAACTACATCGTCACTATCCTCAAGGCACTCAATGCATTATTGCGCTCTGCCCAAACACCTCGTTCAACATCATCGGCGAAGTCTCTTTCGGAAGAGGTCAAGAACTTCGAACAAAGAATTCGTGATGAATCAAAAATTGCCTTCGAGGATGACATTGATTTTACATTGCAAGAACTAGGGTACGGTACTCAATCACATGGCGCACGCAACGAGATCCGTCAGAAGGTATTGGAGAGCAGAGAGTCTGTTTTTGAAGCAATGAGACGTTGGAAGCACGGTCAAGATTACCCTATTCCACAACCAAACCTCAGGAGGAAATGCCATTGCGAAGTAATTTACCGGGTTCTAAAATATCATGAAGTAGCAACCACTCGTAAAGAAGTGGGGGATCTCCTAGCAAGGCTCGCTAAGCAATCTCCTCATGGCACGACAGTTTTCAAAAAATGGCGACAAATTGCTGACTATGTCATAATGGATGTGTACAAATGAATGATAAATTAGAAACAAGACTGGAATTAATTCAACTTGAATTTTACAATATTCTTCAGGAAGAATCAAGTCAAAAAGGGAGTATATCTCATTTACGTAATTTGACAGGTCAAGTTGAGCACATTGGTCTTGAGGATTTAGAAATTCGGGGAAGGTTGCACGGCTACTCTTTTGATCAGGCTTCGGCCTTGGCTGGGATGGATATACCACAAACACGCCCTGATAGGAGTATGAAAATCCCTCTGAAGGGAAATTACCAATTGGGTTGGGCGCCGAATGGCTATGGGAAAACCTTCGTATTTGACAAGCTTCTCGCATCTAGAACATTGCCAAATAACGGTCAAAGGAAATGGTTTGATTATTTTGACTATGCCATGGAAACCGTTCGAGGCGCCAACGTCGATCATCCGGTTTATCCGTTCCACGCACTCGGATTTATCCTTCAAGATGGCTCCATGAATCATCATGCCCTTTTGTTGTTTAAACCAACTCAATCCATCAATGAAGATGGAGATCTCGAAAAATATTCCGAAGAGATGATGGGCGCTTGGCGTGAACTCGACAAGGATGAAACTCCTGAATGGGCGTATACCTCAAACAAAGAATGGAAGAAATTTTCGCTCACTCTTGAAGAGGATGGAAATCATGCTTTTTCGTCGAAGGAAGATTCTGCTGAACATGTTCACCTCTGCTCGGAGGCATGGAATCAATTCACCCATCATCTTGTGAACTATGTCGAAACGCCTCGATTAAGCACCGATGAATTTACCCGTTCTATCAAACGTTTTGAAGATAACTTGCCCCGCATGATATACCCTCATCCGGATCACGCAACAGGAATTGAACCACTTGATGAGTTGCTTGATTACCTCTGTGAATTAAGAGACCCACTTGCTTTGATAGACGGTTCAGGAGTCACTAAGAGTGCGGTGTTTATCCTGCTCAAACAACTAATGGATGATCTTCAAAAAGGCAGTGAATCAATGGCTTTTATTCATTCACAGATAAGCGATATACCGGTTTTACCCTTAGCCATCATTTCGAAATTCAATCGGATTTTCTTTGAACGTAGCATTGAGTATGAAGGTTTGAACGAGGAGCTACTGTTGTTCGTGATGAATTACTTGGGTCATCATTCAGAAGAATTTGATTCAGATGTTATTGAATTCTTTGAAATCATCAATGTTCTGTTTTATTTTGATTCATTTCTACTCTCCCCAATTGAACATGCAGAAAGCTTTGCAGAAGCTTATCATCGTGCTAAAAAACAACCCTACCAGGGTGTTAAGGTTGTTTGCAGCCGTATAGGGCAACACATTACTGCTGTGATCAATGGAGAGCATCATTTGCCCCAGGACAAATTAACGCGAGACATTGTAATGTTACAAACCGATGATTTTAGATCCTATGAATTAGAGATGGGAGATAGAGAATTTTTCAATGAAGAAGAAGTTGCTGTATTCTCTTCGTTTGTCCAAATCTTTAGATCATTATATGCATCTACTCACAAGGAAAGTGGTGGATTAAGCGAAGGTCATGAATTAGAAACGTTCTTCCGCAATAATCTAGACCCCAGAATCATTTACACCGTGGCAAAAGGCCCCTTTACGTCCATCAAATCTATCCAAGAAAACCTCAATTCCTGCATTGGATTTGACGAGAGTGTTTGGTCAGTCAATGTGGAACTTCTTGATTTGAGTGAACACGCTCAGGACCGTGTCAAGATGGCATTCCGCCCAGCATCCTCCGAATTTAATTTTATCGAGCCCAATGACCTTTCTTTTGGGATGCGTTCAGAGTTGATTCTTCAGATGGAGTTGTGCCAGTTTATCACCCATGCTTCAAAGGTCATTCCTTCAACCCAAATAGGGTCAGTACGTCGTTTACTAATTCT
>Ga0222717_10003719_pt1 | contig 11391 bp, 13 predicted proteins | sample C33_18DmetaG_FD_165053 | JGI IMG/M metagenome (GOLD analysis project Ga0222717, IMG submission 165053) | Estuarine water microbial communities from San Francisco Bay, California, United States - C33_18D | ecosystem: Environmental > Aquatic > Marine > Unclassified | place: USA: California...
AATGATGAAGGAAGTGCTTTTTAGAAGGTTTTCTAAAGCTGTTAAAGAAAAATCTGGTTCATTATCCTTACCAGATTTAATTTTAGTTGATGGTGGTAAAGGGCAATATTCAGTTAGTAGAGAAATACTAAATGAGCTTGGTTTACATGATTTACCAATACTAGCTGTAGCAAAAGGTAAAAAAAGAAATGCTGGCGAAGAAAAACTTTACCATAAAGGAAAAGAATTCATTTTAAATAAAAATGATCCACTTTTATTTTTTATTCAAAGATTGAGGGATGAAGCTCATAGATTTGCTATCAGCACTCACAGAGCTAAAAGAAAAAAAAATTTGAGTAAATCGCTATTGGATCAAATACAAGGAATTGGAAAACAAAGAAAAAGAGCTTTATTAAATCATTTTGGATCAGCTCGAGCCGTTGAATCAGCAAGTCTTGATGATTTAAAATCTATAGAAGGAATAGAAGACAATATTGCAAATAAAATATATAATTACTTTCACGAATAACTTATGAAGCTTCAAATTCCAAATATTTTAACTATCGGACGTATAATCATTGTTCCAATATTTGTTTTAACTTTTTTTATTCCTGGTTTTTTTGGGGATTTGATACCATTTTTTTTATTTGTTATTGCAAGTTTTACTGACTACCTAGATGGATTGCTGGCTCGATTATTTAAAGAAGAGTCTAAATTAGGAGAACTCCTTGATCCAATAGCGGATAAAATACTCGTTGCGGCAGCATTAATACTTCTTGTGATGAATGGCGTTATAAAAAATTATGAAGTAATTGCTGCAATTATAATATTGACTAGAGAAATCCTAATTTCAGGCTTAAGAGAATTTCTTGCTAAAGGTAGAATCACGATGCAGGTTACAAGTCTGTCTAAACTCAAAACTTTTATTCAAATGATTTCTATTGCAATTCTTCTTACTGGGAACAGTGGAAATAAAGTAATTAATTTTCAAGACTATAATGCTCAAACTATTGGTATTATTCTTTTATGGCTCTCAGCTTTTTTAACTCTTTATACTGGTTACGATTATTTAAGAAAAGGTATTGACCACGCTATAAATCAAGACAATAAAGATTAGGCGGCAGATTTTTTTCTTACTATATTTTGATAAGTCTCATTCAGATCAGTTATTACATTGCAAACTTTAAAATTATAATCAGAAATTTGAGAAACCGGTGTTACTTCAGCTGCTGTACCAGTCAAAAAACAACCGGTAAAATTCTTCATTTCTTCTGGTTTAATTTTTCTTTCAACAATTTTAATTCCTTTTGATTTTGCAATTTTGATTACTTCTCTTCTAGTAATTCCATCTAAAAATGAGTCTGGAACTGGTGTGTGTAATTCTCCAGCTTCATTTTTAAAAAATACATTGGCACCAGTTGCTTCAGCTATGTTGCCTTCGTGATCTAACATTAAAGAGTCAGTAAAACCTTGTGCTTCAGCTTCGTGTTTAGATAAAGTACAGATCATATATAAACCAGCTGCTTTAGTATCCCAAGGGATTGTATTTGGAGCAGGCCTCCTCCATTTTGATATATTCAATTTAATACCATTTAATTTTAGTTTTGGATCAAAGTAAGAACCCCACTCCCATGTTGCTATTGCTACATGTATTTTATTTTTTTGTGCTGATATAGCCATCATTTCACTTCCTCTCCAAATTAAAGGTCTGACATATCCATTTTGAACTTTCTGGATATTTGTAATACTTCTGCAGGCATCATTTATTTCTGCTTGAGTGTAAGGGACAGTGATGCCCATTCTTTTAGCTGAATAAAATAATCTTTCAGTGTGTTCTTCTAATTTAAAAATTTCTCCCTCATACACTCTTTCTCCCTCAAATACGCAGCTTGCGTAATGCAATCCATGATTCAGAATATGTATATTTGCATCAGCCCAGTCTACGGTTTTGCCATTAAACCAAATTTTGCCTGATCGTTTATCGTAAGGTATGCTTTCCATTTCTCTGTAAATATATAGATTTTTTAATTATAAAAAAGTATATTCCTATAAAGGATAAGTCAATATAACTTACCATTATGAAAGAATTACTTTATTTAAAAGACGAACAAATAAAAGAATTTATTCAACTTCTTTACTATGCTTACAGAGAGACCTTTTCAGATCCAAAAGAGATTTTATCTAAAAAATTTTTTGGACCTGCGCATCTTAGAGCTTTAAATCTAATAGAGGGAAATCCTGGTATTAATTTAGGAGAATTAATTTTTAGGTTAAAAATTACAAAACAAAGCTTAAATAGAGTTTTAAGAGATTTAATTAAGGCAAAAATGATTAAACAAATTCAAGATGAAAATGACACAAGAAAAAAAAATTTATTTTTGGATAAAGAAGGAAAAACTTTTTTTGATGCAGTATACAATACTCAAAAAAAAAGAATATTTAATGCATTAAAAAATTCAAGTTCTGACTCTGTTATTAAATTTAAAGAAGTATTAAAAAAAATAATAAATGGAAAATAATAAATATCATATTCTTATAGTTGATGATGACGATAGAATTAGAGGGTTGCTAAAAGATTATTTAACAGAAAATAATTATATCGTATCCACTGCAGAAAACGCTGAAGAAGCAAAATTAAGATTAAAATACTTAAAATTTGATATTATAATTTTAGATGTAATGATGCCAGGACAAAATGGTTACGACTTAACAAAAGAAATAAAAAAACAAATAAAAGTTCCAATTATTTTACTTACCGCTAAAGGAGAAGTTGAAAACAGAATAAAAGGTTTAGAGCTCGGTGCTGACGATTATATTGGAAAACCTTTTGAGCCTAAGGAGTTACTATTGAGAATAAAAAATATAATTAATAAGGAAAGTAAAATTGATTTAAAATTAAAATATCATATGGGACATGCTGAAATTGACTTAAATAAAATGACAATTAATTTTAATGACAAATTAAAAAAAATTAATAACTCAGAGAAAAAAATTCTCATAGAAATGCTTTCTAATCCTGGCAAAACTTATTCAAGAGAAGAAATAGGTTTAATTTCTGGAATAAGTCAGGAACGGTCGATTGATGTTATGATAACCCGACTAAGGCAAAAAATAGAGACTGATCCAAAAAATCCTAAATATTTACAAACAATAAGGGGGTCCGGATATGTTCTCTGGGTTGAATAGATTAATAAAATACATTTTGCCGAAAAGGCTTTTTTATAGAGCGTTAATTATAGTCGCAGCACCGACAATAATACTTCAATTAATTATTACAATTGTTTTTTACGACAGTATTTGGATTAAAGCGAACAAAAATTCAACAAGATCACTAGTAGCCCAATTAAAAACTATTCAAGAAGTTTATACTAACGATAAAAAAAATTTAGATTTTTTTACAGATAGCTATAAAAATAATTTTAACTTTGAGATAGGAATAAATCGAGAAATATTTCCAGAGACTAGTGGAGAAAGAAGGTTTAGCCCTATGGATAGATCCTTAAGAAGAGAATTAAAATCCTCTTTTGGAAATAATAATTACTGGTTTAATACATCAAAATTCAAAAATGCTATTGAAATAAAGATTAAATCTAATAATGAAGTTATAGAATTTTTAGTGCCAAAAGAAATGGTAGCTGCTTCGTCTGTTAGGCTTTTCGTATTATGGACTACTCTTCCTTCAGTTCTTTTGATTATAATTGCGTTAATTTTTTTAAAAAATCAAACAAAACCATTAGTCAAGCTAGCTAAAGCAGCAGAAAGATTTGGTAAAGGCGATTATGTAAATAATTTTAGAGCATCTGGTTCTTTAGAAATTAGAAAGGCAGCTTTTGAATTTGATAGAATGGCAAAAAGAATTAATCGCCATCTAAATCAAAGAGCAGAGATGTTATCTGGCATTAGTCACGATATAAGAACACCACTAACCCGTCTTAAACTTCAACTTGCAATGTTAAAACAAAAAGAAATTTCTGAAAAAATGTCCGGAGATATAGACGAAATGGAAAAAATGCTTAATAACTATTTACAGTTTGCAAAAACACAAACGCAAGAAACTACATCCAAAGTTGACCTATTGGTATTACTTAATTCAATTAAAAAACAAATCACTAGTGAAAAATTATCTATTGTATGTAATGATCAAATTGAATTGGAAGTAAGACCTTCGGCTTTAAAAAGATCTTTTGAAAATATTATTCAAAATGGACTTAAGTATGGAAATAACGTTTTTGTTGAAGTTCAAAAAGGAAATAATAGAGTTATAATCACAATTGATGATGATGGTCCTGGAATACCAGAGGAGCAATATAAGAATGTTTTTAAACCTTTTTATAGATTGGACAAAAGTAGAAGCCTCAATCAATCAGGTGTTGGTTTAGGTCTTGCCATCGTGGAAGATATTATAAATTCACATGGAGGCAATATTCAATTAGGTAAAAGTAAACTCAATGGACTGCAGGTTAAGGTCTCTTTGCCTTTTTAGTCTTTTTAGTTTTCAAAATTTTTTTTATTATTGTATCTTGCTTTTCTACTATTTCTTTTAATACTTCAAATTCCTCTCTAGAAACTAGCTGAAGTTTATTGATTATTTTATCTTTTTTAAATTTTAAATCAGTTGATAATTCTTTTTTTATATCTTTGGATGTTAAAATCCCGTTTTCAATTAAACTTGAAATGGCTTTAATTATTTTTTCTGAATTATTCATAGTTCATCTTATTTGATAGGCATATTAAATTCAAATATGATATAAGGAGTTATGCTAACCCATAATTTAGACCCTGTTTTGTTTGATTTTGGGATAATTGCTATCAGATGGTATTCTTTAGCATACTTAGCCGGAATTCTTATTGGTTGGTGGTTAGGAAAAAAAATAATTATTAAAAAGTTTTACTATACAGAAAAGCAATTTGATTTGAATGAATTTGATAATTTAATTACTTATTTAATTATCTCTATATTAGTTGGTGGAAGAATAGGCTATATCGTTTTTTATAACTTTGAATATTATTTCCTAAATCCTTTAAGCATTATAAAAATTTGGGAAGGTGGAATGTCCTTTCATGGAGGGTTAATTGGAATAGTTATTGGAACATATTTATTTTCTATAAAAAAGAAAATATCACTTTTATTTTTATTGGATGTTATTGCCTGCGTCTCTCCGGTAGGAATATTTTTTGGACGTATAGCTAATTTTATTAATGGAGAGTTAGTTGGAAAAACAACAAGTTTACCTTGGGGCATTATTTTTCCTGCCATAGATATGCTTCCAAGACATCCTTCACAGTTATATGAAGCATTTCTAGAAGGAGTAGTTTTGTTTTTAATTTTAAATATTTTTATTTTTAAAAAAAATTATAAAGTCGGGACATGCTCTTTTTTATTCTTAATTTTTTACGGATTTTTTAGAATTATTTCAGAATTATTTAGAGAGCCTGACGCTCAAATTGGGTACTTGTTTAATTTATTTAGCATGGGAACAATTTTAAGCTTCTTGATGATATTCTTTGGCATAGTGATTATAGTATTGAAAAGAAAAAATGAAATCTAATTTAAAATTTTTTAAAAAAAAAAAAACTTTACCCGTCGATAAATTTATACAAAATGTTTTATACGGAAAAAAAAATGGTTACTACGAAACTAAAGAACCTTTTGGCAAAACAGGCGACTTTATCACTGCTCCAAAAATATCTTATCTATTTTCTGAAATAATTGCAATTTGGATAATTTCTACTTGGCAAGTTTTTGGGAAACCAAAAAAATTTAATATAATAGAACTAGGTCCTGGTGATGGTAGTTTAACGAAAATTTTATTAAAAGTATTTAAAAGATTTCCTGAATTTAACGTGTCAAAGAAAATTTACTTGTATGAAATCAGTGGCTTTTTAAAAAAGTTGCAAAAAAAAAATATTAAAGACAATAAAGTGAAATGGATAAAAAATTTTAAAGATATAAATAACGGTCCAGTTATTTTTTTTGGCAATGAATTTTTTGACGCAATTCCAATTAAACAATTTAAAAATGAAAAAGGTCTTTTGTATGAAAAATACTATACACTCAATAAAAATAATAAAATTAAAATAATTTTTAAAAAAGCTTCTAGAAAAGATGTTGCTAATATCAATTCTTACAAATCGTTAAAAAAATTAAAATTTATAGAATTCCCAAAATTTGGTCTTGAAGAGTTAAAAAAAATAATTAAAAAAATTTTGCAGTTAAAAGGATGTTTGTTATTAATTGATTATGGATACGTAAGTCCTAGCAATCAGAATACTTTACAATCTGTTATAAAACATAAAAAAAATAATTTACTAAATAATTTAGGTAAGGCAGATATTACATCGCATGTGAATTTTAAACTTTTAAATGAATTTTTTCAAAAAAATAATTTAAAAGTAGAAAAAATAATATCTCAACAAAATTATTTAAAAAATATGGGCATAATCGAGAGAGCTGAAATTATTAGCAAAAAAATGAAATTCAGAGATCAATCAAATTTATATCTAAGACTAAAGCGATTATTAAGTCCAAATTTAATGGGGGAATTATTCAAAGTGGCCTTGGCTTATAAATTTAAATCAACTAAATTTTTTGGATTCAATTAATGTTTTACTCAAAAAAGCTAAAAAAATTTAAAAATATAAAACATTGTTTTTTTTCAAGAAAAGGTGGTTTTTCAAAAGGGATTTATAAAAGTTTAAATTGTGGAAGAGGCTCAAAAGATAAAAAAAAAAATATTTTAAAAAATCTTAATTTTATTTCCAAAAAAATGCTCGTCTCAAAAAGCAAACTTATACTAATGAATCAAACTCACAGTGCTAAAGTAATTGAAATTAATAAGATTAATTATAAAAAAAAAATAAATTCAGATGCAATGATAACAAAATTAAAAGGAATTGCTCTTGGTGTATTAACAGCAGATTGTGTTCCTATTATTATTTACGATATTAAAAATGAAATAGTTGGCTGCATACACGCAGGTTGGAAAGGTGCTTTATCAGGAATTATAACAAATACTGTAAATAAAATAAAAAAACTCAATTCTGCAAACAAAATTTATGCAAGCATTGGTCCCTGTATTGGAAAAAAAAGCTATGAGGTAGATACAAATTTTTATAAAAAATTTTTAAATAAGTCTAAAAAAAATGTTAAATATTTTTCTAATAAAAATAAAAATAAAAAATTATTTAACCTGAGAAAATTTATAGCCGATAAACTAATAGAACTTAATGTTAAAGTAGATCACGTGAATCACGATACTTTTAAAGAAAAGATGAATTTTTTTAGCTATAGAAGATCAGTTAAATTTAAGCAAAATGGTTATGGTAGATGTGTATCTGTTATTCGTTTAATTTAGATTTATTAATTTGAAAAGATATAAAAATAATTGTATAAAAGTATACATTTCATGAAAATCTTATCTGGAACTAGTAATCTTAAACTTAGTAAGAACATTGCTAGAAATTTAAAGCTTAAACTGATCAATACCAACATCAGAAGATTTGCTGATGGAGAAATATATATTGAAATTAACGAAAACATAAGGGGAAATAGTGTATTTGTAATTCAATCTACATCTAATCCAGCTAATGATAACTTAATGGAACTTCTTCTAGTTATTGATGCTTTAAGAAGATCTTCAGCAAAAACTATTACGGCGGTAATTCCATACTTCGGATACGCGAGACAAGATAGAAAAGTTGCACCAAGAACTTCTATATCTGCAAAAGTTGTTGCAAACCTTTTAACTAATGCTGGAGCAAATAGAATAGTTACTGTTGACTTGCACGCTGGTCAAATTCAGGGCTTTTTTGATATGCCAGTTGACAACTTATTTACCACACCATTGTTTTCAAAATTTATTAAAAAGAAAATAAATTCAAAAAAACTGATATGTGTTTCTCCTGATATGGGCGGAGTTGCAAGGACGAGAGCTTTAGCAACAAGAATTAAAGCAGATTTAGCAATTATTGACAAGAGAAGACCGGCGCCAGGAAAATCTCAAGTCATGAATATTATTGGTGATGTAAAAGGTAAGACTTGTATTATTGTAGACGATATAATTGATAGCGGAGGAACTATTATCAATGCTGTTGACGCCTTAAAAAAAAAGGGAGCAAAAGAAGTCTACGTATTTATCACTCACGCAGTTTTAAGTGGGGATGCGGCAAAAAAAATTAAAAGTTCAAAAATTAAGAAACTTATTATTACTGACTCCATTGACAATTCTAGTAAAATTAAAAATAACAATAAAATTGAGGTCTTATCTATAACATCCTTAATGTCTGAGGCTATTAAAAGAATAGCAAATTCCAATTCTGTATCAGATTTATTCAATTAATACTTGTCTTGGTGCAAAACTTAGGTTATATACCCTCTTCAATAAAATTATGAGCAACATTAAGGCAATTAAAAGAGACAACACTTCTTCTGGTTCTAACAATAAATTAAGGGCAGAAGGTTTGGTTCCAGCTATTTTATATGGTGGCAAAGACCCAAATAAAAATATCTCCGTAGAAAAAAAAGCAATCAAAAATATTGTTAACTCTGATACATTTTTATCAAAAGTTTTAGAACTCGACATTGATGGTAAAAAAGAAAAAGTAATACCTAGAGATATTGCTTTTCATGTTGTATCTGAAGAACCAATTCATATAGACTTTATGAGAATAGTTACAGGTAAAAAGATTATTTTAGAAATACCCGTTAAATTTATTAACCATCCTGACTCGCCTGGTTTAAAAAGAGGAGGTGTATTAAACATTGTAAGAAGAAAAGTGGAATTAAAATGTCCTGGTGAAAACATACCAGATGATATAACGGTAGATCTTGCGGGGACCGATATTGGAACTAGTATAAAAATTTCCTCAGTAAAATTGGCTGAAAACGTTGTTCCAACAATTGATCGTGATTTTGTTATCGCTACTGTGGCTGCACCTACAGTAATGAAAGAGCCGGAAAAACCAGCAGAAGATGCTGTAGTAGAGGGTGCAGAAGGAGAAACGCCAGCTGATGGTGCAGAAGCAGCTGCAAAAGATGGAGAGACACCTAAAAAAGATGACAAAGCAAAAGATGGCTCTGATAAAAAAACTGAAGACAAAAAACCTGCTGAAAAAAAATAATTAATATGCTTTTACTTGTCGGATTAGGAAATCCTGGATCCAGCTATACTAATACTAGACACAATATCGGTTTTAAAATAATTGATGCGATAAATGTTCATTTTAAACTCTCAAAACAAAAACCAAAATTCAAAGGCTTGCTCACTACAGGTAATATTGAAGAAGAAAAAATTTATGCTATTAAACCTTTAACTTTTATGAACAACTCTGGAACAGCAATAAAAGAGTTAATAGATTATTTTAAAATAGACGCTAAAGATGTTTTTGTATTTCACGATGATCTAGACATAGATTTTGGAAAAATTAAAGCTAAATTTGGAGGAAGTAGTGCTGGTCATAATGGTATCGAGTCGATCGATAAATTTATTGGTAAAGATTATTCAAGAATTCGTATTGGAATAGGTCATCCTAAACAAAAAAAAAAGGTTAGTAGCCATGTTTTAGAAGACTTTAAAGAAGATGAGGAAGAAAAAATAAATGAAATTTCAGAAAATATAGTTAAGCAGCTACCTACACTTATTAAAAAAAAGATAGACCTTTTTTCAAGTAAGGTTAATCAAGACCTGCATGGGATTTAAGTGTGGGATTGTTGGGCTTCCAAACGTTGGGAAGTCTACTTTGTTTAATGCATTGACTGCTTCAAAAAATGCTGAAGCAGCAAATTTTCCGTTCTGCACTATAGATCCAAACATAGGTATAGTTGATGTAATCGACAAAAGACTAGATCAATTAACTAAATTATCCAGTTCAAAAAAAAAAATTTATACGAACATAACATTTGTTGATATTGCAGGTCTTGTAAAAGGAGCTTCTAAAGGTGAGGGTTTAGGAAATAAATTTCTATCCCATATTAGAGAGGTTGATGCAATCATACATTTAGTTAGATGCTTTGAATCAGATAAGATAACTCATGTTAATTCAAAGATTGATCCCGTGGAAGATTTAGAAACTATAAAAACAGAAATTATACTTTCTGATATAGATGTTATTCAAAAAAAACTTGATAAAGGAAAAAAGAAATTACTTAGTGAGACAGAAGTTAAAATTCTTGAAGAAAAACTTAAACAATTAAATCAAGGCTTAGAAATAAGTGCTGATAATGAAACAAATAATAAATTTTTATCTAATCTAGGATTACTAAGTGTAAAGCCTAAGATAATAGTCTGCAATGTTGATGAGGAAAGTTTGACCAAAGGTAATGTCTTTACAGAAAGTGTAAAAAATAAACATTCAAATGAAAAGGTCGTTACAATTTGTGCAGATATAGAAGATCAAATTATGGGTCTCGATAACAATGAAAGAGAAACTTTTATGCAGGATATAGGTTTAAATAAAACTGGCCTTAATCAATTAATTAAAGAAGGTTATGATCTTTTAAATTTAGATACTTTTTTTACCTCAGGACCTGAAGAAAGTAGAGCTTGGACTGTAAGAAAAAATACTTTAGCACCAAAAGCTGCAAGTGTAATACATACAGACTTTGAAAAAAACTTTATTAGAGCTGAAACAGTAACTTGTGATGATTTTATTAAATATGGTTCTGCGGAAAAATGTAAAGAAAATGGTAAATTGAGAATTGAAGGAAAAGATTATATTGTTAAAGACGGTGATGTATTATACTTCCGTGTCAATCCTTGACCATATCTTTTTCATGCTTAGATAAACTAAAGTTGTAAGTAGAATTAAATAAATTATTACCTTAACACCAGTTCGATGTCTTTCCTCTAGTTCAGGTTCAGCAGCCCAAGTTAAGAATGTTGTCACGTCTTTAGCCATCTGATCTACAGTGGCTTGCGTACCGTCTGTATATTCCACAATATCTTCACTCAAAGGAGATGACATCTTAATTTTATTTCCAATCATATATTTATTGTAATAAACGCCATCATCTAGAGTCATTCCTGTTGGTGGTTCTTCATAACCCACTAATACTGAATAAATATAATTTGATCCGCCAGGTCTCGCTTTTACAAGCACTGACATATCAGGTGGGTAAGCGCCACCATTAGCTGCTATTGATGCGTTCACATTTGGATATGGACTTTTAAATTTGTCAGCTGGTCTTCCAGGTCTAGTAAACATTTCACCCTGGCTATCTGGTCCATCTTCTATTTCAATGCTAGCTGCTATTGCCTTTACTTCTTGTTCAGAAAATTCTGGTCCGCCAGATTCTCCTAGATTTCGATAGCTTAAATACTGCATAGAATGGCAAGATGAACAAACCTCTTTGTAAACTTGGAAGCCTCTTTGTAAAGAAGCTCTATCAAATTTACCCGTTAAGCCTTTAAAACT
>Ga0222717_10003721_pt1 | contig 11385 bp, 5 predicted proteins | sample C33_18DmetaG_FD_165053 | JGI IMG/M metagenome (GOLD analysis project Ga0222717, IMG submission 165053) | Estuarine water microbial communities from San Francisco Bay, California, United States - C33_18D | ecosystem: Environmental > Aquatic > Marine > Unclassified | place: USA: California...
CTAAATTTACACTCTGGGGGGTAGCTATATTGCCTGTTAATCCAGTTACAGCATTATTAGTGCCTTGACCTATACCAGTTGCAGCATTATTAGTGCCTTGACCTATACCAGTTGCAGAATTATTAGTGCCTTGACCTATACCAGTTGCAGCATTATTAGTGCCTTGACCTATACCAGTTGCAGCATTATTAGTGCCTTGACCTATACCAGTTGCAGTATTATTAGTGCCTTGACCTATACCAGTTGCAGCATTATTAGTGCCTTGACCTACATCAGTATTAGAATCACTACTACTACTATTAAATAATAATTTACCGATTGATGCTATTAATTTAAATAAATGTTTTATAATAAATACAACTGCTAAAATAATATATTCTATACCTAATAAAATATAAACTATCATAAGAATTAAAAATTTAGTCATACTTATAAATAAATTAATTAATAATGAAATACCAACATAATATAATAAAATTAAAAATATAAATACTATTAAAAATGAATAAGTTCTAAGTTTCAAATAAAATGATGTATTACTAAACATATTTATTACATAATTAAAAGCAGATGATGGTAAATAATAAATAAAATAACCGAAAAATATAATAAGTATACAAACAATTATATATAAAATATAAATAAATATTTGTTTATCATATATAGGTTTTTTTTGTTTTAGTGATGGAGGATTAAAAGTAGGTTCTTTTTTTTTAATTTTATTAAATAAATTCATAATTTCGTCCCATTTAGAAGAACATGTTGTAATATAATTAAGATTATATAAAAATTTTTGTAAATAATATTGAAAAATATTACGAATTTCCCATTTATAAATAAATATTGCTTGAAATAAAACTAATATTAAACTTACAATAAACCCAATAAAAATACTTGAACCAAAATCTCTTTTAAAATACCATATACTAAATCCACATGTAATTCCTATTATTAAACATACAATAAAAATAAAATTAATTTTAACATTATATAATTCAAAAGCAATTAAATGAAGAAAATTAGATTTAGTTTTACTATCATAAATATAATATTGATTTTTTCTATAATTTTTTTCAGCATTAAAAAATTTATTTACTTTATTCATAAAAAATTCTTTTTCAGTAAGTTCTTTTTTTTCACTAACAAAATCAATAAACTCATCACCTAATATATCTTTACCTATATCAGTAGCACTAGTTTCAATATTTTCAATAATATTATCTGCTAATATTTCTGGATTTACTTCAAAATCTTTAAAATTTAATTGAGGAGATATATTTTGAGTGCTTATTTCCATATTTAATAAATTATAATATAAAAAAATTATAATTATAAATTCAATTATATATAGAAATAATTATTTAAATAATATAAATGGACACAAATAAAGATATTGAATTAGAAGAAGATTTTTTAAATGTTGATAATCCTGTACCAGGACAAAATTTTGTATGTTTATCATTTTTATCACCAGAAAAAATATTAAAAAATAAAGATTTATATATTTTACATAATTTTATGAAAGAATTATGTTGTGAATATAATATTACAGAAAAAAAATTAATTGAAAAATTTGATGATTATAAATATAAAAATGAAAAAGATTTAAATGAAAGTTTTACAGAAAACAATGATTTTCAAACCAATGTAAGAGGTGTAAAAATTAGAGGTATTTATGATACAAAACGTGAAGCAGATGTTAGAGCAAAAGTATTACAGCGACAAGATAAAACACATAATGTTTTTGTAGGTCAAGTAGGATATTGGTTACCTTGGGATCCATCATTATCATATTTAGATGGTGTTCAAGGAGAATATTTAGATAAAGATTTGAATACATTAATGCAAAAATATAATGAAAATCAAGAAAATAAAGATATGTTTTTTCAAGATATGGTAAATGAAAAAAAAAATAAAAGTTCAACAGAAGACATGATGAATAAAAATGACCCATGGTTAGATAAAATTAAAGTAGAAGAAGTAGAAGAAGAAAAAGTAGAAAAAGTAGAAGAAGAAAAAGTAGAAGAAGAAAAAGTAGAAGAAAAAAAGGAAAAAATAGAAGAAAATAAAGAAGAATCAGAAAATGAAATTAAGACTATATAGATTTCCAATCACTAATTTTTTGTTTTAACAATGAATTTTTTTTTATATTTTCATCTTTATTATTAAATTCATCTAATAATTCAATAGTTAATTCTGTTCTATTAAAAGGATCAAAATTATGATATAATAAATGTTTTTTTATAATATTATAATCCATAATAACTTTAGAAGATGGTAATATTATAGGTATTTCAATTAAAGAATTACATAATGGGTCTAAAAAATCATCAGGAATATCAATATCAGTATCTATATCATATATATTATTATTTTCTATGGAATTGATATTATCAATCATTTTTGTAAATTTTTCAATACTATTATGAGTATTTATTTTATTCAATTTATTAATAATATTAGTATAAATATTTATATCAAATTTTATTGTATCATTAAATTTAATATAATTTAAATAATCTGTATTATCTAATAATAAATAAAAATCTATTATATATAATAGTAAATCGTATGTAAATTTATGTTTAGATTTTAAATTTCCTAGTTTAATAAAAATAGAATATATTTTATTAATATTTATTTTAATAATATCTGAATCAATTTTAGTTAGAAAATTTTTAATAATAAATGTATTAAATATTATTAGTTCTTGACAATATATATGATATTTATAAGTCATAATTGTTTGATCAGAATTATTATTTGTATTAATAAGTTCTGAAGAAAAATAATATAAAAAATTATCTATAAAATTATATAAATCATCATTTAAATTTATTAAAAATTTAGAAATAGAATTAGTATTATCATCAAAATAGTGTTGAATTATATTTAAATATTTAAATGGTTTATCAAATATATTATTAAATAAATAAATTATTTTATATTTAGTATTATTAATATAATAATCATCATATTTATTTAATTCAATATAAAATATTATAAATTTATTTAATAATTCTATGTAATTTGATTTATTATGGGTAATTAAAAAACTATTATATTCATATTTGAAAATATCACAATATAAATCAACAATTTTAACATTTAAATTTATATTACTAATATTACTATTAAATATTTTATTAATAAAATTTACACATATATATTTATCCTCTATATTATCATATATAAATTTATTATAATTTTTATTAAAATTATAAAAAATATAAAAATCAATAATATTATATATTAAATTACTAAAATATTCAGTATTTTTTAAATTTTCAATATTATTATTTAAATTTTTAATCAAATCAATATAGTAATAATAAACATTATACATTAAATCATTATGTAATCTATACATAATATTTGTGTTTTTGTTTTCATATTTTAAAATATTTTTTTTATTATTTTTAATAAGCCAATCTTTAATTATTGTAAATGTATCTAAAATAGTATTTCCATTTTCTAATTTATTTATAACATCTTTATGTTTTATTATAATATTATTATAATAATATTTATCTTCAATATTATGATATATTGTTATTATTATAAATTTCAATATTAATATATTATAATGTATTTTAATATCATTATTAGATATAGAAGATATATCATCAAATAATATATTAGTTATATCTATAGTATTAGTTAAAAAACTTATATCATATTTTAAAATTTCATATTTTATTATTAAACAATATAATAATGTATACAATATATTATCTGAAAAATTATTTTCAGTATATGATTTACATCTATAATTATATATATTAGTCAATTTATATAACCATTTTAAGAATTTAATTTCAGATAAATCTGTTAATGTATTAAATATAGTTATATAATTATTAATTGATTCAGAAAAATCTGTATTATCATAAATATTATTATTAAATATAGTATAAACTAAATTATTTTCCAATGAATTTATATTTATATCTTCTAAATCAGATATTATAATATTATATATATTAACAGTATAAAAATCTAAATTACTTATAAAATTGTTATTAAAAATTTTTAATAATAAATATTTTTTTTTTGACATATCTATAGTACTTTGTAAAATAGTATTTAATAAACTATTATATTTATTAATATTTGTTTTAATATAATTACATAATAAATTTATATTATTATCATTATTATCTAAGTTTAATATAATTAAATTAATCAAATTTTGTTCATTATTTAATAAATCATCTAATTTATCAATAATTTTAACAAAACCTTCATTATACATTAATTGAAGTAATTCAATTTGATCCATATATTTGTTATATAAATATTTTCTAAATATATTTATAAATTTAATCAAAAATATGTTTTATATTATCTATATGTTTTTCATCCATTTGTTCTTCATATTCTTTTTTAGGTATATATCTATATTCAATTTTTCTAGGAGGACATTTTCTGGTAGAATTCATATATCCAATAGTTAAAAAAACAACTCCTATAGTAAATAAAATATAAATTAATAATTTCATATATTATAAATATATATTTTAAATTAAAATTATATTTATTAGTTTTTATAAAGATATTGAAAATAGTATTTTCATATTATATATATTTTTAATTATTAAAAGTTTTTTTTTCATAAAATCATCATAAATTTTTGTAGTATAACTTTTTGATATATGTTTATATATAAAATAAATTTGATATTCAATAGTATCTTCATCTAATTCTTGAATATAAAATAATAATTTAATATTATTAAATTTTGTTAAATAAATTGATAATAATCTAGATTTATTTTGATAAATATTTTTATATAAATTTTCATATTTTAATTCATTTAATACATAATTAAAATATAATTTACAATTATTTTGTATTTTTTTATCTATAATATTTTGTACATTTTCATTTAATAATTTATATATCATTAAAAAAAAAATAATAATATCAATTTTACAAATAATTTATAGATTATATTTTTATATATTTATAATGGATTCAAAAAAAAATATTCAATTAGGAAAAGATCAAATAAAATGGTTAGAAAAATATAAATATATTAATTTAAATGAATGGAGAATTGGACCAATTTATAATATAGAATTAATAAAAGAAAAAAAAAATGACTTAGTTGATTTATGGATGTATGTAGGTGATTGGAAACCAGATGAAAATAAATCTGATAGTGGATATTTAGAAAGATATTATAATTTAGAAAATGACAGATATTTTTATTGGCCTAATTAATTATTAAAATACAAATATATTAAAATAGATATAACTATCAATATAGAGATAAATTTACCAATATTATTATTTTGTTTAGAAATACCTCCACTTTGAGTTACACTATCAAATTTCCATAAAGATCTTTCAACAATTTTTTTGGATGTATTATTAATTATTTGTATATCATCTATATTCATCCATATTATATTATTACTATCATTTAAGGTTAAAATATTGTCTTTATTATAATAATCTCTTATAATATAAGTATCATAATTAGAAGAATAAAATGGAATATATTCTGTGATAATTTTAAATTTATTATTATCATTATCACTAATTTGATATAATGATTTTAAATTTTCATCTACATCTAATCTTTGTATATTATATGGACTAGGAGTTTGATAAGATATAAATTCTAAATTTTCTCGTATAATAGTATTTAAATATAAATTAGGTTCTATATAGGATTGTATATAATAACTAATTTCTTGTAAATCTTGTCTATTATTAGATGAAGGTAATTTATATAATACATTATCAATAGTTGACTCATTTATACTAAATAAGAAAGAATCATCAAGCTTACTAAATTGTGAAAATTGTAATTTAATAAAAACATTAGAATTATCACCTTTAATAGATACAGCTCGTAAATATTTATTAGTTGCTGTATCTTTTATAACATACCAACCACTATTATTTCCTGTTTGTTTTATTATTTGATATATATCATCAGTAGAAGATAATCCTATATTATTATTAAAACTATTTTTAATTGTATAACCTTGATTAAAAGATTGATTTTGTGTAAATATCCATTTATTTAAATCTGATGAACTATTACTAAATGAATTTTTAGCGTAGTTATTAGTGCATAATATTACATTTAAATCATAATTATTAAAATATGTATTTAAATTATATTGAAACAAATCTAATAATGTGTCATTATAATTAAATGTCTTAGATAATCTACTAATTAAATGTGTTTGTATTTCGGTTTTGGGAACAGTTTTGTTAATATTTTTTTTTAATATATATAAACTTAATTGTATATCATTTCTAGAAATATTATTATTATTGTAATCTGAATAGATTGTATTAGATTTAGTAAATTTTTTATTTTTGATAATATATTGTTTATTAGAATCTAATGAATGATATACTTTATTTGATAATGTTGTAGTAATAAGATTATCATCAATATCTTGAAATATTTTATTAGAATACATTTCACTTTGAATTATATCAACTTCTTCAAATCTCCAATTGAAAAAATTTCTATAATATAAACTATTTTCAAATTTATCATTCCAAATATTTTTATATAAATAATCATTTCTAATCCATGTTACAGGATATGTATCGGGATTATCACTATTTAATTTATGATAAAATAAATTATTATCTGATAAAAGTTCAGAAGAATTACCTGTTTTAAATAAATTTTTATTATAAATTGAATTATATGAATTTTTCCAACCTCTATCAGAAAATATAGATATAATTTTAATTTTATCATTTAATTTAAAATTAATATCATATATTTTTTCTGTTTTACTAGAAGTTTTTACATTAGTACCATCATGAGACCAAGGAGACCCTCTAAAATGTGTTGATTTATTATAAATATGTTTATCAGCATATTCACTATTTGATTCAATACTAGGAGTATGAAAGTCTCCCGCTTTATCAACTAATATTTCTAATTTATCATATATTATAGTATTAGTATTTCCACCTTTCATATCATAAATTTTCATTGCACCTTTTGAAGTAGCTAATCCTTTATTAATTATAGGATTACTAATAACTTCACTAATAGAATTATTAATTTTTTTTGAGAATAAAGTTATATTATTTTTAATAATATGTTCTAGTGTTAAATTAGTTTTAACAAACTCATCATTATTATAATATTTAGTTTTAATTGAGTTTTCTGTATCAGAATCAATACAAGTATATGTAGCTATAATAGGTTTTATATCTTTTTTAATATCATATACTTTTTCATCTAATGGTTGATCCATTATTAATAAATCTATATCATTTTCTCCAATTTCCGGCCAATTAATAATTGTTCTATCCCATGGATCAAATCTAGCTAATAGATATTCATATTCATAATTTCCTTGTAAACCATGTTTTTCTTCCCATTTATTATTCCAAACAATAATATTAATTTCTTCATCTGATTTTTCATTATATACTCTAAATTTAGCTATTTTAAGTTTACTATTATCTGTAATTAAATTTTTATAATCATTACAATCTTTTTTATTATCTATTCCCCCTTTACTAGTATCATATTTTCCACCATTACATTCTGGAAATCTTTTTGGTTTTTGTTCATATATTTCTTTATTTGTGATATCTATACAATTATATAAAGACTTATATTCATCTAATGATTGAATGTATATTTTACTATTATTTTTTGTACTATATTTAGACCAATCAACACCACTTATATTAATTAGAAAATATTTATATTTATTTTCAGACTCATCAAAATAATAATGATTTATAATTCCATAACAAGTATCAGAAAAATTATTTATTTTTTTATTATTTTTTTTATCTAATATTGAAGTATATACCAAATCATTACATTTTTCCTTATTTGAATTTACTGAAATACATTTTTCATAATTAGATAAAGTATTACAACCTTCTACAATAGAAGATTTATGAGATACTCTAATATGAGGTTGGTCAATATTATCCTGTAATCTACATATAGTATTTTTATTTTCTAAAGACTGAAATATATTAGTTTTAATTGTTATTTTTGCAGTATATCTTTTTTTATTTTGTACAGTTGGATTAGTTTGAGAATATACAATTAATTTATCACTTGGTTGATGTATTATATTTTTTTCTAATTTAATACTATTTATCTGTTTTTTATTATTCTCTTCTTGAATTGTAGTTTTAGTAGTATTAATATTATCTAAATGTGACACAAATTTATGTAATTTTCTAGGAATTTGTGTTATTTCACCACCACCACAATCACAGCACATTTCATGAGCAGATTTCTCTCTTATAATACGTTTTTTAAATATACATTCTGCTGGTTTTTCAATAGATTGACCTTGAATATCACTAGGAAGAGGATAACTATTAGTCATATGTTTCATATATACTTTACCTAAATCATTACCAGTATTATTAATAGCTAATAAACTATTAGTAAATCTATTAAAATACATACATTGATTATTACCTATATCTATTTCTTGAAATTCAAATGGTTTAAGATAGAAATCATTTGTTAAAAATTTAACTTTAGACTTATCTTTATTTTTAATTTTATTTTTTATAATATTATATTCTTTTACAGCATTTTGTAATTTAGTATTATCAAGAGATATAGATTGAGGTTGTAAATTAGATTTATAATCAAACTCTAAATTTCTATAATCAGATAAATCTTTAGTTTTACATTTATTACTAGAATTTTCTGAAATACATTTTCTTATTAATTTTTCTTGTATATTATTTTTATAATAATAATCCTCGGGCTTTATTTTATAAAAATCTTTATATTTTTGTTTATAATATGGTTCAGTTGATTTATCGCCATAAATAAGTAAAGATTTAGTAATATCAACTGATGTAGGATAAGTAGTACTATATTTTGGTATATATTCTTTATAAAATTCATTGTATATATCACTTGTATGAAGTTGGAAAATTTGTTGTGTAGGCTTAATATTAGTAATTCTACCATTATTAGCAGAATTTTTATCAATAATTTTTCCATCTTCTAATGTTTCTATTTTTCTATCTATATATATTATTCTACTATAATATTTTCGATTGCCTCCTGCTCTTCCTGTTGCCTCTCCCTGATGAACTAATGTAAAATAATATTTTATATTATCTGAATTTTTTATATATATATATGTACCGTTATATTTAGTGCTATATTCAAAATAAAATTTTGATGATGGTGATAATGTATCATAAGAAGGAACTTTAGGTATTATAATATTTGTATACTTTTCCATATTATTAACAATTTCTTTAAAAGATTTATTTGGTGAATTAATATTATAAAATTCACCTTTTGAATTTCTTCTAAGCATAGGCTTACTATTTAGGATACACACATTACCTGATAATTGACAATTATACATACCAGAAACTTTATATTGTTTAGTATTAGGATCTAATAAATAACCACTATTATCTAATTGAGATGTATTAGTAGGAAATTCAATTTTCCAAGAAATATTAGGGTCTCTATTTTTTTTAAATACAAATTGACTTCCATCATAATAAAGATATTCTTGTTTATTTGGTCTTATTAAATAAAATATAGTATTATTATTTAGTTCACCATCCCATTCTAATATCCATTTAGATGATGGGGAACCTTTACCACCAAAAGAAGTTTCAGGTAAAATTATATTATTATGTAAATATAAATGTTCTTTTTGGTTTTTATAAACACCATAACTATATAAATATACTATTATACCACTTGTAAATTTTTTTGTATTATCCCATTCTAATCTCCATCCTTTATTTGTACCACCTCTATTAGATGAAATCTCTAATTGTTTTACTGTACCATTACTATTATATCTGTCAGTTGCTATAAAATATGTATTGTTTTTATTTGATTTTAACTCAATCTGGATTGGACTAGACAATTGAAATTTAGTTAAATTAAATGTATAGTATTTTTTAAAATTTTCTAATTTATTATCATATGAACCAACTGTATAAAAATATGGTTGAATATAATTTATTTTTGTTTTATTATTTTCATAAATATATGGTCCAGTATTAAATTTACCAATTACCAGTTTGTTATTTACATATTGAAAAGTAGCCGCACCATAACTAGTGGGATGACTCCAAGAATGAAAATTAAAAGAGTCATTTATTGAATATAATATTTTGTCATTATATATTGGTTTTATTATAACAGTTAATGGTTTATTTTTTTCTAATTTAAATGGTATAAAATCATTATAACAAGTTTTATTATAAGTAATATATTTAAGTAAAGGAAAATAAGGTTGATAAGTATTTAAATCTTTTTCATTATGATAAAATTCTATTAAATTTTCTAATGTAACTTTATTTTCATAATATTCAAAATAATCATCGGGACAATTCAAACAATTTGGATATAATTCAATAGGATAATTATTTGGGTCATAATCATTATAATGTTCATTAGGATGGTAAGATTTTAATAATTTACCATTAGCTTGATTATAAATAAATTTATAATTAGAATTTTTATGACAATTCATTATAATAAAATGTATATTATTATTATTACTATAATTAGATATTTCTTCTGATTCAGTTCCATTTAAATACTGATAGTTACTCTTATTAAAATATGTATTATCTGTTTCTTTAACAGAAAGATACCTATTATTATTACGTAATGTGACAACTTCTGCTTTAATATATTTTAAACTTTGATTTTCTATTTTTTTTACAGTATTACTTAAAGATACTGGTCTAGGATTACTTCCACGCTCATAAATATCACTATCATAAAAATCAATAGAAGTATTATTTTCAAATTGACTATGAGTATTAGAATTATCAGGATATAACGGTTTAGTTAAATCATATAAATATGATGAATTTACAGAACCTTTAAGATAATGTTCTCTTTCATTATACAAATCATTTTGATTAACATTAATTTCTCTATAAGGTTTATTATAATTATTATTTATACATTTTTGATTAGTTAAAATAGATTCATCAGCATCATAATAATCAGCACAAGTTTCATCATTTAAATCTTTCCAATTTTCTATATCTTTACATTCTTCACTTATAATTGATTCTAATTTCCATAAAATATCAACACAATTTTTATGTAATGGTTTAAAAGGTGATTTATAATTCGATTTTTTGAGTGGAATAAAATTAATATTTTTAAATAAAATTTTATTTGCAATAAATTTACCTTTTCCACTAAACTTATTTTTAATATTTGTATAAGGTATTTCATTATAACCGCTTTCTGTTGTATATATTATTGTCATACCAGAGGGAATAATATATTGTTTTATTTTATTGTTTTTAATCAAATATCCATCATATGAATTTTTAATAGTATCATTAATTATCATATCTTTTTTTGAAATATCATATTCTTTATATATGACATCAATACCTTTTATT
>Ga0222717_10003723_pt1 | contig 11382 bp, 10 predicted proteins | sample C33_18DmetaG_FD_165053 | JGI IMG/M metagenome (GOLD analysis project Ga0222717, IMG submission 165053) | Estuarine water microbial communities from San Francisco Bay, California, United States - C33_18D | ecosystem: Environmental > Aquatic > Marine > Unclassified | place: USA: California...
TGAATTCGATTGGTGACGAGAAGATGCGCGCTTCAGTGCCAAGCTCAACGGCCAGTGGATTCATCGCAACATCGAGATCAGCGGGGCGGCGGGATCTGGAGACAAGGAGACGGCGTTGCCTGGTCCGTGACGCTTGCAGGAACACCAGCATCCGGTGGCGTTTCGCAATACCTGGGTGGTCGACATCGACGCTCTGACGCGTCGCGACAAGTATGATCCTCGTAAGAAGAAGTCTTGACCAACGTTGCGACAGAGGGACTACGGGTGCATGAAGGTATTCCTCTAAGTTGGTGTAGCCATTACTATCGTGGTCCTCGTTGCGGTCTTTGGCGTTTGATAGGTTGAGCCCATGAGCTTTCTCCCAGGCATCTGGCGGCGGGCCGGTCGCTTGGGGCGACGGGTTGATCTGGCAGAAGTGACGTTTCCTTAGGCACGTTGCCAGGCAAGGAAGGCCCCCTCCAGGACAGCCCGCAACCCAATAGCAGCATGAGCGTACCTCATGGCTTCAGCCACTTTGGGACCGTGCGATCGTTCGTCCGTTCGCCCCCTAACAGCCACGCCAAATTGAAGCGTGCGAGGTGGGCACCTTTGAAGAGATCGTGCTCGTAGAAGAGGTAGAGCCAGCCGGCGCTAGGCGTGGCTGGCTTTCCGACGGCGAGTGATGAATAGCCGCTACGATCTGCATCGACCAAGCGCTTGATCGGCCAGGTCTTGCCGCCATCGAAGCTTGCCCACACGGTGACCCGTTCACGATGGGCGGCCTCGGTATCGAGATTGCTGAAGATGAGGATGTCGCGATCCGGCAAGGGGAGGCGCGTCAAGCCACCCATGCAGCCATAGGTGCGTCCTTGATCGCCGTCTGGCAAAAGGCCTCGACGATGCGCCAGTCTTTCCATGTGACGCTGCTATCGTGACTCCAGGCTTCTCTGCGACGTTTGTTGCGTGGGCGTTCTGACCAATGCACTCGCGAGTTGTAGTAGAGGCGTCCATCAGTCAGCTCTACCAAGGCAGCTTCGCCCGTACCTTTCTCTGGGAAGGGCTTGCTAGTCTTCCAGGTTCGACCGCCATCATCGCTGTAGATCGCATTGGTGTATTGCAAAGGCCATTCGGCATCGCCGCCGTTGGGCCCGTAATAACGTGAGGCCCGGATCAAGCGTCCTTGATGCGCTCCATACTGCAAGGTCACGCCGTGCTCGTTCATGTGCATGGACGGTGTGTTACCATGCGCGTCCTTCTCGATGGTCGTGGCTTGAGGCAGCCAAACCTTCCCATCGTCTTGGCTGCGATATACCATTAGGGGAGCGGGTGGCTGCCTCTCTTCGACGAAGATCAGAATGTCGCCTGAGTTCGCATCGACCGTGGTACCGCCGCCATGGTAACCTTGGTTGGCTACCGAAATGACTGGGCCCCAGGTCTTGCCGCCATCTTCGGATCGCCGAACGACGACGCCGTCATTTCCCCAGACTGCCATGACCGTTCCATTCTTGGTGACCACCACGTTCGGGTAACCTTGATCGTTGAACAGGCGCTGCTTCTCGAACAACGGATCACCCAAGAACGGGGCCAAGCGGTCTTCCGCAGGGCTGACAGACAACAGCGCGGCCGAGGCTGAGGCAATACGGTACCATCTACCAAATACAAGGCGAAAGGCTGGCATTTCTAGTGTTGATTGGCATTGTTTACCCGAACAACTCCATCACGGGTTTCGCCGTTCCGTCAGGAGTGACGTAGAAGGGGCGCTGCTCGATGTTGTAATGATGATCGTGTGGGATGCCGAGTGCGCGGTAGATCGTGGCGTGGAGTTGTTCCGTGGTGACGGGATCTTTGATCGTGGTGCAGGGGCGCTCGTCAGCGGTTTCGCCATAGACGAAACCTTTCTTGATGCCGCCACCAAAGAGGAGGACGCTGCCAGCGCTGGTGAAATGACGATGCATGCCATAGTGCTGCGGGCCTTCGATGCGATGCGGCACCTTGACCTGGTCCTTCACTTTCTTTTCCGGCTTTCCTTCAGTCATCATGTCGCGGCTGAACTCGCTCGCGACGACGATTAAGGTTCGATCTAACAAGTTGCTTGCTTCCAAATCGAGTACGAGTTGAGCAATGGGCGCATCGATCATGGTCTTGAGATCCTTCATTCGGGAATGCCCATTGTCATGCGTGTCCCAGTATTTGAAAGGATAATAGCCGTGGGTGACTTCAATGAAGCGGGCACCGGCTTCGGTAAGGCGTTTAGCTAACAAGCATCCCAAACCAAAGCGGCCGCCGACTTTGTAGAGATCGACTTTCTCTTTGGGCTCGAGGCTAAGATCGAAGGCCTTGCGTGCCTTGGGGCTCGAGAGGAGACGGTGCGCGTTGTCGACTGAGCGCATGAGCGAGTCGCGTTGGTGTTCTGAACCATGCTGCATGATGGGGCTTTCACCTAACAATTTCTTGTAGGCTTGATAGCGCTTGGCAAATCGCGTATCACTCATGCCGACGGGCGGTTTGACCGCCTCCACCGCTTGATCGGGTTCGACGAGAAAGAAGGGTGCAAACTCACTGCCGAGAAAGCCGGAGGTGTGGAAGGCTTGCAAGGCTTCTTTCTCCCCGCCGTCAAAGGTTTGACCGATATCGATAAAGGCAGGCAGATCAGGATTGAGCGGGCCAAGCGTGCGAGAGATCCATGAGCCAATGTGAGGAGCGGAGACCGTCAACGGTGGCTCGTAGGCGGTGTGCCAATGATACTGATGCCGACTGTGGAGAATGAAACCCAGGTCAGCCGCACGATAGGTCTTGATCAAGGTGCCGCGATCCATGACGCCACCGATCTTCTCAAGTCCCTCCGTGAACTTCAGACCATCGACAACGGTATCAATCGATGGAAACGTTGACAGGACCTTGTTAGGATCGAGCCCTTTCTCATAAGGCGTGTAGCGTTTGGGATCAAAGGTATCCGTGCTCGCCACACCACCCGCTAACCACAACATAATGACCGTATCCGCGGTAGCGTTTAACGGATCACCACCTTGCACGGCGCGCGCCATGGCGGATGGGTATCCCGCAGAGAGAGCACCCAGGGTTGCGGCTGAGGCGGAGGAAAGGAAGTCGCGGCGGTTTGGTGTGAATGTCATGATGAATGGGACTAGTAAACCAGTTGAAATTCGGGATGCATGACGAGCATCCACAGCATGTCTTCGATGCCCTCCGTTTCGATGGGTGTTCCAACGATTTCTCGAAGCGTTTCCTTCTCTTGAACGGCAGGTGTTCGGCCTAGCGCATGAACGAAGAGGGTCTCCATCATGGCCTCGAAATCCTTCCCCGAGTCGTACCAGGACTGAGCGCCTTTGGCGATGATGTCAGCGAGGGCCTTGCCGTTGGAAAGCTCGATCAGCTGTGCGGTGGTGGCAACGGACTCGCGTTGGGTTACGATCACGTCGCGTTTGGTGCGGCCAAGGGTGCGAATGAGCGGATCGATCTTGCGTAATCCCCAGCGCTTCTTGCCGGTGCCACGAGCGGCGCCTTCCTCGCGGGTGGCACAGGCAATGACTTGATCGATACCATCGAGGAACTGTTCCGCCGAAAGACGCCGTACCACCGGCCCGCGAAAGACAAAGGCGTCGCTGTCCCCGTCAGGATCGAGCGGCACAGCGGTGCATTGGTAGGCTTGTGAGGTAAGCATCAGCATCATGGTGTGCTTGAGGTCGTAGCCATGCTGAACGAGATCAACGGCCAACCAGTCCAATAGATCCTTATTCCATGGCGGGTTATCCATTTCATCCACGGGCTCGACGATGCCATGGCCGAAGAAGATGGCCCACAGCCGGTTGACCATTGTGCGGGCAAAGCGGCCATTCTCAGGCGAGGTGATGATCCCCGCCAAACGCTTCACACGTTCCGCTTTCGGTGCGGCGGGATCCACAGCGCCCAGTTCAGGATAAAGAAAGGCTGGTGCGGCTTTCTCTCCTAACGGTTTGTCGCAACGATGAATGTCCATCGGTTGATCGGCGAAGATGGAGGCAAAGGCGTACGTCTGTTTCAGCGTCCAATCATTGATGAAAGAATCGTGACAAGACGAGCACTTGATATTCAGGCCCATGAAAACCTGGGCCACATTCTGCGCGGCCTGCATCTCCGTGACCTGAGAGGCATTCACCGTGCCGCGCCAAGCGATGCCTTTGATGAATCCGCTAGATTTCTCCACAGGATCGATGAGTTCGCGGACAAACTGGTCGTAGGGTTTGTTTTCTGCGAGTGATTGCTTCAACCAATCGGTGATCTGTTTCCCTCCCCCTCCATGATAGGAGCGCGACATGCTATTGCGCAGGCAATCGCTCCAGAACGTGAACCAGTGAGCACTGTAGTTGTCTTCATCGGCCAAGAGTTCGGCGACGAGACGACGACGCTTGTTAGGATCTGCATCGAGACAGAAACCTTCCAGCTCGTCTGGGGTCGGCAAGAGACCGATGGTATCGAGATAGACGCGTCGGGCGAATACCGCATCACTCACCGGACTACCGGCCTGCACTTGCTGCTCTTGGAAATAGGACTCTAGCAAACGGTCGACCGGATTACTAGCCTCTCCCGGCGGCAAGGCCACGATACGAGGCTCGATGGGCGCACTGCGAACGGTAGTGAAGGTGAATCCCTTCTCCCACACCAAACCTTGATCGATCCACGAGCGCAGCTTGGCGATCTCATCGTCGCTCAACGGGTCGCCCTTGGGCGGCATGCGCTCATTGGCATCATTGCTAGAAACCAAATCGATGAGATGGCTTTCCGCACTCTTACCCGAAACCACGACCGGACCGCTTTCGCCACCAGCTTCCAAGGCATGGATGTGATCCATGCTAAAGCCGCCTTTGCGTTTCCCATCGGCATGACACTGGGTGCAGTGCGTCTGGAGAATAGGTTTAATGTCAGACGTGAAGTCGATCGTCGACTCACCAGCGGCAGAAGCGCCCACAGCGAGGCTCACTCCGATAGCGATGAAAGCGTTGGATAAGCGATTCACCGGAAGAATTTGGGAGAAATGCCACTCAATGCCAAGCCTAGACAAGAAATGACCGCCCCAATGACTTGGATCCTTCTACATGAAGCGCTATAACCTGCTGCGTCTATGAGAACGATCCACTTGGTACCCCTTGCCTTATTAGCAATCGTCTGCCTTTCGCCGAGCCATTCCCAGAACGCGAGCCCAACCAACGCTCAAGCGGCTGCCGATGCCGAGGGCTTTATCACCATCTTCGACGGAAAGACCTTGCAGGGCTGGGAGGAGATGCCAGCAGGCAAAGAGAAGGCATGGACGGTGGTCGATGGCGTGATCCACGGCGATGGTGACAAAGGGCGTGGCTACCTCGTTTATGAGAAGAAGCAACTCGCGGACTTCGAACTGAAATTCAGCTATCGGTTTCCGAAGGCGAAGGGGAACAGTGGTGTCAATATCCGCGCCATTCCAGATGAGACGGAAAAGCGCAAGTTCCAAGGCTACCATGTTGATATCGGTCACGTGGGGATCGGCAAGCAAGTGCTTGGGGCCTGGGATTTCCACACACCGGGGCGTCGTGAACACGCGTGCTTTCGTGGTGATCGTTTGGTCATCGACGAAGATGATAATCCAACAGTGACCAAGATCGAGGGCGCGGTCACAGCGGCGGATATCAACAAGGGTGACTGGAACAGCGTACATGTCATTGTCAGAGGCAACCACTTCAAGTTCTCTATCAATGGCAAACCTGCCTCGGAATTCACCGAGCACTTGCCCGAGTCCAAACGTTTGGAATCAGGAATGATCCAATTTCAACTACACGATCCAGGAATGATCGTTCAATTCAAGGACATCCAATTTAAGGAACCGTTAGATTAAAATATCTGTAGACCGACTTCCGGAATGCTCGGCCTTGCCGAACGCCTGCCGAAGCTGGCTCAGTTCAGTCGTTAGGTGAGTTTGGAAGAGAATGATGTCGGCTTTATGGATGAAGAAATTGGCTCCCATGTTCAGCAGCCTCACATGTTCCTCAATACTGCCCCACATGTGAATGCCTGCTCCGATGCCCCTTGAACGTGCTTTCTGGAAGATGACCTCCACAGCACTGAGAAAGCGCTTGTCCGTGTATTGCTAGGGAATTCCGAGACTGCAGGAGAGATGATGGGGACCCACGAGAACAGCGTCCAAGCCGTCAATGTCGAGCAGGGCATCGAGTCGCACGATCGCGGGCACGCTTTCCACATTGATGATCAATCCATGGCCCGCATTGCGCGAGGCCATGTAGTCCCCTAGTTCGCCGTCGGGCATGAATCCGTTCAACACTTCCTCCATTCGTTTGCCTTTGAGGGGGCGTAGTTTGGTTGCCCCACACAAGGCCTGCACTTGTTCAGGCAATTCCACATAGGGAGCCACGACGGCGGCCGCTCCATCGTCGAGGGCGACAGTGGCTTTGTGAGGATCCGGATCGGTAATGCGCACGAGCGGAGGCAGGCCGAGCACTGCGTAGCAACGGCACATCCAGCTCAGCGTTTCCCGGCCAATGGCAATGTGCTCGGTATCGATGAAGACGAAGTCGAGCCCACAATCACCAATCACTTTGGGCCAGAAAGGCGATATCGATACCAGCAAGGTACCGAAGAGAACATCATCGGTATCGGCATGGAGGGCGCTAACAAAGCACTAAGAGTTCATGTCTGTCAGAGATGATCTACTTCAGTCGGTTCGCCAGTGCGAGCGGATGCTAGCGCGGCCAAGACCGTCGCGCAGATGTCTCGAGCATCGCGAGCGCTCAGCATGGGTGACTCTGTCCCATCGATCACGCGGGCAAAGTTCTCCGAAAGCAGGTAGTTGTTCTCGTCGGCCACGCGCTCGTGTTTGAACTGCAATGCGGGTTGATTCCGGTGGTAGCAAGCAACTTCAGGGCGTGCCTCAGAGATGACGGCCGCTCCGCGATCTCCAATCAAATGTAGCTTGATCTCCCCAATGTCAGGATGGGCGGCGGCACCGATACGGCCGAGACACAGCGTTGCGACCATCCCGTTCTCCATTTCAAGGGTCACGGTCGCGAGGTCATCCACGTCGTTGTCAGCATGGGCTTGGTGAAAGTGGGAGGCCGTGCGGGCCACGACTCGGCGCACTTTGGCCCCGCCAGTGAGCAGATGAATATAGGCCAAGGGATAGATGCCTTCGACCTGGAGTTCTCCCATGGGCTCCGTACCCACCCCTCCATCGGAACCATCGGCATGGGCCTCCAACTGACGCTCTAACCAATCGATAGGTGGGCTCCCTTCCGGCAGGGATCCCAAGGGTGGGCCGGCGTCTTTGGCGAAGTAGAAGTCGCAATGAATGGATGAGAGCGTGCCGACTTGACCGCTGTCGATTGCTTCTTTGGCTTGCACGAGTGCGGGCAGGAAGTTGCGGTTCCAGACCAAACAGTGCACGCCGTTCTTCCCCAAGGCGTTGATAAGGCGATCGCATTCGTCCAAACGGGTTGACAAGGGCTTATCCACGACCACATGCAGGCCAGCTTCTGCCGCCCGAACAGCCAGCGCGCAGTGGCGCTCGGCTTCTGGACTCACAATCACCGCATCGAGCTCGAACTCAGCAAACGCCTGTTCGGGGTTGGTCAAGTAAGGGATACCAAACTCCTTGGCGAAGACCTCGTTGCGATCGTCCGTCCACTGAGGCCGATCGGCATCATCAGCAACGCACACCAACTCAAACCGCGGGTGCGCCGCCAAAGCACGTGGCAAGTAGTCGTGTTTGACCACGCTCAGCACACCAGCCCGGATGGGAGGTTTCTTTCGGTCGGTTGGATTCATGGGAGCAACTCTTTCAGAATCGTCTCGGCCGCGCGATAGGTGCGCTGTGCGTGGGCGGCATCACCGTTGTTGCGAATACATGAGGCGAAGTCTTCTAGCATAGGACCTAAGTGAGCGTAACCGGTTGCCGGTGGCCTGGCATTCGTATCGCCGCTGGCAAAGAAGAGATTCCGGTCTCGATGATCGTCGGCGTAAGCAGCGCCGTCCGACCCGATGACGGTCAGCGATCGGTAGCGATCATCGGCAGGCAGTTGATCGTAGAAATCGATCAGCGCCATGGCGCCATGAACAAAGCCAAGATGAATCACTTGGTTCGCCTGCGACTGTGTAGCGAACGAGCTTTCAATGTCTTCTCCGATCAACCATAGCACGAGGTCAATCGCGTCGATCTTGTTTCGATGGTTTAGGGCTTCGCTGGTTGAGCTCCAAACGTGGAGACGCGCCAACCCTGGCCTGCCCAGATCCCCAGCATCCAACCGTCGGCGGATAGCTTGAGCGTGGGGATCGAAACGACTCGGCAAGGCAGGATAAACGTTCGTCGGCGCTTCGGTCGGCAGTTCACCCAACTGCAGCACGGGAAGATCTTTAGGCCATTTGCCCAAATCTTGAAAAGCCACGATGGCGTCGGCCTCCGTTTCCGATTCGACAACCGCAAGGGTGGGGATTCGCGAGGCCGCGGCGAGGATGGCGTCCCGCTCAGGCACGTCGAAGCTCACATGAAGTCGAAGAGGGTTCATTGTTCCATGTCGCGTTTGCTTGTGTCCGGGGCAAAGAGAATGGCGATCATTCCGATCACAAACACGAGACTCGTGACCCGCCCGATGTGAGCATAATTGCCATCGAATACATTGGTGATCGCAGGTGTGATAAAAATGAGGGAAGCTGTTAGGATGCGCCCGAAGTTGAAGCTTACTCCAGCACCCGTCGCACGAATGCGAGTTTCGAAGAGTTCGGGCAGGAAGAACGGGAGCCAGCCGAAGAAGATCCCATTGAAAAGTCCCCAGGCAGCGACCCAAATGAGAAATCCGGAGTCGACGGGAGTGGTGAACCAATATGCATACTGGGCGATGGCCAGCGCGAAGAGGCAGGATAGGAAGTAGCAGGTGCGACGACCGATTCGCAGGGCGATGACGGCGGCAAGCGCACTACCGATAATACTAGCAATGGAACGCACCTGCCCGATCTGTGGGCCAAGCCCATCAGGGCCGACTTCGCCTGCCCACGGGATCATCCAGTTAGCTGCCCCCCACCCTCCAAAGAGGGGAACCGTGGCAAGAGCGATGCCAATCAAGGTGACGCTTCGATAGGATTTGCCAAACACCGAAGGGCTTTCGTGTCCGGCTTCTGCCCGCTGCTTCGATTGCGAGCCTATCCAGGCAGGCGACTCTCTGACAAAGAGCCAGACAGCCATGCCAAGCAGCACTGGAAGGCCGCCAAGCTGCAAGACCCAACGCCAGCTTTCTGGGGTCACTGGGTGCTGTGTTAGCAAGGTTGCCACCGCGAAGATACCGACATTGCCGGCCATCCCGATCAAACTTGCCATCACTGGTCGAGCGACACGTTCCCACGCTTCAGAAACGAGCGCAACACCGTTTGGCCAGCAGCCGCCCACGCCCATGCAGGCGAGGAAGCGAAGAACCAAGAGGTGCATCGGGTGACTCGCAATGAATGACATCCCGGTTAGGGCCGAGAAACAGATGATCGAGAGCCCCAGCGCACGGGTTCTGCCAATGCGATCGCCAAGCCGTCCGAAGAACCAGCCCCCTGCCGCCGCGCCGAAGAGAAAGGCGCACTGGAAGTAGGCATACCAACGCGCTGCGGCTGCCTCCCATATCGAAAGTTGCTCTGCTTCGGCAGCTGGCAATGGATTGGCCTCGCCCTGAATGGCTGCCTTCTTAGTCGCAGCCAGTTCTGCAAATCGCTTCCCATCGAGTTCTCCGGACTCGGCCATCAAGGCAAGCGCCGCCGGACGCATGGCAAGGTTCGTGATGCCGATCTGAACGCCACCGAGAAACCAACCGACGAAGGCAACGATGAGAATCAGGAGACGCGCACCAGTGCTGAGAGTCGATTTCTGCATACGGTGACGACATGCCTTACAGACCAAAGGCGGCGATGACGAGTCTTGCTTTCATTTCCCGCTGATCTATCCTCCGAAGATGGCCGAAACGGAAGCAAATCCGGATGTGGCAAGGATTGGTGTCGGTGTGCTTGGCGCGACCGGTTTTATCGGGACACCTTATCGTGCCGAACTGCGGGAGTGTCCTGGCGTCCGCATCGTAGCGCTCTGCGCCCGTCGACCCGACTTGCTGAACGCCGCCGCCGAGGAAGACGGGGCGGCGCTGGCAACGACGGATTGGCGAGAAGTTGTCGATCACCCGGAAGTGAATTATGTCATGGTGGCCACACCAGATGCGTTGCACCGGGAAGCGGTTCTGGCCACGGCTGCCGCAGGCAAGCATCTGTTCTGCGAGAAGCCGGTGGGCAAAGACGCCCGTGAGGCAGGAGAAATGTTAGCGGCCATGACTTCCGATCAAGGCCTCGCGCACTTTGTTCCTTTCTGGACGCGTTGGTCGCCGGCCTTTGTCAGGGCCCGGGACTTGGTGAAGAACGGGTGCATTGGCGACATCAAGGTCGTCATCTATCGTTGGTTCAATCCACGTCCAGCGTTGATGGCATTGACCTGGCGCGATGATCCCGCTCTCTCATCGGGCGGCACCATTCCTGATGTTGGCTCTCATGCCTACGACACGCTACGATGGATTCTAGGGGAAGATGCTAGACGAGTTCTAACGCATGCTGAAACGATCACGCCCGCGAAGGCTGATCTGGGCAATGTGAATCTGACAGAAGCGCTAGAGCCCCATGCCGATACCGACGCCCACCTGCGGAAAGGTGGGACGGCAGACTACGCGAACATTTCGATTGAATTTGAGTCGGGCATCCATGGCAGCATGGTCCTTTCGCATGCGACTTACTTGCGCCGGGGGCTGGCCCCGGAACTGGAGTTCCATGGGAGCGAGGGCTCCATTGCAGTTGATCGCGTGCATGGCCGCGTGAATCTCGTTCGGCTGGGCGGACACTTGGAAGAAGTCGCTGAGGTTCCTGCGGGCGGATTTGATCTTGGCAATCGCTTTGCCCAGTGGGTGATTCCCGGCCTCCGCGCTGTCCTGGCAGGAGCGCGCCAGGAGTCTTTGGATCTTCCTAACTTGAGGGACGGCTTGAGTGCCCAACGGTTCACCGATGCCGCGCTCGAGTCCGCAAGACGTTCGACTTGGGTTGCCTTAGAAGAAATTGCTGTCTGTTAGTCTAGCCGCAACTACGCAATGATGTCATCGACCACATTGCCATGCACGTCGGTAAGCCGGTAGTCACGTCCGGAGTAACGATAGGTGAGCTTCTCGTGATCGAGGCCCATGAGGTGAAGGATCGTGGCATGGAGATCGTGGACATGGACGCCGTAGTGTCCGAAAACTCGAATCGCCCGGTAATCATGCCGCATCCCGGTAGTAGTAACGAAGCAATCCGCCTAACCGCTCGCGACATCCAACGCTCCCTTCATTTGTCGAACTGAACTCGGCTTCAATAATCCTGTTC
>Ga0222717_10003724_pt1 | contig 11381 bp, 3 predicted proteins | sample C33_18DmetaG_FD_165053 | JGI IMG/M metagenome (GOLD analysis project Ga0222717, IMG submission 165053) | Estuarine water microbial communities from San Francisco Bay, California, United States - C33_18D | ecosystem: Environmental > Aquatic > Marine > Unclassified | place: USA: California...
TGAAGTGAACTGTTCAAACGGTGGTATTGTCCTAGTGTGCTTCCTCACTAGAAGTGGGACGGCGTTGTTCACGTTTCTTTTTGTTTTACTTACATACACAGCAGCAAACAGTGGGTGTTTCTTTCCACTGCTCTTAATCGTGATTTCACCGATTTGATTGAAAGCGATAATGGAACCGTATGTCTCAGGGCGTAGGCGAGGTTCGGACTTCTTGTTAGGGAACGTTTGTAGGGTGAGGGTGGTGTGTACTTTGACCTTCAGTGAGTAAATGTGTCCTTTTGAGGTTTCGGAAGCTACGATCCATGATTCATCATATCCTTCAAACTTACTCGGACGTAGCATGTTGAACCGGATTCTTCTCATACCCGATTTCGGTGCTGGCTTTGGTTCAGGTTTCTTTACTTGGTTTTCCCATTCTACGTTGATTGACTTGTCGCTTCCAATTATCTCGGCTTTCTTGAAGTGCAATCCCGTTACATCTTTACCGCTATCCATCAGATACTTACCGCCTTTCTTTCCAGATACTCTTTCAGGGCGGGGGAATATGGGGGGGTTTTCAAGGATTCTGAAATGGTCTGTTGCTAGTTCGGTTTCAAGTGCATCAAATCCCTTGATGATTTTTCCGATTAGCATCGGTAATCCCAATCCTACAACCGGGTTTTCTCTAGCTTCATTCTTCACCAAGACTCTATCGTAACGGAAACCTTCTCCATCAAATTCATCTCCCTTTGCTTTTGACATTGGATATGTAATTTTTCTTTTGTGGATTGTGTAGCCGTGTTTGGGGGCGTGTTTTTCCAGTGCGCCCCATGCACGTTCCGCGCTTTCGCTGTGGTTGGTAGATAATACGGCTGGAGCTATCTCGGCCATTTTCAAATATGCTGCTTGGCCTAAACCAATTCCTTTCTTTGAAGCATCAATACCCACGACATAGGCGTAACTATGAATTCCTAATTGCCGTAACCAATCTTGGGAAGCGATCGCTGAATTGCTGAAATCATACTCCGTTTCAGTATCATACTTGTTTGTCTTCATTTCAACAGTATTTCCTTCTTCATCTGTTCCTTCAAGTTGAAACACATTACCCACTACCGACCCTGACATTTTAGTTCTCCACTTTTTCGGGACCGGGAATTTGAACCTTCTGGTTTTCCATGTGATACCGTCTGCGGGGGGGTTTTTCTTTCCGTGCTTGATTTCTCCAGCTTGGCTCGTCTTTACTTTCAGTTCACCCGTAATGCCAAACATATCCAGGTAGTCGTCAAAGCTCCCTTTCAGACTGGGCTTGTTCCATAAGATCCACTTGGATAACGCGCCAGCCGACATGAACTTGTTCCAATTCTCATTAGTTCTGTGTCGGTTATTGTAGCGTTCCATTCTCTTTCGATCCTTGTGAATGGTGTAGTCACTGTAATGCTTGCCTCCAAAGTGCGTAGTCGTCGTTCTACCGTTGGGCTTGTGGAATACTGCCTTCAGCTTCTTATCGGCTTTGTCGCTCCTTGAGATGACTACGTGAGTATTGGGCGGATTGTCAGTCCACCGTGAGTGAACTTTCACTTTTCCGTAGAGTTCAATGTTTGGTCCAATCCAATACTCGATCTCGCGTAGTTTATCGGACTCAGCATCGGAAGATCCTGAACCTATGATTGGATATTCGAGTTCATTGAGATTTATTTTTCCATAATGGAACTTGGATTTATACTCAAGAACACTTGGAGAACCAAGACTTTGGTGTTGCCGTATCATTTTTTCTTTGATGTATGGCAAGTGGTATTTTGGTAAATCTTTTGTTTTAATGTCAATATACATGAGGACTTTTTCACCTAGTTGAGCCGGACCTTTCCCGCCGATCCCATCTGTCCTTTTGGCATAACTCATTGCGTGATCTTTGTCAGTAGTGAAATACCGGCCCCCAAATTTCCATTGAGCATAGGGACTCCATTCCTTTGGTTCTTCGCCTTTCGGGACAAGCGGGTATTTGTTGTCCTTACCACCGCGCCATAGACGGGTCATGCCAGGTGCAACAGGAGGGTTGGTTTTCGCGCCATGCTGTTCATTGTAGCAGAACAAACATTCTGTGGGGCAGACGGTGAATGCTCCGATCTCTTTGTCGGCCTTTTTACGTGCTTTCTTCAATGCCTTCTGTTCTGCGGCCTGTTTAGATTCGGCCACTGGACGGTTCCAGCCCCATGCACTGTTGTAATCACTACGCATGTGTTTCTGCACCAGTGCGTCATGTTTCTTCCTCTGTGTCTCGTTGGATTCGTGCTTATCCCTCTCGCCTGGCATCTCAACCTGTAAGGCAGCAGTAGGGAACATTCCACCCCTCTTCTTTGGAATCACGCCGTTGCTTTTCACAAAGAACGTATCAAGGCACTTTGCTAAGTCTTCACATGGCTTCTTTAGCTTCAAGTGTTCACCGAACTCAATGAGGAATGAAGGGATTCCGAGCTTAACGCCCTTTTCTTGAATGTAGTTCCTGTGATCGGCGATGTCCATCATAACTTTGTAACCACACTCTCTCAAATGTTCCATGAGAGCAGATTGGTCTTCTTGGGCTTTCAAAGGCCACTTGTCTGACGAGAACAGCACAAAATCGTAGCCCGCCCACATCGGGTCATCAACGGGGAAAGAGTGAACATCTACAAGCATTTTAGCGTCCTTCAGTAAATCATCAAGCTCATGTTGCCAGGGTGTTTCTGCGGAGAGAATACGGTTGTAGTCAATTTCCGTTCTCTGCTTGTCGGAAATATGTAATTGAGTATCATATTTCTTTTCGAGCGTTGTTTGCAGTTGATGTGCAGCAGGGTTAGCAGACCAATCGCACCAATGTTCTTCATAATCCTCACCTGCGGGCAGTGCGTGTGGAACGGTCACTATGATTCGGGGTTGAGAAGGATTGTTTCGTGTTTCCGATAAGTCGTTGTACCGGCCTTCAATCCCTGATAGTAAATGTTCTTCGGTGGCGTCTAAATCACGGTTCCTTTTAGGACGGTTGTGCTTGATTGCCACCCCCAATAGCCCCCATATCTCATCTCTTGACATATCTCTGCGGTACCGAGCCTTCATCCAGAACTTTGCAATTTTTAGCCAACGAGGAATAGTATTGTATGATTCAACCATTGAACGCTTCCAGGGAACTCGGATCTTTTTGTCCAAGAAACGGAACCTTCCTTCATCAATCAAGATTAACAGCATTAACAGATCAGACGTTGCTCTTGGGCGGCTGTCGTTTGAGACTCGCGCCATACGCTGATACAGGAATCCCTCTGGTGTCTCAACTTTCAGCCCTAAAAAGTAAGCGTGATACTTCGGGTTGTGAGTCATTTCATTTCGCTTGTCGTACCATGTTTTGCCCGGAACAAAGGTTTCATAGTTCCAAAATGATTTGCTATTCCTTTCTGAATAAGCGAGTTTTGCATCCAAGAAGGGGAACAATTCGCTCATGCGTTCAATCTTTTCTTTGGCGTCTGGACCCAATCTACGATCGTCGATCATCATATCTACATCATTGGTTGTCCTAATCCCGTGCAGATAGGCACCCAAGCCAGATTTCATAGAGGTGCAAATGAAGAAGAGACTCCCGAACTCTTGTTGCATGTATTTTTTCACGCTGTTAATCATCACCCATTCACGGTTAGGGTTGCGGGGTAATATCAAGTCAATGTTATTGTGCTGAAGAAGAAGGAGGCTGTTTTCATTGAGAAGCACTTGTGCGTACTCAGTGACTTGAACTGGATTGTCGGCAGTGTGGATGTATGACTTTTTGTCATCTTTGCTTGTTTTGAATATGGACCTTAATTCTTCTTTACGTGGTGCGGCTTGCCCTCTTAGCGTTTTCTCGGAACCGCTATGGATTAGGTAGATGCGTATTTTTCGTTCTTCGTCATCATTGTCCTCTTCAAGCCAACCGCTTGCGAGGGCCTTGCGTACACACTGCTTCTTGCTAACGAAGTCCTCACCAGCATACATTTGCATACACAACATGGATGCTGCTTTCTTTGTCAAGGGGATTTCTTTTTGGTAAATGATTGTAGAACTGCTTTCAAGCTCCGATTCAAACTTATCAAGCATATCGGACGATGTAGCGTTCGGCCAAGTTAAAATGAAATCAACATCATTGTGACATAGGGTGTAAAGCATGGCGAGTTCTTGGTGTTGCTTGCGATTTTTGATGAGTCCTTTGCCACTATTGCGCTTGGCGATTCCCAATAACGACTGATAGTACGGAGAACCAGTTCTGTTTGCTATACCTTTAACCACCCCTTCATAGTCCAAGCGTTCAAGACCTCGAACCAGCAAATCTCTTTGATTCCTTCTGAACCATTCGGGCCATTCTGTGTGCAGATACGGCGCAGTTTCCTCACTTAGCTTATAATCACTTAGTTTACCGTCAGCGTCGTAACGAAGTATCTTTTGAGCGAACTTTAGATTAGCTTTGTCTGGTTGCGCCTCAACAGATACAAGAGGGTTGTTCTTAGCCCTTCCGAACAATCCGGGGTGATTGTCCCAATTGTGATTGAAATCATCTATGCACAGTTGGCAGAACATATCTTGTACTGATTTAGCACCTTTAGCATTCTGTAAGGATTCCTTTGGTTGAGTGTAATGGTGTGCAGATAAACCGCAAGTTTGGTCGGTACAATGGTTGCCTACTCCTAAGTTATCTTCCGAGTGAGTATCAATGAAGTAATTGCCAACCCATCTCATGCTGCCGTAAAACAAGTGTCCGATTTCATGGAAAATCACATATCTTGAAAGCCCCTCTGTGGCTTGGTAAGGTCTTGAGCTAAGTTTTGCTTCTGTGAGGACGGCGGCATTTCCTGGGTTAGTGAAGCCACCTAATCCTCCGATATTCTTTTTGAACCAAAAAACGCATAATGTGTCATAGATATTTTTATGTTGGACTTCACGGTGAATTTTGTATGGATTTTTCATCATTTCTGTGTGAGTCATTGTTCCTGTTCGAATAAAATTGTCGTCTGGAACGACTTTAGTTCGAATGTCAAATTTAGTATTGAAGAACTTTGCAAATGCGTTGATGCTTTCAATGGTTTCTTGGATTAGCTTTTCAGGAGTATCTTTTCCAACATAAATTGTGATCGGTTTTCCAGGGGGATTTCTTCGATCTCTTTGACGGGTTTCCCTTCCGCAGATAGAGCATGAGAAGTACACGGATGGCCCTTCGTCTGCTGCGCGCTCTTGTTTAGTGAACCCTGGTGGGCTGAATATCTTCGGGCCACCGCAGTTCTCACAAACCTCTCCAATCTTAGTCCCTTTTTTCACGGCGGTCAAAGTATTGCCATTGTGAATGATAGTGATCTCTTCTCCGAACCGTTCTTTCATTTTCCCTTCAAACATGCTTTGGTCTTCTTTAGCAGTGTTTTCACTTTTGAATCCAAGAACTGACAGGAACGGGGAGTTTTCCTTTTGAACATAGTTGGTATATTTGGATAGTTCGATCGGTGGATTGGATTTGACACCGACTCCGAAGGCGACGTCCGATGAGGCTATCAAGAATGGCGTGATGCGTTGTTCCTCGCGCCCCATTTCAACCCTGTAACCGACGATCTTAGGGTTGTTGTATTGGGGCATCGGCTCTTTGTTCATCGGGTCAAGCGAATATGTTGATTTCACGCCGGTTACTTCTCGTTCACCCATGCCGGGGAGTTTCTGTTTTTCTTGCCAATCCCGATGTGACCCTTTACGATTGTATCTCCACATCGGTTTGTCCTTCAGCAAACCCCTGTATTCCATTTCAAGGATCATGCCAGCTTCAATTGGATCAATCAGTATGTCTCCTTCGTGTTCACTTTGATAATCTAATCCGCTTAGGTACGAGTATATGTCCCTTCTATCTTCATAAGTGAAACCAGAAAATGTACCCACTCTTGCTACTTCTTGGTACTCATCTCTTGTTTGAGTACCTTGTTTTACGACGGGTTGTCTTTTACCTCGTCCAAGAACGTCCACTTGGGCTGAAACTACCTTTCCTACGATTAAGACCCTCGCCTCATTATTTTGCACTGAATCTTTTTCGTAGCCGAGAACGAGGACAGGGGTGTTTTGATTAGCAGGCATCAATTCGTCTGTTCCGTCTTCACCCATCCCATAAGGATCTCTTACAATCAAACCGTAAGGAGATACGTTCATCATTTCATCAAGGTCATCGGGTGCTGCTCTTTTGACGGAACGGACAAATTGACCTGAAAGAGCGTTGAGCCGTAGATCGACAGATTGTTCAGCCGACCAAATCAAGATCGTGCGTTTGTAAAAGGATTGGTAAATCTTCTTCTCATCGTAATCTTTGACATCCATCATGGATAACATTGCAACTAAGGATTCTGCGTCATCGCCCTGTATTTTTCCGTACACAACGGTCGGCCCTTTGCAAAGTTGAGCGAATTCTTCTGTTTGGGGTATATTGGTTAGTTTGCGGTCGTCTGGAAGGCCAGTAATGTACGCTTTGGCCCCGTCATACACCAAAGTCACATCGCGCCCTTCAGGGGCTACTCTCAGCTCCCCCATGAAAGACTCATCTTTGTGTTCCTTCATAGCGACCCAAGCCTCCCTCCCGATATTTGACAAAGAACTGTCAATTTCTAATAATGGACCCTCGGTATTCAGTTCTGGAATAATTTCGGCAGAACGGGCAAATCTGTACACTCGCGCCAACAGGTCTGGCGCATTGAACATCGCTTGTAGCGGGTGGTTCTCAATACCTTGATCAAAAAGTGTAAGCATACCAGACGTAGGAATCATTGACAATCCTGTGTCAATACTGAAGTCTTGATTCCCCATGCCTTTTTGATTCGTCGCTACTTTTTCTTTTCCGTGATGAATGTGGAGAGAAAGTGGGAAGATACAGGTGTCATCTGCGAAGGTTTTGTTGCTGATGATTACCGAGTCCATTAGAAAAGAACGGAAAGGTGCGCCCTTACTTGCTTGCCCTATACGCTTTATCCCATCCATATTCCCAATTAGGTCGTAAGCATCTGGCATTGTTAATTCATCGGGCAGAACAATCCAAATATCCCAAAGCCTCCCGTATGTGGAAACCATCGGTTGAAGTCCAGCGCGACTTAACTTAACGCCTAATTTTCCTACGGACGACGAATACATTGTCCATGTCGCGCCCTCTTTGATACGCAGTTTCAAGCAAAGCCAACGGGCTTGGGGGGCGCGATTTATGCTAATCCCAGTTTGGAAACCACCAACACCGATCGGCAATTTTCCTTTTTCTGGACTGAACGCTATTGGTGAAGCGTCATTATGCTCAATAACCAGTTCGTGAAGTCGCGCAAAACGCTTGTGGTGCATCCCGTACAGATCCAACAGTTCTTCGGTGTCGTCTTCGGTTTCGGAGTTGGTTCGTGGCGCGACGGAATTGTATGCGAAGAATCGGGGCTTGTTCCGATTGGACCACCTACGGAACATGGCAAGCCCCTCATGTATGATGACATCGACAAGCTTTTCTTTAGAAACGCCTGGATAGTCCACGTCAGGCACGACCAGTGGTCGCTGCACTTTGCGTAGAGGGTCATCTCCACTCACGCGCCCGTATTCTCTTTTTCCCCCTACAAAGGCATATCCTGGCGCAGATGTACCGGGCTTTCCTCGATCAAGCGCGCCACCTTCCTTCACCATTGAATTGAGGAAGTATAGCGCACCTTCCCGAAGAAAAGCCCCTGGCTTGGCTTTAGAGCCTTTCATATTGGAACGGATGTATTCTACGACGTCTTTTGACTTGAGAGTCTCTGGTGTAGAAAGTAGGTTCAACTTTTCCTGTCGTGAATCAAAGAATGATTCCAGAACATAGCCTAACAAATCATTCATCTTAGCACCTCACAGATCGTCAAAGGAGTAACCATCAACGGTGTAGTTTTCCCGTAGTTCTTCTTGGCCCCATTCCAGCCAACCGCGCCCCGCAATGCCGAGTTTTGAGTAGATTTCGGTTACATCGGAGAGCATTTCAATTGCTCCCTCAAGCCCAAAGATATACCAACCCAAGTCAAGTGTTTTCCCATTTGTGCCGATGAAAGCGGGTTCATCAATTCCCTCGTCTTCTAAACTGGATTGGATTGTGTGCAATTGTTCTAAGGCATTGTCATCCTCGTTAAGTTCGATCTGTACTGGCAATTCAATTTCTATGCTAACCACATACTCTTGTTTTTCAACAGCTTTTTTCTTTTGTTTTGCAGGGTTTCTACGGGTTTGTGGGGGCATGTAAGCTTGCGGTTGCTTCGGCCTGAAGGTGGAGGTCACTGTGTTGGGTAAAGCATCCGATTCATCAAGGGATAGTATGGCAATCAAATAATGGTAGCCGCCTTGACTATGTACTGTCTCAATGAAGCGATTGATTCCTTCAGCGTGAGGGACTTTAAGGTACTCTGTCATGTTCGAGGCAGCAAATATGGCAGATGCACATTCAACATAAGCATCAATGTTTGTAGGATTGGCGGCGTAGGAGAATTTGAGCCATTTCGTTATGCTTTCTCTCCCCCACTCTGGCCCTCCTTTGGATGCGTCTGGATTCATGGATGCGGGATATTGAATCACCCCTGTTCCTTTTGCAAACATGTAGGTGAGAATGCTGGACATTACTGCGGGTGCAATTTCCATCCTCCCAACGTCTTTCAACAAATTCGACCATAGGGTGCTTAGTTCTTGCAAATCAAATTCATTTGGGTTTGCCTCTTCACCAGCTTCTCTCGGAGCTTTGTCTTTGTCTTTTTTGGCCTTTGCCATCGTGCGCGGATATGCAAATGGTCTGTTTTTTAGCATAGCGAACATGCAACGGTAATATGCGATTGACAATTTGGACAATGAGTTTGTCATCTCGGCTTTAGCGGCTTCATCTACGATCCCTTCCTCTACCGAGAGGCGACGGGGGGTGGCGATGCGTGGCGTGTTTGTTTCACTGTCAAGGCCACTGAAGGAAACGTAGTTTCTAAATGACAATAACCAGTAACTTAGAACCTTCAGAGGGGAATTGATGTATGCTTCAATACTGATTAGTCGGCCTCCCGCAAATATGTTCTGATCCACGCCTTCAAAGTTGGCGATGGGATCTCTAGCTTGGGCGAGAAGGTTGTGATAGAAAATGTTAGCATGATAAACTGCGATCCCTGGGTTGTTTTTAGTACCGAGCAAACCGCCATGTATTAGTTCAAAGGTGTTGTACGGCTGGTTATTTTCTTCACTTGTGGCTACTGTCGCAAAGTGAGCCATTTGAGATTCAACGACGTTTCCAAGAGCTTGGAAGGATTTGAATTCGTTCGGGTTTGGTGGAAGGAATGTGTCGCCCGCCGAAGTCAATACGATTGGTTCTTCACTTTTATTTACCCACTCTTTCCCCTTACCCTTTGATTTGTTCACTCTTTTCGCGAATATATACTCGTTCAACAAATGTAGTGAGGTGGGAGAATCATCATATGGTTCCAAAACATAGTGAGAGGATTTATCGCCAGATTCATTGCTTGAAGGCAAATACCTCAACAGAAACTCTTCCGCTTCAAAGGAACGGTAGTCATCCGAATCTCTGTCAAGAGATTCGTCATCTGGGCCGAGTTCGAAAAACCAACGCTCTATCCCCTCCTTCCCTTCTTCTTCAGCATCCATGATCCCACGCCCCGTCCCGACCAAATAGGCCCCCCCTTCTAGGAAGACTGGTTCGAATAAAGTGTTGAACACGACTGGAATGTCCCTGTCCAAGCTTGAAAGTTTTACTCCTTGTTTGAGGTATTGTTCAAGATAGTAGGCAACCGTAGTCCCCCACTTTTTTCCATCTTGAACCTGTACGAGAGGGATTTTGATTTCACTGGCGAGTTTTCTAAATTGTTTTCGCTCACTCGCTCGAAGCAACCCATATTGTTTTTGAAGCAACCCCGGCTCATTACCAACGGTCGCTACACGATCGAGAGGGAAGAGTTTGTTAATGAATGCTTCTTCGTCCCCGTACACATTCTCAATCAAGTTACAAAAAGTGACATATGTGTCTAACAAGCTTCCAACTTTAGTCATTGCGATATGTTTTGTTGTGTCAAGACTTTGCTGTGCGATATTGGAATTTCTAAGCCATGAAGCCATGTAACGGCAGTAGAAGTAATTGGTAAGGGGTGTCATTTCAACTTCTTTTCCTCGGAAGAAGGGCTTTAGATTCTTAATGTCGGTAATCAATTTAACTAATTCATCGGGTCTTTTACCCTTCATGCTTGGGGGCTGATCCAATCCATCTATGAATCCAAAGAACCCTTTCGAGTCCTTCATTTTATCGGTCTTTTTACCAGATCCCTTGATGTAATCCTTGCCTTCTTTGGATTGAGCAGGGTTTAGCGGTTTTGCCATACAGACTCACCACTCACAGTTCGTCTTTGAGATATGCACCAATTCCATTAAGGGCTGAAACGCTGATTACAGAAACAATACCCAGTGTGAATGTGATACTCAGGAATCGTACAGGATTAGTAAGTAGCCCGTTTTTCCCGTTAATGTACGGGCTGATTTCTTTTTTCATGTGAGTCAATACTGATGACCCGAAGTGTCCTTGTTCGTGCATATTTTCATCTCCTTAATCTACGAGCCAAAGTTTTTCGCCTCTTTTTTCTATATCCCAGTCCCCTCCGATGATTACCATCATCTTTTTGTAACCTTTTGGGGGCATAGTAACGAAAACTCGCGGCTTGTCTCCACCTTCTTCTCCGAAGTGGTGAATGTAATTCTCTATCGACCCGTCTGGCGAGTCTTTGGCGGAGCTGTACCCTATGAATGGACATTCCCCCTCACCGATCGCAACCAGAGGTGTTTCATCGTCTGGAAGCCAGATTTCCATTTGTTTGAGTTGGTCGGGTTCGCAGCCGTTGAACATTCGGTAGAGTTCAATGGCTTCGTCGGGGACGTCATGTTTGTCTCCTTTCTTCCCTGCCGTTTTACCATTTCGCCGGATTCTTCTGGATTTGAGGGGGAGGTCCCAAGTGCGCTTGGTTTTTTTCGGGGCTTTTCCATCGGTAAATGGCGAGTCTGCGTCGAAAGAGCTTAGGCTTTTCAATAATGTTTCAACCGCATGGATTTGAGGAATGGACTTTGAGTCGCCTTCCCATGTGATTTTTACATCGTCACCTTTCTCTTCGATCGTGACTTGCCATTTTGATTTAGCCATTTTATCTCACCGATTCAATTAAGTTACCTACCAATGGCGACAAAACAGTCAAAGTTGCGAGGGCCAACCCCGTGTAAAGTGCCGCCTTTGCGAATAATATTGTTGTCTCGCCAATGAACTGGAGTGGTGGTCCTAAAACGGGGTCAAGCAGATTACCAACTGAATCGTCCAATCCGGGCATCTCATTCGCAGTTCTCTCCCTCCAACCAACTTCTTGGTTGTA
>Ga0222717_10003729_pt1 | contig 11375 bp, 9 predicted proteins | sample C33_18DmetaG_FD_165053 | JGI IMG/M metagenome (GOLD analysis project Ga0222717, IMG submission 165053) | Estuarine water microbial communities from San Francisco Bay, California, United States - C33_18D | ecosystem: Environmental > Aquatic > Marine > Unclassified | place: USA: California...
ATATTGGTTAATTAAATCAGAATTTAAATGAACTCCTGTTTTTCTTGTTACATTACCACTTGAATCCATGTTGAATGGATTTTCATGTGGGTCAGTTGCTTGTGATGTTCCACCATATGAACCACTAGCTACAACTGAACCATCTAGTATTAGTTTATGTAAATTAAAAGATACAAATGATATTGAATCACTTTCATTATCAGTTGCAGATATATTACCAGCTGATGCTCCATTTGATGAATTTTCATTTAGTCCAGTTACTTGTTGATTACTTAACGTTGGTGCTAAGTTATCAGTTACATTTATGGTAATTGGTAAGAAAGTTCTTGAATCGGAATCTTCACCACTTTCATAATGTGCATCCGAAGCAGTTATACTAAATGTATAAGTTGTTTGTTGTTCATAATCTAATGAACCAGTATTTTGTCTAATATCAACATAAGTTGAATATTTTGTTATATCGAAATGATTATTATCAATCGATGATGAGGTGATAGTGATTGCATCACCTTCCGTATCTGTAAAGAATACTCTTTTTACCAAAGTATTATTTGTAGAGTTTTCATTTAAGTTAGATGTTACAGAAGTAATAACATTTCCACCAGTTGAACCTTCTCTAAATTTAGGTGATTCATTTGGTGTTACAAATATCGTAATATCCTTTTCAACAATTGCATTAAATGTATCTGTTGCAGTTGCAGTAAATGTATGTCCATGTACTCCACCTACTGAATCAGTATTGAATGATGATGATACTGCTAAAGCATTTAAAGTTAGAACACCATTTGATGCTACTCTAACTAAATCATCAGTATAAGATGAAGCAGTTCCGAATGTGAGTGATTGTCCTTCAGCATCTGTTCCTGCAATAGTTACAATTGTTGAACCATTTGATGTATATTCTTCTATTGTTTGATTACCTGTTGTTATAGTTGGAGTAGTGTTAGGGAAGAATACTTTAGTTATAAATTCTTCAACTGAACCACTTGTACCAAAGTTATTATTATAAACACCACTTGGTAAATCTGTATTCGATACTACTCTATTTCCATTATATGTTAATTGAGCTGAACTACTTACAATTCCACTACCATCAGTAACTTGAGATGAACCACTAATTACGCTAGTTCCATCAAGTGTTCTCAATACTGAACCACTAATTACTCCACTACCATCTAAGTTTCTTAATACAGAACCACTAACTACACCTGTTCCATCTAAGTTTCTTAATACACTTCCACTAATTACACCAGTCCCATCTAAAGTTGTGAGTACAGAACCACTAACTATGTTAGTTCCATCCGTTGAGAATGATTCTGATATAAATCCTAGTCCAGTAATTTGAGATGAACCACTAATTACATCAGTTCCACCTAAAGTTGTGAGTACACTTCCACTAACTATATTACTACCATCAGTAACTTGTGCTGAACTAGATACTAACCCACTTGGTACATTTGTTAGTTGAGTAAAATCACTTGTTCCACCACCACTACCAAATCCACTTGAAGCGGCTGAAGCTGAAATATAAGAATCAGTAATTATTGAGGTTATCTGTGTTGAACCACTTACTACTCCTGCTGGTAAACCCGTTGATATATCAGTTGATATTACCCAATATCCATCATAATAGATATAAAGATTGCCATCATTAGATTTCCACCATAAATCTCCTTGTGATGGAGAACTAGGTGCTGAATCAGAAACAGTTACACTTGCACTACCACCACTTGCTGAAGAAGATATTTCAAAATTATCTCCAACTTGGTTTATTGTAATGTTTGTACCTGCAACTAATGAACCACTAAATATACCTGTTTCATCAAATGTTCTAATTACAGAACCACTAACTATATCAGTACCATCAAATGTTCTAATAACAGAACCACTAACTACATTAGTTCCATCTAAGTTTCTTAATACACTTCCACTAACTATATCAGTACCATCAAATGTTCTAATAACAGAACCACTAACTATACTACTACCATCTGTTATTTGAGATGAACCACTAATTGTTCCACTTGGTAAAGAACCAATAACTTGTGCAGAACCACTAATTGTTCCTGCTGGTACTGAACCTCCTCCTCCACTTGGTAATGTAATTGTATTACCAGTTGATATTGTTAATTGGTCTCCATCAATAGAAAGTGTTTGAGAATCTGTTTCAGATGTTAAATAAGAACCGGTTGCTGCTTCTATACTAGATAATCTACTATCAGTTGATGATGTATATGAATTTAATGAGGTTATATTAGTTTTAGAACCACTTAAAACGTTAGTTCCATCTAAAGTTCTTAATACTGAACCACTAACTACACCAGTTCCATCTAAAGTTCTTAATACTGAACCACTAATTACGTTAGTTCCATCTAAATTTCGTAATACCGAACCACTTATTACACCAGTTCCATCAAGTGTTCTTAAAACACTTCCACTAACTACATTAGTTCCATCTAAAGTTGTGATTACAGAACCACTTACTACATTAGTTCCATCGAGTGTTCTTAATACTGAACCACTAACTACACCAGTCCCATCAAGTGTTCTTAATACCGAACCACTAACGATTCCACTTGGTTTATTTATAAGATTTGAGTAATCCAATGAACCTACGAATGAAGTTGCAGTAATAGAACCAGTTACATCTAAATCTGCACTTACTTTATACTTACCATCTTCAGTAGTCCATATAGAAGAACCTCCACCTCCACCACCTCCTCCGAGGGATGATAGGTCAATAGTATTTCCTTCTGATATGGTTAATTCTTTAGAAGCTTGATTAAATGTAAGAGTTTGGTCATCTGTATCGGTGATATTTCCGATTGATGTAGCAATTGATGAACTAAACGCAGAGAATCCACTTGTTTGAGTTATGGAAACTTGAGAAGAACCACTAACATTTCCACTTGGTAAATAATTTAATATTGAGCCACTTAAAACACTAGTTCCATCCAAATTCCTTAACACAGAACCACTAATTACACCTGTTCCGTCTAAAGTTCTTAGTACAGAACCACTTACGATATTACTACCATCTGTAATTTGTGTTGAACCACTTATTATAGTTGGTAATGATACGAGTGAACTAAATGGTATATTAGTAAGTGAGTTTCCATCTCCTTGAAATGAACCAGTAAATGAACCACTAACACCAGATGCTTCAGATAGGTTAACTAACCCACCACCTGCTACTGTAAAATCTCCTTCGATTACCGATGCAGTTACTACACCTTGTATCTGTTTACTTTGAATTAATGTTGCCATATTATCTGCTCACTATCTTTCCTTTTACTGAGAAATCTGTATATACAACTAGCTCTGGTGCTAATGTAATATTTTCAGTAAAATTAATTACTATATCTGTTTCATTTTGTGTAACTGAGTAACTACTTGATGGTTTTTTAATTCCAGTCAAATAAACATCAACATAATCTGCTGATGAATCTACTTTTATCTCTTCAAAAACAAATCTTTTATTAGAAAGAGTAACGGTAAATAAATTACCACTCAAACTAATAGAATCTGGAATGTGGGTAAAAATAGATGTATCACTTATTACCTCGTTTACCAATTCTCTAAATCTTTGTTTATCATCAAAGGGAGTTACAATATTTGGTTTCTTTTTACTCATACTGATTCAATATCTCCTTCAACTTTAATATCATCATCACTTTCCAAATTAAATGGAAAATTTTCTTTTATAAATTTAACTAAAAAGTCATTATCTTTCTGCTCACTTATATAATCTCGTTCCAATATAAACTGACCATTTATAAATATATCAAACCTTGAGTGTTCTTTCCTATTTTTGTGTAATTTTATATTTAAATCTTTCATTTTTACATTAGGGACTTTCCATATAAAATATTTTGGATGACGAGAATTAACTTCTTCAAGTTTAAATTCATTAAACTCGTGTACTTGTTCTAATATTTTTTTTAAATCCTTGATAGCCATTATAGTTCTAAAAATTTACCAGTTATACCAAATTCATCACCACTTTCGAGTATATAACCCAATTCAGTTGCAGTTGCAACTAGTCTGCCATCACCATCTAGGGAACCTGTTCCAAAGTTAAACGTAATTTCATTTGAAGTTTTCTGAGATGTATAATTATACTTGTTATATGGTATAAGCACACCATTAATATAAACTCTAAACCAATCATCTACATCAAATACCCCAACAAGTTGAGGTGGAAGTACTGGTAATTCTACATTAGTTAATTTTACGGAATCTGCATCTATAAAAGTTGCATCTTGACTTCCTCTGATTGACATGAAATCAATTACATCAGCATATTCAGAATCTAATGATTGTTGTCCCATATTTAGAGATTTTCCTGTTAAATCAGTTTCCGTACCGAAAACAACCTTTTTAGGTCCTATTACTTTTTTATGAGTACTTTCATTATCAAATTGTTCTGGTAAAAGATATGCATTAACCATCATTGTGAATGTTGTACGAACAATTCGTTGTGTTCCTTCACCAACTTCAGTTGTATTATCAAATGAATCTATTTTTGTTCTAAATTTAAATCCACCCTTATCTCCCCAATACTCATCTGTTGCATATTGAAATGCTTCAACGATTTTATTCATGTGTTCTGTAAAATCAGTCCATATTATTACTTCATATGATACAGTAACATAATCAGGCATTACTATATCGTAGAAATTAACTGGTTTTTCAGTTCGAGTTATTGCAGAAAATCTATCATATCTATGTTTCTTTGAATATCGAGATACTGCTGAATAAGATACATGGCGATTCATTGTAGATGCCAAAGTATCATCTCTTGCAACAGAGTTTCTTTTAAACATTACTAATGGAATTTGAATCATTCCATTCTTATCTCTAAGATATCCATCCTTTTGTACAGATTTCCATCTTTCGGGATTACCATATACAACAGGTATCTTTTGTTTCTCTTCAAATATTTCAACAGTAGGTAAAATAGTATCTATCATGTGTTCAGCTATTGCCATATCCACATCATATAACTTTACACCTCTCCCAGTCTCAATACTTTCTGTTTTATATTGAGTTGCTCTGTTCTTATTGATATTTTTTAATGGGTCTATTGCCATAATTAACTATATATCCTATCATCTATTTGTATTTGACTTCTTCTCACCATTAATGCAGATGCAATCAATACATTACTAGCATCTTCAAATGTATTTGAATTTTTATCGTATATTTCCGGTGAACCACCAATCCATTGAGGTTCTTTTACATTATCTATTTCATAATAGATAGTATCATATAAAATTACATCACCAATCTCTGGATATCCAACATTTGTGTTTTGAATTGCTTCTGTTGGTACTAATGTACCATTTACATCCCTAACTTTTGGAACTGCATAAGAAGTATCTCTAATTCTCTGTCTATTGAATCTAAATTCAACTAAACCTTGTTTATCTGGTCCGAATCCTTCATAAGTAACATTAATTGGCTCTCTATCTACGATTGCCATCATAGTTGCAGGTGCTCTCCATACCTTACCTAAAGATTCTCCGTATAGATTTGTTTTAGTTTCACCAACAGATACCTTAAACAAGGTTACCGCTTGCTCTACAACATAATCCACCACTTCTTCTGAAATAGTTTTTATGAAATCCAAATCTCGTGAGTTAAAAAACTTTGGCATAACGTTATCCTACATAAATATTTAAAGGAACACGAGTCATTACTTGTTGTTGTTGTTCAACCATAGCTGCTTCGTTCTCCATTCGTACTTTTTTACTAACCGCATCAAGATTTTCTCTTAATTGTTCAATTAATGCATCTTTTTCTGTTTGAGCTTCAGCTCTAAGTGCTGCACCATCTAAAGAAACTTCAGAACCAGGAATAGGAACTGTATTATATTTCTCTCTAACTGCACCTAATATCTCTTTTGCTAAAGCAAGTGTATATTTTCTAATCCATTGTCTACCAACATCATTAATTTTAGTGTATTTAGCAAAATCATATCCTACATTTGAATAATCAGATACTACATCAGGTAATATAATAGTATTGTTTTCTCTTCTATCTTTTACAACTTGATATTCAAACCATAACTTGTATTCGGATGCTGGTTTTGGTAAAATTGTTATCTTATTATTTACGATATTAAAAGAGTGTGCAGATTTTCTAATCTGGTCATTGAATTCAATCTGTTGAATTCTTAACATATCTTCATAAATCGGCATCATAATAAATTGTGCTGCTGGTGAGAATGAACCAAATCCAAATTCATCAACTAAGTTAAGAGTTCCTTGTCCACTTACTGAATAAGGGTCAAAGAATCTTTGTATAGCTGGTGAAGATTCGTAATAAACTGTTGTTACATCAATTCTTTCATTACTTTCAGAAGCATCACCCCATAAAGATTGTAAATCATATGATTGTGTACCAGGACCTACATCTATATATCCTTTTTTGATATCTGCTCTACCACCAACGTTAGCAAGGTTACCATATCCTTCTGCTATTGTTACGATATTATTTATTTCCGAACCATTTACTGATTTACCTTGGTAGTTGGAACCCGTTGTTTGTCCTTCAAGAGCTCCTAAGTTATTTCTTATATTAAATTGATTTACTTGTGCAGAATACTCAGATACTGCTTCTTCAAATACAGCAAAAAAGTTTTCTCCTTGTAATTCTATATCAATAATAGGATATCCTAATCTTTTTGCACACCATGATGCAACTTTAGGTGCATCTGATTGAAATGCAGCATCTGTATCATAAATTCCAAATGGAGTTGATGAACCTGATGTAAAGGTGGATGTTCCTGTCCAAATTCTTGCTTGAGACATATATTTTATTCCTTAGTTATACAATTATACTCTTATAAATATAAAATAAACGAAAAGGAGGGTATAATATAAAAAAAGAGGGAAACCTTTTCAGGAATCCCTCTTAAATTATTGATACTCTATTAGAATATCTAAGTTTAAAACTTAATTAACGATTATACGTTAGCTAAATCTTTTACATAGATTTTTCCGTAGAATTCAGGTCTAACCATTTTCTTAGCGTATCTCGTCATAACTCCTCTTCTTGGAGTGAAGTTAGTCGGGTCATACACTAAAGGTGTCATGATTAATGGTACATACGGTGCATAAACAGCTCCAGTTTCAAGGAAATTACTTCCTTTAAATCCTAACAAGATTTCGTTTGAAGTCATGTAAGGGTTTTTGTAAACTGTGTATCTGTTTGCAATAGAACCAACAGTAGTTACACCAGCTGCGAAAGATGTTGCATCTTTATCAGCAGAAACAGTAAATCCTGGGATAGATTCTAAAATTGTACATACGTCTGGAGAAGCAACAACGAAGTTTGCTCCACCTCTAAGTGTTAATTGGTGAATCTTGTTAGAAACTTTGTTAAGTTTCGCTCCAAGAGTCTGGAACCAAGAGTTCTTAGTATAAGCAGCTGAATTAGTTCCAGCAACCCATGCACCAGTTGAAGAGTTATACTCCTCACCTAAAGATACAGACCAGTATTCAGTAGTTAAAGCGTTAGCTTTTAACATATCAAGGATTTCAAGGTCAATCTCTAATGAGATGTACTCTGATAACATTGAAGTTAATTCAGCTTCAGCATCAATACTGTGGTATGCATTTAAATCTTGTGCTAATTCAGGTGTCCATACAGCCTTTAGTTTTCTAGTCTTAGCAACAATTGCTTCAGACTTTAATTCTAAATCAACTTCAGGAATACCAACATCAGCTCCAGTTTTATCTTCAAAATCACCTCTGTTTTCAGCAATTGGCTGTTGAGAATGTTTTACAGTAAGAGCATCTACGAAATCCTTACCATCTCCACCTTTTGCGAAAAATTCGATGTTTGCACCATTTACTTTAGAGTAAGCTGGGTAAAAAGCATCTGCCGCTGAAAAATCAGAAGCTGAAATGTAGAAACTTCTTACAGCATCTAAATCAGGTCTTGATAATCCTGCATGAGCGATTACAACTTTTTGAATCTCGTTATCAGCAACTGATGCAGATAATGCAGAATCATATTGTACGTCTGCCCATGAAGCAGTTGTAGCAGTTACAGAACCAGCAGCGATATCAATAGATACATCGTTTGCAGAGTATCCAAATCTACCTTCACCATATAAACCATTTACAGCTGAATCAGTTGAACCTAAGTCAGCTCCAGTACCACCAAAAAGTGAATTACCACTAAATCCAGGATTACCTGGTTGAGCAGTACCATACTTAAAGTCTAAATAAAAGATTAGACCAGAAGGAAGGTTCATTGGTTGTACACTAACGAATTCTTTCGATGCAATTTCACCGAAGATACGTCTTACTAATGGAAGGGCTACCCCACTCCATTCTTCACTACCAGCTGATGTACCAGTTGCAGTGGATTCGTCAAGCAATTGTTTTGCTTGGTTTTCTAACAATACAGAAATCTGTGATTGTTCTCTTTCTCCTAAACCTTCTAAAAGTCCAGTTTGTTCCCATTTTCCTTTAAGCTCTCTTGTTTCAGCAAGCATAACTGATTGTGGGTTCTTTCCTTCCATTAGTTTAGATAAATCAAAATTTGCCATTTTTATTTTCTCCTTAAATGTTTGTTAATTAATTAATGTTAGCAAGTTTCTTAAATCTATCCGCCATCGTGTTAGTTGATTCAGCTATTACTTCTTTCGAAGGAGCAGTTGATGCAACTGATTTAGATGCGAATGATTCATTAATCTTACTTGATTTTACTTTTTTCTTAGTTCCATTAAACTTAAATGATTCAGCTAATGTGCTAAATACAAGTTTAACTTCTCTAACGTTACCTGTTCTATCTAATGTTTCAACAACTTTCATTTTCTGGTCGTTAGTTAAATCATAAGAACGGAACAATTTGTTTGTATAAAGTAATTTTGCGTTAAGCAAGTTTACTTCATTGATAGTAGATTTAAGTTCCTTGATTGTACTCATTGCTTCTTCTAGTTCAGCTTGAGCTTCTTCAAGTTCGTTAGTTTCCTCTACAACTTCTTCAGAAACTTCTTCATCAGATTCATCTTCTTCACCATATCCCATTTCTTTTAGGATTTCGTTTAAGTCGATGTCTTCATCTAAGTCTTCTTCTTCAGTTTCTTCAACTGCTTCAGCTTCTTCTTCACCTTCTTCTGCAATTTCCTCTTCTTCAGATTCTTCACCTTCATTGTGGTGTTCTTCTTCGTGAGATTCGATTTCATCAGATGCGATATCAGATACTTCTTCAGCTTCTTCATCATCAAGTTCTTCTTCAAGTTCTTTAATGATTGATTCTAAATCAAGTTCATCTTCATCAGATTCTTCTTCAGATTCCATAGTTTCTTCTACTTCTTCTTCTTCAGCTTCTTCTTCAGATTCTTCTTCTTCAGATACTTCTTCAGCTTCTTCAGATTCTTCTTCTTCAGATACTTCTTCAGCTTCTTCAGATGATTCTTCTTCTGTTACAGTTTCTTCTACTTCAGATACTTCTTCTTCAGATACAGTTTCAGTTGATTCTTCAACTTCTTCTTTATCTTCGTTTTCAGTTACTTCAGCTTCTTCTACTACTTCGTTTTCTTCAACCTGCTCAGCATCTTCTTCACCTTCTTCAATTTCTTGTTGAAGTTTCTGAGATAGAATAGATTGTAAACGAGGTGTAAAAGCTTCTTCTAAAGCTATTTTAGCATTTGCAATTGCAGTTTCTCTAACCATTTTTGCATCAGCGATAGCTTCTTTTAACAAATTTGAGTTTGCCATAATAGTTACCTTTCGTTTTGTGTTCGTGAAAATATTTAAGGATTTTCAATAAGATTATTGTAAAACGGTTTGTTTGGTCACCCTACATAAGATAATCGTGGGTATTCATAAACCTAAGATAAGAACCTACATTAAGTAGGTTATTCAGTATATAAATATACAATCTATAACAAAAACGTTATTTTTTTGTATCTTTATTTTCTTTTTTTGGATTGTTGGGCTTTTTCTTTCGTTTTTTAGTAAACATTTTAACAGTTGTATCACCTCCCTCTATCTTTTCTAAGATAGTTTGTTTTTGTTGTTCTCTAACTGCTAATTGTTTTTCTCTTCTACGAACTGTTGTTGGTTTTTTGTAGTATCTTCTTTCTCGAAGTTCTAAAAGATGTTCAGAGTCATTTACTAATCTTTTATATTTTTTAAGTGCTCTGTTGATATCTCCTTTGATTACCTTAACAGAAACAATTGCTTTCTTTTTGCTCATTCTCCTAATTTTAATTGTAACAATGTTTTTTACTTTATATAAGTATATATAATTTTAATTTAAGAACCTTTACCAGTTCCTGATTTTCTTCCTTTTGTGTGTGTAGAAACGTTTATGGGTTTTTTACCTTGTCCTGCTGATTGAGAACCACCACGATTAGATTTGTTTTGAGCTGCTCTTTTTCTACGAGTTGCAGATTCTTTTTCTTTCTTACTCATAGATGCGGCTTTCTTGGCAGGAACACATTTAGCATATCCTTTTTTCTTACCACTTGTACCACATGGAGGATGTTTACCACTTTTATCTTTCTTACCGATGTTAACCCACTTGGATTTAAACCAGTTTCGCAAATCTTCATTTGTGGTTTCTTCAAATATCTCGTCTATGATATCTTGTAATCTCATTACTTACCTAATTGGAATAATTTTTCTTCAACAGCTGCATTAGTTCTGTAATCGTAATGTTTTGGATTTACTCCAAAATCTTTTAGGGATTTTTCTAACCAAATTCTATATTTGTTTTTTCCATACTTTTTTTCCATTACAGAAAGTACATCATAAAATTTAGTTTCACTGTTATTTACTTTTTTTACTAATTTAGTTATTTCAGATTTATCTTCTACCATTGGATTATATCCTTGTGGTGTTGATTCACTAAATTGTTTAGTAATCATTTTAAACATCTTGTTATTAGGTTTACCAGCAATTGCTGATACGAATGCCATTCTATCTTTTAGATTTCCTTTTTTTACAAAGTTAAAAAGTTTTTTTGCATCAATCTTATGTGAATCGATAAAAGCATCAACAGCAGAACCACGAGTACCAGTGAATCCAGCAATACCCATAGCTAATTTACTAGCTTCGTTTATACCAAAATGAGATGATTGTGTTCCACCAATTGGGTCTACTTGGTCATCTGCCCAGTCTTTAAATTCTTTAGTATTTCTAAATATAAACTTATCAGCTGATAATTTCTTATTAATTAAAGTAATTTTACTACCTGATTTTTTAAGATTATATTCTTTACCACCAACCGTAATATCAGCTTCGTTTACTGATTCTCTTGTTAGTTTGTATCCTTGTTTTGCAAGTGTTCCAACGAAATCACTTAAATCTTTTTTGTTTTTGAAAATTTTGATATCAAAGAAATCACTACCA
>Ga0222717_10003736_pt1 | contig 11366 bp, 7 predicted proteins | sample C33_18DmetaG_FD_165053 | JGI IMG/M metagenome (GOLD analysis project Ga0222717, IMG submission 165053) | Estuarine water microbial communities from San Francisco Bay, California, United States - C33_18D | ecosystem: Environmental > Aquatic > Marine > Unclassified | place: USA: California...
CATCTTGGCGGTGCTTGCGGGGCAAACCATGTTGCGGAAAGAAATCACATTCACGATAACGTGATGATTTTACCGGGAGGTGGTTCGCATGGCCTACAATATGGAACATTCGGATGGGAAACTCATGCTGATTTTCTGGCTGCCAGTAACAGTTGGGAAAAAAACACATACTATACGAGGTACCCTCATTCCCATGTGTTTCATTGGTATTTGCCTGGGAATTTACCAAGCGAAATGACAAGCGGATTTCTAACATGGGCGCAGTGGAAAAACGTCGGCCAGGACAAGGATAGTCAGTTTGTCGGAAAGAACGCGGCATTTTTTAATCCGGCGAATGCCGAACTCGATGCACTGATTCTTGCAACGACAGGAGTGAGCTACAAAGATCTTAAACAGCCATTTTTGCCGGCAGCCCATAGTCAGCAGGATACAGATTTGGACTCAATGCCAGATTGGTGGGAGCAGTTCTATGGTTTAGATCCGTTGGTCAATGATGCCTCACAAGATATTGATGGCGATGGGATTGTAAATTTATCAGAATATCTGATGGGGACCAATCCGCTCAGCTCGGATTCGGATGAGGACGGTCTTCCAGATGCATGGGAATTTGAAAAAGGTACGAATCCTTTATCGGCTGATGGGCACCTAGATCTGGACAGTGATATGCTGACGACACTCGAGGAGTATGAATCCGATATGCATCCTTTTCAGTTTAATGGACTTACCGGAACGCTGAATAGTAATGTTGTCTCTCTTTGGATCAAGCCGGGGCACACTCAAAACAAGGATTCGAGTGGAATATTATCTAGATGGGATGATTGCCGTACAGGGGCAAGCGGGTTTCTTACTCCTGTCAATAATGGCCCGAGTTTTTCACCAGACTTGTTGACAAGCTATCCAGCTTTGCAATTTGGGCCGGGAAATCTACGTACATCAACGGCCCTTCTCGATCAAAATCTAACTGGATGGACACTTTCGATGGTAATCAGGCCACGCGTAATTAACGTAACAAACGATTCTACAGCGTTAATGGGAAACAGCATTTATTCTGTAAGTGGCTTCCGCCTGAGCATGGAAGAAGGCGTTCTTAGATTTCAAAGTACCCAGTCGCAATCCCCCTTAGACCTCTCCTCACATCATTCTTTGACAGCAGGGCAGGCGGTAGTAGTAACTCTATATTATGATGATGTGCTGAAGGAAGGACGTATCTACATCAATGGAAAGGAGCAAGGGCGCGCAAGTGGCAGAATTCCAGGGAATGGCCGTGCTCTTTGGTTGGGTAAAATTAATGGTATGGCCTATCATCCAGCCGATTTCGTTGAGTTGTTAGCATTTTCCAAACCACTGAGCCATCTAGAGAGACGGGAGACAGAGGCGATGTTGATCGCTAAATACTTGAATATGGGAATGGGGTTGGCGGATGATGACAATGACGGTATGCCGAACTGGTGGGAGCTTGAGTTCGGAAGTGGCTTAAGCGATCCTTTGGCCGATCCCGATGAGGACGGTTTGAACAATCTTGTGGAATCTGAGAACCAAACGGATCCTTACAGGGTTGATACGGATGGGGATAGTCTCAGTGATGCGTTCGAAATGAGCAGAGGCCTTAATCCATGGTGGCAAGATGACCTTTCCGCTGATGGAGATGGAGACGGGTTGACTTTGGCTCAGGAGCTGGAAGCTGGAACTGATTGGACAAAAATGGATACCGATGGTGATGGAATGGAGGATGGATTAGAGGTGGCAAACAACCTACAACCTACAATCGCAGATGGCTTATTAGATTATGATTTTGATGGCATATCCAATTTGGCGGAGATCAATGCCGGAACTAATCCCGTAGATTGGTTAGATATCGACGGGGATGGTATGCACGACCGGTGGGAAACCCAAAAGGGTCTTCTTGTTGGCATAGAGGACGGAAGCTTAGATCCCGATTTGGATTCAGTGACGAATTTTTTAGAATTTATTTTCTCAAGTGACCCTATGGTTGCTTCGGGAGATGTGGCTCCATCGTTGGCGACATCTACTGAGGGGGGGCAACTGTATAGCTATCAATATTCATTAGCAGCTGGTGCTTATTATATTATTGATGCAAGTTCATCGGAGGATTTAGAAAATTGGGTGCTTATTCCCAACATGAAGAAAGTATCATCAGCTATAGGCACGACAGGAACGTGGGGGGTCCAAATCCCTGTCGGCGATTTCCCAAGATTTTTCAGAGTGGGTGTCAGCCCACGATAATTAACAACGCGGATTCAAATCTAAGGGCATTGAAAAAATACAATATAATAAGGAGGCTGCTTAACCGATTTGGTTGGGACATACAGAGATACCGGTATTTTCACCGTTTACTAAAGGAATTTGATATTGATCTGGTTATTGATGTGGGTGCAAATACGGGTGGATATGTCGGGGAAATCCGTCTTCACGAATACATGGGACGAGTTGTTTCATTTGAGCCTGGAGAACGTGCTTTTAACGTATTGAAGGAGGCCTCCTCGCAAGATCCGTTATGGGATTGCTATAAATTGGGTGTTGGCGATGCGGAGGGGGAGTTGATGCTCAATGTTTACGATCATGACGTTTATAGCTCGTTTCGTAATCTATCCGAGCATGTTACGTTTTCGAATAAGCCAAAAACAGAAATTGTTCGAATGGTGACGCTTGATCAATTTATGCTTGATAATCCTGATCTTATGAAGGCTCGGAGAAAATTTCTTAAGGTGGATACTCAAGGGTTTGAAAAAAATGTGATTGCAGGAGCTCAAAATGTGATGGACTCGTTTTCTGGCATCATGATGGAGTGTTCACTTTCTAGGTGTTACGATGGTGAGTGGTTCCTTGAAGAGGCATTCACTGAACTGCGAAAATTAGGTTTTGTGCCATGGTCAATGAAACGGAATATCATGAAAAATCATCGTGAGTTAGAGTATGATGTTATATTTATGCGTGAGCATCAGATCGTAAAAGATATTGTATGAGGAATAGAAAAGACAAAAATGTTCTTATAGTCGGGGTTTTTGATTTATTTCATCGAGGGCATCTTGAGTTCATAAAACAGGCTAAAAGTTACGGAGATAGTTTGTTCGTGATTGTGAACGGGGATGCGTTTACGTCTGAGTATAAAAGGAGGCCTGTATATTCGGAAGAGGACCGGAAAGCTATTATAGAGTCTCTGCGTTTTGTAGATGACGTTATCATTAGCAATTGTGCAGATATAAAGCCATATATTGAAAAATACGATATTGATGTTATCTTCCACGGTGACGATTGGGAGCACGATTCATATATGAGACAGATATGTGTGGATGATGATTATCTACTGAAAAACAATGTGCGTATTGAATATACGAGTTATTATCCGGGAATCAGCACGAGTGAAATTATAAATAAGGCTCATAATTTATATTGTCAGGGGCAAGGGGGAGAGACAATGTGAAAATATTCAATCATCAGCACGTTATGAGTGTGCCCCGGCACATCGCAGTGGGGGGGGGCGCCACTGGAGCACTGCTGAGTGTCTTGCAGGAGTTGTCTTCAGAAGCAATAGCCCGGAATGTGGTTTTTGTTTGTAGCGGGGAAAATACATTGGCGTATGCTTCTAAGCTGAACAGTCTTATTGCAGAGATCTGTTCAAGTTGTGTAACCTTTATATACCAAATAAATGGAGCTTCGAGTGAGTCGGTCCAGAAACTAGAAGCCTATTGTTCAAAACTTAATACCTCACCTCTTCTGGTTGGGGTAGGGGGCGGAAGTTGTATTGATGTTGTGAAGTTGGTTGCTTATAGGCGTAAGCTCCCGCTGTTCATTTATCCCACAGTTTTATCAAGCGACTGTTTGGCATCTCCTGTTTCAGTGTTGGAAGATAATGGACGTAAGATAAGAACACACGCATCCATCCCAGACGGAATCTTTATCGATACAAAAATAACGGCATTGGCACCAAGAAATCTCATCTTATCCGGGGTTTGTGATCTGATGTCTAATGCTAGTGCTCTGCTCGATATTGAGCTGTTCCACGAAAACTATAAGGATATCCAATTTGCCCAACTTATCTCTCAAACTTCCATCAGTCATGTATTAGCCCATAAGAAAATTCTAATCGATAAATCAAAATACCAAAAAGCATTAGCGCAAGGGTTGATTCTATCAGGTTTGTCGATGAATTTTGCTGAAAGTTCGGTTACGGCAAGTGGAGGCGAACATCTTGTATGTCATGCATTGGATTTCCTAGGTGAGGGAAATGCTACACATGGGGAGCAAGTCTATCTGGGTATGCTCTGTTGTAATCTAATTCGGAGACATCTTGGTTATCCGACTATAAGCAAAAAAATACTAAACCTTCTAGAGAGTTATAAGATACCTGATAAAATCCAGAATTATTCTATAACTCAGGATGGATTGATGGCCGCGATCAGAAGAGCTCCGTCCCTGCGTCAGGAAAGGAAAACGGTTCTTTCCTGTGCCGAGGATATACCAGATGATAAAATGTTGGAAATACTGTCTCCTTTGTTTTGAGGATTGAAGTGTTTGTTGGTGTTTTAGAAGGCACGGTCGTCTAGTAACTTACTGTATTGAATGTAGCGCTAGAGGCTATTTTTAGATACTCGGAGTAAGCTGTTTTGGTGAAAACGATTAATCTTAACACTGAAATTTTCAAATAATGAATAATTCTCAAGAGCAAACTAATGTACCGGAGAATGACAAATCTGCAATGCAGGTAAGCTTAAAAAATATTAAACAACGCACCTTAAAACCATTGGATGCGTGGTGGACGGTTATTGTGGTGGACCCGCCGGTGACGTTAATTGTGTATATTATCCTGAAAATTAGGATACCGATCACCCCTAACCAAGTCACGTTCATGTCACTGGTCGCGGGTGGTGCCAGTGCCTATTTTTTCTGTTTAGGACAGTGGTGGCACGGAGCATGGCTTTATCAGTTGTCATTTGTTCTGGATTGTATTGATGGACGAATCGCGCGCTTTAAAGAAATGTCGAGTCATCTTGGGGCCTGGTGGGATGCGTTTGTTAACTATCTTGTCTATGGCCTGTGTGTCGCGGGTTTGGCTATGTCTGATCCTAATAATTTATGGCTGCTGGGGGGGTGTTTGCTTCTTTTAGTAATTCGTGTTTGCGCTGGCTATATCAATGAGTTACTCGAGCGTCCTGTATCTGGGACGTGGTCGCATTTCGTGGCTCCTAAAGACAGTTTGCTGACGAGATACCGTTTGTTACCACTAGGGAGTTTTCCTGATAAACACGCACTACTTTTCTTCCTAGCTCCAGTTGCTGGGTTTGTGGTGATTGGCGTTCTTGTGAATGTTTTTCTCGAAGTAGTATTGCTTCTGTTTAAGATCAAAAAATTGGTTCTCCAATTGCGATTGTCGGATGAAAGTGAGGAGGATACCTATAACACACGTGTGTAGAAATGCGGCATACAGACGGACTTCACCACTGCTCTCCTAAGAGAGCAAGCAGCTGATGGAAGCGCGTTCTCACTTGCATTCGATTTTGTTCAACGCAGTCAGGACATACCCTACGCTAAAACTCAGTATAATTAACTCAATATGAATAACCGTATCTTTATCATCCTCCTACTGCCCGTGGCACTCTTAGTAGCTATGTGGGGTATGAGTTCGCTTCTTACCCTTCAGGATCAGTATCGTAACATTATCCTGATTTCGGCAGGATTCCTGGCGCTGCCACTTGTATTAGCTAGACATTTGGCGTTTGATTTCAAATTCCTGATGCTCATTTGCCTAGGTTATGCAGTGGCGGGTAAGGGGTTTGCTTATGTCAGTCCCATTGAGCCAATTTACATTGGAGAAATAACTCTTGTTTTTTGTGTGTTAGGTTATTTGATGCGTCAGATTAAGCAGCTAGACCCATTCCCTACAGGAATACATGGTTCGGTCTTTGTTTTTATGGGGCTCGCGGGAGCCTCACTGATGTTCAGAGATTTTGAGCAGTATGAGATGTTGGCTATGCGCGATGCTTCAACCGCTTATTACGGCTTGTTTTTCTTTTGTACCTTCGCCATGTTGAGAGCGGAAGGGACGCTGAGAGCCATGCGTAAGGTTGGTGGATGGATGCTTGTGGCTTGGCTGATATTTGCCGCCACAAACCTTTCCTGCCAAGCGGCTGGGGTTGCGGGGGGCTTGACGGGGGTGCTCTTCAAAATCCACCCTATGGTGACATATTTCTATATACCGCATCCTGATATTCTCTTCCCTCTAGCCGCGACATTGGCAATTATTTGTATTAGTAAAATATTGAGAAACAAAAATTTGTTCTACCTTTTTCCGTTAGCTCTAGCATTTTTTGCCTTGTTCGAAGGTAAGGCGGCAGGCCTGTTTGCCTTTACGATGACTTGCATCGCACTGGTGTTTTTCGCAAAGCGTATCGAAATAGGAATTTTTGGTGTGGTTTCCGCTGTCGGCGCAGCCCTTCTGTTGACTATTGTCTATGTGATGGAAATTGATGTGGTTACCGAGTATCTAGATGGGGTGGATGCAATCAATACTGCTCATCAAGGTTTCACGGAATCTAATTCTCGAAACACAACGGATTGGCGTCTTAATTGGTGGGGGGCGATATGGGAGGACACGATGGACGACAATCCTGTCTTTGGCGCTGGTCTTGGTAGTGATATTTCTAGTTCGTTTCTTACGGGTTTCTATAGTGCAGATCGCGCTACACAGGGCTTGGAAGAAGGAGGTGCACGCTATCCGCACAATGTTCTTTTCACTGTGATTGGGCGTTTGGGATTGGTAGGTCTTTTTGTTTTTGGGGCATATCTACTTATCGTGGCAAAGACTTTAGTGGATTTTTGTAGAGTTTTCCTGCGGAGGGATGATTATCTAATCGGTGACCTGCTCTTTTTTGCCTTGTTCTGTAGCGGTTTAGCCAATGCCTTTGTCCAATCAACGTATGAAGCACCCTATGCCGCAATTATTCATTGGGTTGCTTTGGCATATATAGCTCGTCGGCTGTATGATCACAAGCACGGTAGGGATAGGAATTCAGGAGATGCAACTAATGCTCAATCAATGATGAATAAGCAAGAGGATAATCAAGAACAAATGGCTTACTCGGGCTAAGCTCTATTCAGAACTAACATATTCAATATTTTTCGTGAAACGTGCAGTAGATATTTTATTGGTTGGGCAAACGCCACCTCCGTATCACGGGCAGGCCGTTGTTACGGCGATGTTGTTTGATCATGATTGGGGCGATTTACGTATAGATAGACTACGAATGGCATACAGTGGCTCCATTGATGCTGTGGGGAAGGCTAATTTGGGTAAAATATTTCATTTATTATATTTGATTTTTAAAACGTGGAAACTCGCGTGGATGAGGAGGCCAGAGGTTCTATATTATTTGCCAGCAAGCTCTAACTGGATACCTGTGCTCAGGGACATCGTTTACCTAAGTTGTGTCAGATGGTGTTTTCCCAAGATAGTTTTCCACTACCATGCGGGAGGGTTGCCGGAATATCTGGAGACTGCGGGGTGGTTGGGTTGTCTTGCTAGAAAAGCGTATTCCAATGCAGATGTGAGTGTTGAACTATGTCGAACGGATTGTTCGCCTGGAGAATTGTTTGATGCCCGAAAAACAGTATATGTTCCCAATGGGCTCGATGTTGAGATAGTTGAACGGAAAAGAGAAGGTGTAATGCGCGGGCTATTTCTGGGTGCCTTGAATGAGGGGAAAGGAGTATCCAATCTCATAGAGACAGCGATGTTGCTCAAAAAGGAAAAGTGCGATTTCGAATTCCAGTTAGTAGGTGCCTGGGCGTCAGAGGTTTATAGGGAGGAGGTGGAGACTAAGATCAAGCAGGAGGGCTTGGAGCATTTAATATCTTTACCAGGTATTCTGAAAGGTGGGGATAAATGGCAGGTTTATGCAGATGCCGACTTTTTCATATTCCCCTCACATTATCAGTCGGAAAATTTTCCCTTGGTTATCATTGAGGCGATGGCGTATGGACTCCCCGTTATTTCTACAAGATGGAGAGGTATTCCACAGTTGGTTGGCGAGAGCGGTGCTGCTATTCTTTGTGACGTTGACTCACCGGATCAATACGTAGAGGCGGTCATGTCTATCTATCACGACGAGGCATTGAGCGAGGCCATGGGCGGGGCTGCACAGGATCATTATCAAAAAAACTATACGAGAGGTCAATTTGTCTTGGCAATGGAAGGGGTTTTCAATGACGTCTTGAAGGTTGAAGGTTGAACCGTCGTTGAACGAGCCTGTGGCACGGTGGAAGCACACTGTTTTTAACTGTGTTTAGAGCATTTAGCCGACGAACAATCGTGTCAACGTTTGCGAAGCAATCATGTAACACTGTGATCTGATGTCGCAGTCTATCCTCTGTTGTATCTAATAAAATGAATGGTATTATGACCGTATTAACTTTTGCTGCATTGTTCGTAGCCGGGTTGATTGGGATCACACTTAGTGTGCCGTTGCAGGCACCGGCTGTGACTTTGTTTGGTTTGGCTGGTTTGCTGGTTGGCGGTGCATGGCTGCGAAAAGGCTGCACACAAATTCAGCCAAAAAGCCTGTTGATTCTTGTATTAGGTAGTGTGCTTTATTTTTCACTTAGGGCCGTTACTTCGCCAGTTTGGGATCTTGGCGTCGAGGATCTAATGCTGATCCTTCCTGCCAGTATATTGTATCTGGTGTCAGGTTACGGGGTGGGATCAAAACATGGAGCAAAGCTCAGACAGGGGTTGGCATGGGTTATTGTGGCTCTTTTGATTCTCCATATAGGTGCGGCCGGTATGCAATTGGCAGGCTATGAAGGATATTCACTATCAAGATATTTTACATCCACTTCGAGGGCGAGCGAAAATACGGTCACGGGAATGTATGGATATTATGGAAGCTTTGCTAACTTTTCTGTAATCGCGGGCTTCTTGTGTCTGAGCATGGGCTTGTGGGGACGTTTTGGATACGGCATGCGAGTGGCCGTTTTTATACTGGGCGTGGCGGCGTTGGTCCTGGCCATCATGTCAGGTTCCAGGTCAGCGGCTGTGAGTCTGGTTGTGGCATTTGTTGTGTTCAGTGTGGGTGTCTATCTATCCGTTGCCGGGCAAGCTGAGCTGATCAGAAGGCGAGCTAAATATGGAGTGTTCGTTTTATTGAGTGTAGGTCTATTGGCGGGGGCGGGCGGAGCATCATGGGTATTAAAACACCGTGGGGCTGGAGATGGTTTAACTGCGATAGGTTTTGATTCAGGAGTGAGGATTCCATTCTGGGCCATGGCCGCTGAACAGTGGGCGGATCACCCCATTGTGGGTGCTGGGAGTAGGAGTTACTCTTATGAGTGTTTTAGGTATTGGAATCCGAACCTAAACACGGGAGAAAAAAACCCTGAGTTTGTACACAACGAATACCTTCAACTGCTAGCCGATTATGGGGTATTAGGTTTTCTTCTAATATCCGTATTGTTGGTTTGGCACCTTGCCGTAGGAGGTGGAATGATTCGCCGATTATCAAAAGTTGTTGGTGACGAGGCTCTGAAAAAGGGCTCTAACGCGATGGCATTGTCAATTGCTGGAATGTGTGGAATTGCGGCGATGGCTGTGCATATTACGTTTGATTTCAGAACGCATTTATTAGCCAATTTACTTCTGTTGGTGTGTTGCGCGGTGTGGGTTTTGCCACTTCCGCGTGTGCGGAAAGATGACAGGCGACAGACGACAGATAACAGACAGAGGAAAATGGCAGGGGAGAGAGGACAGAGGATAGATGGAAGACAAGGAGGGAGAGAGTCTAGGATGGGCAGTTGGTGTCTGGGTTTGGTAATGATGGTTTTGAGTCTTGGAGCGATCGGCTTGGGGGGACAACAGTTGTTAGGTGGTTGGCCTTTAATTGAACATAAGATGGCAAAAGAGGATGGTGCTTGGAATCCTTCTGCTGTTTCAAAGCCGAAGATGATAGCTGTCTTGGAGAAGTCCGTGCAGACAGCGCCACATTATAATCGTTATCAACGATTGGGAACACTGTATCAATTAAAAGCAACGAATGAGTCGGGAGGCATAAAGGAAAAATCTATTGAAAAAGCAAAGAATTATTATCTAAAATCTATAAAAAAACATCCATATAACCCTATTGCAAAAATCAATTTGGCTTCTATCTATGCGGCGTCTGGAGAATACAAGCTGGCCGATGATTATTACTCTTCAGCTGTGGAAATGGCGAAAGCAAGAGAGCGCTGGTTCCGTATGCACGTGGCGTGGGGGGATATGCAACTCCAATGGGCTGCCAAACTGTGGAAAGATGGAGCATTAGAAGATGCAGAAATACGATTCCGTAGGGCGAAGGAACTCTATCAGTTAAGCCAAACGATTTCCCGTTATTATTATCCGAAGAATTGGGTGCCTAGGTACACACAAGTATTAATTTCGCATGCAAGATTTCTTGATTATCAAGAACGATATGATGAGGCAGCCGTGCTTTACGAGGAGTGCAGAGAAGAGGTGAAATGGGGGAACTCAGAAGCACTTACCGAACTTGATTTATTCTATGCCGAGCATTTGTATGATAAGGGCAGATCTCAATGGTTTAAGCGCAAGCCAGATGAGGCATATCAATTAATGAAAGCGGCAAAGGCGCGCCTCATAAGATACCGCAGCCAAACTAAAGGCCCTATAAATCAATCGTGGCATGCTCAGCTATCGAAAATTGAAGAAGTAATGACATTTTTGGAAAATGCGGGAATTGGTAAATAGAGTGGGGGTCACTGAATATGTTAGCCATTTATCAAAACTTCACACAATAATAACATCATGGAAAAGAAAATGATAAGAGGTTCATCCTTGCTGCCAGTATCAATGCTAATTGTTGTTGTTGCGTTTTTTTGGCTGATCTACCCAGTTTTTTCAGATAACTCGCACGCACAGTCACGTGTATGGTTGTGGATGGCCGATGCCTGGCGTAAGGACTTTGTTCACGGGTGGGCAGTCCCGGTGCTTTTTGTTATTTTCATAGCAATGGTCTGGGGGAAAATGAAAGCTGAGCCTACGCAGAGAAATAGGCTAGGACTGGTTGCTGTAGTATTGGGAATACTACTTTATCTAGTATCGGTGCGAACTCTCCAGCCGCGTATCGCCTTGTTCGGCATGCCGTTTTTGATATTTGGTGGCGTGTTGTATGTATACGGATGGCGTGTGGCTCGGCATGTTCTCTTTCCGGCATTCTTCTGGTATTTTGCTATTACCCTACCAGGACTGCAGCAGGCTACTAACGGGCTGCAGGTTATGGTGACCAAGTCGTGTTATCAAGTAGGCACATTTTTTGGTATGGATCTCATCATTGCTGGTAATAATATTTACTCGGCTGATGGCA
>Ga0222717_10003740_pt1 | contig 11362 bp, 11 predicted proteins | sample C33_18DmetaG_FD_165053 | JGI IMG/M metagenome (GOLD analysis project Ga0222717, IMG submission 165053) | Estuarine water microbial communities from San Francisco Bay, California, United States - C33_18D | ecosystem: Environmental > Aquatic > Marine > Unclassified | place: USA: California...
GGGAAAATTGGATAACGGGTTATGATGCGCCTAAGAGTCTTCATTTTGACAGCCAGCCTATTACTAGCCACCTTGCCGTTTAACGTCACTGCAGATGCAGCCGATGACATTCCAACCAACGCTACAAACAGCGGCGTCCACGATTCATTGGTCGCAGCGCTGGCGCATGCAGACCTAGTAACCACCCTACAGGGCAGTGGACCGTTCACGGTTTTTGCCCCAACAGACGCAGCATTCGCTGCAGCCGGCATCGATCTGGCCGATTTTGACACCGATGAGGAAAACGCAACCCTCCAGGATATCCTCCTCTACCACGTGTACTCCGGTCAGGTCGAATCCTCCGCAGTTACCGACGGACTGAGCGTTGAGATGATCAACGGCGACGACGTCACCTTTTCCGTCGTTGACGGTGTAGTGTCAATTGAAGACGCTACAGTCACCACCGCAGACGTCATGTCTTCAAACGGTGTGATTCACATCATCGATAAGGTCCTCACACCCCCCGCAGACCTGGTTGACATTCCAGCTGTCGCAACCTCCACTGGAATTCACACGGCCCTCGTTGAAGCACTCATTCAAGCCGACCTCGTGACAACACTCCAAGGAACCGGACCGTTCACGGTGTTCGCCCCAACAGATGCAGCATTTTCAGCGGCAGGGATTGACCTTGCTACCTTTGACACGCCCGAAGAATTAGCGGCGTTGTCCGACATTCTTCTCTACCACGTTGTGGCCGGTGCAACATACTCAACCGACCTCGCCGACGGAACAACAACCGTCAGAGCCGTCAACGGAGACAATCTGGACCTCACCGTCTCAGCATCAGGCGTTACAGTGGGCGCTGGAAATGCCAACGTGACCATTGCTGACGTGGCTGCTTCAAACGGAGTAGTGCACGTCATCGACCAGGTATTGCTGCCTCCTGCTGGTGATATTTGTTACAACATGGTGTCTCATACCATTGTCGCAGGCGCCGACAAGGTTACGTGCAACTCCTACACGTATGTTGAAAACTTCTCCATGGGAACTCAAACCATTACCGGATGTTACAACACAGTCACGCACGCCGTGACCAACTTGACTTCGGCAGAATGCTCGGCCTACGCCTGGACCCCAGCCGTTAACCTCGCTATGACAGCAAGCGCAACCACCATCCACACCTCCCTCGTCGCAGCATTGACCAAGGCCAACTTGGTTGCAACCATCAGCGGAACAACCGATTACACCGTGTTTGCTCCATCGGATGCAGCCTTTGCCGCCGCTGGAATCAATCTTGATGATTTCACCACAGACGAGCAAATCGCAGCACTCGCGGACATTCTCCTCTACCACGTTGTAGCAGGAACGACCCTGTCAACCGACCTCACCGAAGGCATGACAACCGTCAGCGCTGCTAACGGCGATGACTTGCCGATTCATGTTGACAACGGTTCAGTCATGGTCGGTTCATCAATGGCCAACGTCACCTTAGCGGATGTGCCTGCCTCCAACGGTGTCATCCATGTGATTGACCGGGTCCTCACGCCACCGGCGAGCGTTGATCCGTTCGAAGGCGTTACCTGTGACGTGACCATCGGCATCGGCTCGACCGGATATGCGTTCTCTCCAGCAGTCGTTAACATCAACGTCGGTCAGACCGTCTGTTGGTCTTGGGAAGATGCGAGCATGCCACACAATGTCAAGGAGATTACAGGCAGCAAAGCCACAACCTTCGTTGAGAATGGAATTACATCTGGTGATGCTGCAACCACCGTTGCTTTCTCCCACACCTTCACTGAAGACTCAACCTTCTACTACGCTTGTGAGCCGCACGTCGCCCTCAACATGTTCGGCGAAATCGTGGTCGGAGACGGCGGAGAAGAAGAAGCATCCTCGGACATGTCAGATGACGACAGCGAAGATACCCCAGGGTTCCTCATCACCACAGTTCTTGTCTCGATGATTGGCGCCCTTGTATTGATAGAGCGCCGCTCCAAGGGCGAGTGAAGCTGAGTATCGTGTCATGGAGCCGTGTATTCATTGGACTGGCCTTGACGCTGGTCACTGTCACTGCTGTTTGGTCCTTGGTCATCGTCTCGTACGAGAGTGACCTTGGGACAGAAAACGGCATCTTAGTGGCTGAATACGACGCCGAAGCCACGAACGGATCAAGCGATGTTCTCGCGACACTCTCCTTTGACAAAGGCGGAGAACCCCTCCCCTGGTCTTCGCTCCAACTTCAGTTGGAAATAGGCCAGGAGGCATACGGCTGTACCTTTGGTAGCCAGTCAGCTGAGGCTGACGAAGCATCAAGGGTACAGCCCGCTTTGGGAGCAGACGGTCAAACCTTTTTGACGCAAATCGATGCAACCCGGGAAGAACAGTTCACCTTTGTCGACGTCCCAAATCAGGCATCTTCGAATGAAAGCGACTACACCCTTCGCTTTTCCAAAACCGATGTTCACCTGAATGACGGTGTACGATGGCAGTTCATTGAAGGGGAATCGATCGAAAACGACTTTGAACTTGACGACACGCAATTTGTCAATGCTACGGAAGAGCGGTTAGACTGGTACACATACGACCTCGCCGTTCATCGGGTCACCCCAAATGACGGCGTGTATGTTTTTGAACAGGACAATCAACGTTACAAGATTCAATTCTTGACTTACTACAACGACGCCGACGAAGCACGCTATCCAACCATGCTCGTTTCATCTCTCACCCCTGATACCTTTCCTGCATTGAACAATCCTGAACTCGTTTCCCCGTCCCCGTGCCTGATCATGTCTGAAGATATCGACAGGGTAAATTGGGATGCAGATGAAACAATAACACTCCGAGAAAACGGACTGAACATTTGTGAGGTGGATTGCAACTTCTCACTTGTTGCCACCTTTGAGGGGGTTACAGTACGAATTGTTCAAAGCGAAACTTCAGGTGCGTAGGCATACCATGCGTAAGCACATCATGCCCATGGCGATTCTCATCGTAACCCTCTTGGTTGTACGGCAAGTCTACCCTTATGTCTCCGGAGACGACCCAAGTTTGGTCGATGGATATCGTGTTGAATCGGTCGCCCAAGGTTTGGGAGGCCCGACATGCCTGATTTGGGCTGACGATGTACATCTCCTCATTTGTGACAGAGACAGCGGGCAAATTATTGAGCTCAACATCACATCAGATGAACGAAGAACATTGCTTGATGGTCTCGACCGACCTCACGGTTTGCTTCTTAACAACGGCTCAGCATATGTCTCAGAAGCAGGCACACTCACAAAATACACCGTAGCCGATGACGGCCAATTCGTTAGCCCTCAACCTTTGGTTGAAGGAATAACAAGCAGCAATCACCAAACCAATGCGGTCAACCTTCTCCCCAATGGAACATTGGTCTGGCATAGCGGGTCCACATGCAACGTCTGCGAAGAAAAAGACGAACGCAACGCTGCTCTCTTGTGGGTTAATTCAACCACCGGAGACCATGGTGTGCTGGCGAGCGGTGTTCGCAACTCCTTTGACGGTGTGTGGGTCGAAGGTTATGGCTATTTTTTCACGGACAACGGTAGAGATCTTGAGTTTGACCACCCTCCTGAAGAACTGAACGTCTTGATAGAAGGGGCAGCCTACGGTTGGCCTGATGATGACCCGGAGCACCCCGTTCCGGTTGGAACCGAAGCGCCAATTGGAACATGGACTCCACATACATCGATGAACGGGATCGATGCCCGACCAGTCCACTCAACCCTCCCTGGCCTCGAACCATCAGAAGGGTTTACTCTCTATGCAACCGTTTACGGGTCGTGGAATACTCTTCTTCCTCAGGGTCATGAAATAGTTCGCATTGACGTGAATCTTGAAGCCGACGGCACCTACACTTCAGAAATTTCTCGTTTTGCTTGGGATGCAGGAACTCCGCTACCCTTGGTATTCCATCCCGATGGAACGTTGTATTACGCTACGTTTGGAAACAATGGCACGTTGTACAAAATTGTAGAATCGTAACGAACCCAGCCCTGAAATGTTCACTCGACGGGGCCAGCAAGGCGGTTTGCCGCCTCTTTCAACGACTCATCCGCTCTTTTTAGGGACCGGATGTACCTTGGAATCGTGTGTTCTGAGGACCGTAAATCATCAAGGTCCCCCACCCATTCAAGCGCTGCACGAGGAGGGCTCACCGCTGATTCGCGCCCGTGAACATCCCACACTGAACACCCATCTCCGTCAGAAGAGGCTGTTTGGAGGTACCATTCATCCTCAACCTCCTGCTCTGCAGATTTCAGGTGATGACGTTGAACAAACCTGACGATACAGTCATCAACGATGTGTGCGATGTCCGCTTCGTTTAGCATCTCAAGGACTTCTTCATGCTCGGACCCAGGTTGAAACCATAGAAGGGGCATATCGGTCAGGGGGAACCGCACCATGAGTTCCAAAACTGCCTTCTTTGCACGTTCAGGGGCTAAGAAAAACACAACAATTTGTGGGACGATTCCTTCTTCAATTCGTGGCCGTATTGGCGTTCCAAGAATACTCCCTCCAGCATCGTTGGGATGGATTGGAACAAGCCTCCAGCCCTTGCCGTCCAAATCATGAATGGCACGATGAGCGGGACGTTGTTCGTTCATTCCAGCGCCCAAGATATGGATGCTTTGTGAATCTCGAACGGTATCGTAAATCGCTGGATGGGAATCTCTCAGCACAAGTTTTCCTTGGGGCTCGTCCTTTTGAATGAATGTTCATAGGCTAAGAAAACAGGAATATAAAAGCAAACGGGAGTAATTTGTTTCATGACAAAGTCATTTCTGCTGATTGGTGGGAGCAGTGATATTGCACAAATTCTCGCAAAGGAATTGATTGATTCAGGGCATCTCGTCACCCTTTTAGCCCGCGACGTCGAACGCATTGCTCACCTCAAGGACCTGGGCGCCGACGTCGTCGAAGGTGACGCCCTTGACGAATCAATTGTATCTGCTGCAGTGGACCATGCAAAGGGGCGGTCGGAAGAAGGGCTAGCCGGTGCTGCCCACTTGGTCGGTTCAATCGCTTTACGCCCACCTCACGCTACGAAGTTGGAAGATTTTGAGGCAGTGATTCAAACCAATTTGGTGTCCGCATTCCTCATGCTGAAATTGGTAGGCAAATCCATGCTCCGAAGTGGAACCGGGCGAATGGTGTTTACTTCAAGCGTCGCAGGGAGTTACGGCCTCACCAATCATGAGGCGATTTCAGCCGCAAAAGGGGGTCTTGAAGCCATGGTTCGTTCAGCGGCCTCAACCTATGCTCAGCGCGGCATTCGTGTCAATGCAGTCGCCCCTGGGCTTACCGAAACCAGACTGGGGGCATCGGTTCTACGCTCGGATGCAATCCGGGAAGCCTCTGTAGGAATGATTCCACTGAAACGGATTAATGAGCCCGATGAGGTAGCGCAAAGCATGTATTGGCTGCTTACCAACGCTCCGGACAACATCACCGGCCAGATCATTCATTTGGACGGCGGCATGTCCAACATACGGGGCTGAAAAGATGAGGGTCGCAGTGGTCGGTGCAGGAATTGCAGGACTCGCTGTTGCCGTAGGTCTTGAGAACGCTGGTCACGATGTAACCGTTTACGAAGCTACAGATTGCGTAGGTGGCCGAATGAGCACCGTCGCTTGCGGGGATTACCCCATCGACGTTGGATTTCATGTTCTTCACACGGCATACCCAACGGTGAAGCGATGGATTGACCTCGACAAATTGGACGCCAAACCGATGGATCCTTGCACGGTATCAATCGACCCTCGTTCGGGTAGAAAACGGGTCATGGGTGATGCATTGAAGGCCCCCCGGTATCTGTTACCAACGTTGAAAGCCGTTGGAATTCGGGACGGCCTGAGGTTTTTCAAATGGAGGATGCAAACATCCTCAAAAGACCTTGAACGCTCTATGGACCGCATAGCACCAAACATTTCAACCGGTTTACAACAGCGCCGATTTCGCCCCTCAACTCAGCGCGTGCTCAAGCCACTCTTTGCAGGGATTACTCTTGACCCCACACTTTCTGAACGATTTTCATTTGCAGATTTCACATGGGGGGCGATGGCTCACGGCAAGATGGTCGTTCCCAAGAAAGGCATTGCTGCAGTACCTCAACAACTGGCACAACGGCTCATCAAAACGACACTCCATCTCAACATGAAGGTGGACTCTGTATCCCAACACACCGTTGTGGCTAACGGTGAACGCTTTGAATTTGACCGGGTGATTCTCGCCACGCCTCAGCATGTTGCCGCCGAACTCCTTCCTGGATTCTCAACCGAACATCAAACCGTAGAACGGCTCACCAGCACCTTGGTGTTTTCAACTCCCAATCCACCGTTTAGGAAGGCGCGACTGTTGCTTAATGAACGATGGGGTGAGCAAGGCCACAAGGTTCTCCACGTGCATGTCCCAACCAACCTGCATCCCTCTTCAACGGGCCGACATCTGGTTACCGCCACCCTTGTAGGCGAAGACGCCACCAACCCTTCCAACGAAGAAATTCAACATGAACTCAAGTCTTGGTTCGGCCAAGGGGTTCAATCCTGGAATCATGTTTTGACAACAACCGTACGTCACGCCCTCCCTCACATGGACCCCAATCACCATGCGCGCTTCCTGTCCGATGCAGAAGTTGACGGCGTCTTCCTCATTGGAGACCATCGATCTCATCCCTCGGTTCAGGGCGCGCTTGCTAGCGCAGAACGTCTGCTTGAACGATTTAAAATTCCTTTACCAACAAAGGTGATGACATGACATGGCACAACGCGATAAAATCAAAACGCCTGAAAGAAGGTAAGAAAAAAATGCTGACCGTCAAAGGAAAATTGCTCATGGTCACGCGGCAACCCGAAGGCCTCCACGCAACAGAAGCATTGTGCAGGCACATGCGCTGGCCGCTGGCTTACGGTGGCAAAATCAAGGACGGTTGCATTCGTTGCCCTCTCCATCAAACAACGCATCGCCTTGAAGATGGAGCCTTAGAGGAATGGTCACCGTTTCCCCTCATCCCCTCATACGGGCGACTCATTGGAAAATTATCCAAACCGAAGGAATTGAAGATTTATCCCATTCGTGAACTTGACGGGTACGTCCAAGTTGACCTGGCATGAAACCATGAATCAAGCTCTGTTCTCAAGCCATTCTCTAAGCCTTCTAACACCCTCATGGATGTTCTCAATAGAGGTTGCGTAACTGACTCGAATGAGCCCCTCTCCACCTTGCATTAGCGAGCCAGGTATGACTTGAACGGCGGCCTCTTCCAAAGCCTTGGTAGCAAATTCCATGTCAGTCATGCCGGTACCTGTCACGTCACAAAGAATGTAAAACGCTCCTTCTGGCTTAGGAACGACGATCCCCGGTAGGGATGAAAAAGCCTCATGAGCGACCGTTCTTCTGGCTCTGAAGGAATCGTTCATGATTTCGACCTCTTCTGTTAGCCCCAAGGCGATTTCTGCCGCTGGCATGAGAAACGTAGCGACGTGAGTCGCAGAACTGACGTTGATTTTCTTCACGCCGTCCATGACTCGAGCTGATGCAGTAATCCAACCAAGGCGCCAGCCGGTCATGGCCCATCCTTTTGACCATCCCCCTATGGTGACGGTTCGTTCAGCACCGCCTTCAAATTCACACGGCGAGGTGTACCCTCCATCGCTCCAAACCAACGTTGAGTAGATCATATCGTCAAGAATCCATAAATCATGCTCTACCGCCATCTGAACAATGGCTTTGGTTTCTTCATGCGTGTAAACTGCACCCGTAGGGTTGTTTGGTGAATTAAGGATGATCGCCTTGGTTTTTGGAGTGATGTGTGCCCGGAGGGTGTCAAGGTCAGGATGGTAGTCTTCTCGTTTCACTGGGACGTGAACGGGGATTCCTCCGATGAGGCGAATCATTCCGTCATACGATGGCCATGCAGGTGAAAGGAGAAGCACCTCATCTCCTGCCCCAATGGTCGCCATCATCCCATAGAGCAGGGCTTGTTTGCAGCCAGGAGTCACCACAACATCATTGGCGTTGGTATGGATGTTGAATTTTTTTAGATGTTCAGCAACGGCGAGGCACAATGTTTCGCTTCCTTGAGGGCGTGTGTAGGTGGTTTCTCCACGGTCAAGTGCGGCCTTAGCAGCATCAACGACTGGCAGTGGGGTGTCAAAATCGGGTTGTCCAACCGTAAACCGAACAACTTCAGGGCCGGGGGGTGCAAGAAATGCAGCAAAACCCGAGCCAACAAGGTCCAATTTTGGATTGAGTTCCGGCATGTGCGCATCCTCCCGTTAGCCGGTCTGTGTTGCTTCGGGTTGCCCATTTGGCTTTCAACTCTCGCATTATAAAACAGCATTTTGATTGATTTTGGAGCACAGGCTGGGATTTGAACCCAGGTAAGAGGATTTGCAATCCCCGACGTAACCGCTCCGACACCCGTGCTTTAATCACGCCAGCGGCAGGTCCTATTTCAACGCGTCTTCGCTCCTTTGTTTACTTTTGATCCAGAATCTGCTTGGGGGTCAGGCAGGAGATTTGTTTAAGCCCTCAATTCCTTTCCAAAGAACATGAACGACGAAGGTGGGGCGTCTGATGGACCCAAAGAAAAACCATTTTTTGACATTGAAGAAGAACGTTCAGACAGTACACCGCAGCAACCTCCACTTTCCGGGATGGTAATGGGTCAAGTTTCGAATCAACCAGCGCCACAGGCGGCTTCACATTTTGGGGCAGCACAATCCTCACTAGGGGCACCACAACTCTCTGGGCAAGTCAATACCTTTGCTCATGGTGGCCAGCAGTTTGCTCAACTCCAACCCCCAAAAACCGGATTTCGATGGGGGCAATTTTTGCTAGGAATCACCGTTCCGTGGCTCGTCATCTTCGGATCAACACTCCTTACAGCATTCCTTGAGGATGACTATTACGATGAGTGGGAAGATTTCTACCGATATGAGACCTATTCAATGACCGCGGACAGTGACGGTTGGTTCGTTCAGTCTGTTTCTGTTTCTGAGGGAGAACAACTTGAATATGTGTTTGGCTGTTGTTTCACTGACAGCACAACCACGGCAGAAATCTTCTCCACCTGGGGCTATGATTATGGGTACGATGATGACACTGTTATTGTTGAAGTATATGAAAATCAATCAGCCAACCAATATGAAGAGAACGTTATCGGTAATTACACGAGGGCAAACCAGACAATTTGGTTTAAGTTGTCACAGATTGAAGCCGAGGAAATCTCGATTGAGGTCAGCATCTATGATTATGAAGCTTCAGAAGAGTCCTATCAGGGCAACCAAGGTTTCGGAGAGATGCTGTTCTGTCTCCTGCCGTTTGCGTATATAGGGGGCCTCATTGCTGCTTTTGTAAAAGGAAATAACGCCTTAGGGATCGGCCTTCTTTCTGCAATTCCGGCAGCGCTCATATTCTTCCCACTCCTTTTCGTATTGTTGTTGCTCGCCTTCGGTTTCTAGGTGTTTTCATTGGTCCAAGAAGAATTGAACCACCGAGTAGGGCTGCCAGTAGAGCCCTATTTCGCAACCCGCTACGCAGTGTTACGTGAACCATTAGGTATGCCCGTCGGGAGTGAGCGCTTGGCCGATGACGATGAGGCAGCCCACGCGTGGATTGAATCAGGAGGGCAAGTCCTCTGTGTGGGGCGAGCCCACATCATCCCGGCATCGTCAGACGGCTCCGGTGCAGACCACAAAGGGCCTGATGCCCCAACCTGCCCCGCCTTTGGGCCATTGGCGACTTTGTCCGCGCATCGTCCTGCGTTTCAAATACGACAGATGGGAACACTTCCACAGCATCAGCGCAAAGGTTTTGCGGGGCGAGTGTTGGCAGAACTTGAACGTATTATGGTGGAGGATTTTGGTTCAAAAACCGGCTTTTTACAAGCCAGGATCCATGCTGTGCCGTTTTACAAATCGCAAGGATGGTTTGTTATCGACGAGCCGTATGAGATTGCGGGAATTGGGCCTCATTACTCTATGAGTAAGAAATTTTCATGATTGAGAGTTCATATATGCTTACTTAACATACTCATTAACAGGCATCGTTCCACGATTGGCTCATTAATAAAATAAAAACGAGTGAAAGCGTAAAATAAAAACGAATTTGCCCCGAAAAGAGGGACATAAATGAAATTTAAGCAAAACACATTGACAAAACAAAGAAAAGCAACGAGCACCCCCCTCAATAACATGAAAGGTTCTCGTTCATCACAAGACGCCGAGATTCCAGAATCAGATTTCGAATATTATCTGAGCAATAAATACAGAAGGAACGCGGATAAACAGCTTTATTTTGAAAAATTATTGGATGCGTTTCGAACACTTTCCGAAGAAGCCCCCGAAGTGTTTGACTCAATTGCTCCGGAGATGCTTCAACGAAGCATATGGAGCTGGAGGGGCGCCGACCCACTTTTATCTAAAAAATTCAACAACTGGATTCTTGGAGACTACCAATGGACGCCATTCAATGAAATTTTACCAAACGAACCAGCCTATGCCGACCAGAGTGACATTCTTCCTTTGAATCCAGAAACACTCAGCAAAGCCCAACAAGACTTCCTCGGGGTATTATCCGAGCGTTTTTATGGCGATCCACATCGATGGGACGCTACAACTCGAGACCAATTCATCATCCTGGGCCTTCTCGCAATGGCCGGTGGAGGGGGCGTCCGCCAAGGGAAACTGATCCATTCACTCGGAATGGGCCTTTCAGAAGAAGGCGTCAAGGGCTCAAACACGGTTCGTGCTGCTAAAATAGCTCTTTCTCGACTTGCAAACCCCTATGGAATCAAACTGTTCGCTCCCGCAACAGGGCATGGAGGAGAACGCCTCCACTCGTTTTCTGACGTAGATCTTGCAGAAACGGTTCTACGTTATGTTCTCCATCACCAAGCATCATTGCTTTTACCCTCTGCTCCCGAGATGCCTTCGAATTATTGATTTTCTCAGAGTGCGGAGGATACATCCCAACGCGCCTTTCATATAGGGTTGGGCTGTTCTGTAGATTAGAGGGAACACTGGGTTCCCTATGAACTGCCCGTGAAAAACGATGAATACGGAGGATTTGAACAAGCAACAATGTAAGGGAACCACACAGAAGACCGATGCTCGGTTTTCGCTTGCCTGCGAGCCAGCGCAAGAATCATCCCTTACATTTTTCTTGGATACTTTATCCAACCAGTGCGTAGCATCGTGCACATCCCAAATTGAACTGCCCACAACGTGCGCATTCGATTTGGATAGAGAGAACAGCGGGTTCTCTGTGTAAAAACAACCAAAATAAAAGGAAAGTGAAAAACATGAAAACGAAAATGATGAGCGTGCTAATATCTTTGTTCCTTGCCCTATCTGCTGTT
>Ga0222717_10003744_pt1 | contig 11360 bp, 10 predicted proteins | sample C33_18DmetaG_FD_165053 | JGI IMG/M metagenome (GOLD analysis project Ga0222717, IMG submission 165053) | Estuarine water microbial communities from San Francisco Bay, California, United States - C33_18D | ecosystem: Environmental > Aquatic > Marine > Unclassified | place: USA: California...
CAAGTCAGACCTTACATCAAAAAAAGAAAATATAAATTTAATGTCTCCGTTGACCCATCATCAAAACTTTCGAAACAGTTCAAAGTCAGAGGTTATCCAACATTTCTTTTAATTGATAAAGAAGGAAATATTATTGATAAATCTTCAGGCTATGAAGAAGGAATGGAAAATAAATATTTAAGTACACTTTTAAAATATTTTGATAGTCAAAATATTAAATATAGACCATTTAAATATGCAGAGAAAAAGAGCGGAATTAATGAGAATGGAAAAGTTAAAATAGACTTTTAAATAATTCTAATCTAATTGGATATTTGAAATCATATAAATCTTCCAAGGCCTTGACCACTTAGTTAGTATACCCCAAATAAATTTAAGAGGACTGCCATAGTATCCCTCCCCCTTAATTAAATGATACAAAGCTCTTTCCGTTCGTATTTTATTTCCATTCTTATCTTTCCGAGAAAATACAACATCTGCAACCGCTGCATAATTCCTTATAATATGAGTTTCTTGAATATTAATAGTCTCAATTTCTGTTGAAAAGAATTTTCCTTTTTCAGAATTCTTCCAAGCTTCAAATAATTGAATGAATTCAGATTCAGAAGTAATTCTTGTAACGGGACCCTCTCCATAATGTAAAAAAAATTCAGGAGTAAGAGTTTTTAGCATTCTAACGGGGTTTTTAGCATCTACATCTTCAAAATAATTAGACAGAACTCTTTTGATCGAGTCTTCGTGTTTATAATATTTTTTTTCTGAAAATACGGTTGATGTAAGTACAAAAAAAATTAGAAATATAGATTTGAAATTCAATTTATCAGGCTTGATTTCTAGTAAAAACCGGTTCATTTGGGCTAGAAAGTGCTGGCTCATACTTGTAACCTCCTAGATCAAACTTCAAAATTTCAGCCTCATTTTCAATTCTGTTTGTGATAATATACCTAGCCATCATTCCTCTTGCTTTTTTTGCGTAGAAAGAAATTATTTTAAGCTTACCATTCTTCCAATCTTTAAACTGAGGTGTAATTACATTTAATTTATTTTTCTTAAGATTAACAGATTTAAAATATTCTAATGAAGCACAGTTAATTATATACTTAGAGTTATGATTTTTTAAATCATTATGTATCGAAGAGGCTATCAAACTACCCCAATAATCATACAAATTACTTCCAACTTCATTGGAGAACTTTGTCCCCATTTCAAGCCTATAGGGCATTATCAAATCTAATGGTCTTAACAAACCATATAAACCAGATAAGATTCTAATATTTGAATCAGCAAATTTTATATCTTTATTATTAAGAGTTTGAGCATCTAAACCTGAATATGTATCACCGGCAAATGAGTAAATAGCTTCTCTGGAATTTTTTTTATTAAAGTCTGAATTCCACTTTTGCATACGCTCCCAATTAAGCATAGCTAGCGACTCACTTATATTCATTAAGCCCATATAATCAATAGGGTCTAATTTCTTAAGACTTTTAACTAAATTTTCAGATCTATCAAGAAATTGAGGCTTTTGGTCAGTATCTGTCAGAGAAAAGCATTCTTTTGATATTTTTTTTGCTGGTGAAAGGACAGTTATCATAAATAAATATTCAATTATAGCTAATCTATTTAAAGAGTCCCTGCAATTACTTTATTTAATCTATCAACAAACCCAGCTGGATCTTCCAGTTTAACACCTTCTTGAATAAGTGCTTGTTCAAAAAGAAGAAGGGCAATATCATCAAATGCTTTCTTTTTCGTCATATCTTTCAACTTTTTTACAATTATATGTTCTGGATTTACCTCAAGAATTGGTTTAACCTGAGGCATATCAGCCTGCCCCATAGAACGCATAATTTCCTGCATTTGAGCGGTTGGATCATTTTCATCTGCAACAATACATGAAGGTGATTCACTTAGCCTATTAGAGACTTTGACATCTTTAACTTTCTCACCTAAAACTTTTTTTAGTTTTTTGAGTACAGACTTTAGTTCTTTTTCACTATCTTCATTCTTATCCTCAGAAAAGTCTTCAGCTGCTCCGCTTCTTTTAACAGATTTAAGATCTTTTTCATCGTATTTCGGAACAGATGTAATAATTATCTCATCAATCTCATCATCTAGAATCAAGACCTCAATATCTTTTCCCCTGTACATTTCTAGTAGCGGTGAGTTCTTTAAAGAAATTTCATTCTGACCTGTTATATAATAAATTGATTTTTGATCCTCTCTCATGCGACCAACATATTCACGTAAAGAAACTAAACCTTCTTCCTTTGTTGATTTAAATCTCAAAAGATCGGTAAGTGCTTCCTTATGTTCAAAATCTTGATATACACCCTCTTTAATGAGCCTACCATATTGCTCAAAGAAACCGGCATACTTTTCTTTTTTTGTTGCAATAGTTTTGAGCTTGTCTAGTATTTTTTTGACAGAATTTGATCGTATTTTTGCCATAACTCTATTTTGCTGGAGTATCTCTCTACTAACATTTAAAGGTAGATCAGATGAGTCAATAATACCTTTAACAAACCTAAGCCAACTTGGTAATAATTCTTTATCATCTTCAGTGATAAAAACTCTGTTTACGTAGAGCTTTACGCCAGATTGGTAATCCGCTCTGTAAATGTCAGGAGATGCTACTGAAGGAATAAAAAAGAGAATTGTAAACTCTAAATTACCTTCCGCCCTAAAATGAATATAGTCAAGAGGGTCTGATGAGTCTTGCGATAATGATTTGTAAAACTCATTATAATCTTTCTTCTTTAAATCATTTTTAGAGCGAGTCCAGAAAGCTTTTGCGTCATTAACTTGAGTAGTTTTTGTTTCCTTACTTTTTTCTTTTCCTTTGTCATCATACTCGGTGTCTTCGTATGTTAACATTATTGGTGCGTCTATATGATCTGAATATTTTTTTATTAAGCCTTCTAGTTTCCATCTGCTAGCAAATTCTTTACCTTCTTCATTTAAATATAACTTAATTGAGGTACCACTTTCCTTTTTTACCCCCTTAGTGATTTCAAAACCAGATTCGCCATCACTGCTCCACATCCAGGCCTCTTTTTTACCAGCCTTGAGACTTACCACTTCTACTTTTTCTGCAACCATGAATGAAGAATAAAACCCTACGCCAAATTGTCCAATTAGCTGTGAATCTTTTTTAGCATCACCAGACAGTTTTGAAAGGAAATTTTTAGTACCAGATTTTGCAATTGTGCCAAGGTTATCCTCTAAATCTTTCTTTGACATACCAATTCCAGTATCTGTAATTGTCATTGTTGGCTTATCACCTTCTTCAAACTCAATTGTAATCTTTGGTTCAAAAGAAGTACCTTTATATTTTTCATCTGTCAAAGTTAAATATCTAAGCTTATCTAAAGCATCTGAGGAGTTTGATATAAGCTCACGTAAATAAATCTCTTTATGAGAATATAAAGAATGAATAATTAATTTTAAAAGTTGACTAACTTCGGTTTGAAATGGTTTTTGGGACAATTTATACTCCTAAATCATATTTTTTTTTCTTACTGTTCAAAATAGCTACTTATATAGACCGCGAAAATAGAAAAAACAGCCCATTAAAACCATATGGAAAACAAATATTTTTTATTTTATATTCATTTCTATAGAAATATGAATTCCCTCAAGGACTAGCTCGGGAACAATAATATCAAATAAGTTATCATTTCGGTATAGTTTTGAAAATCCACCAGTGGCAACAATATATGGTTTATCTTTTGAAAATTGCTCTTCAGTAATTTTTTTCACTAACTCTTTAACCATACCCATTTGACCAAAATATAAACCAGATTGAATACTTCCAATAGTTGAACGTCCTACTGCAAGCTCTCTTTTTATAATTTCTACAGGTTGTAGTTTTGCAGCTTTTTGTTCCAAAGCTTCCATAGAAATTTGTATACCAGGAAATATAGTGCCACCTATGTAATCTTTATTTTTTGAAACTACATCAAATGTTGTCGCTGTTCCAAAATCAATTATAATTAGATTTTTTTTGGGAAAGCGCTTTACAGCAGCCAGTGCGTTAGCAATTCTGTCCGCTCCAACTTCTGAAGGATTTCTATAATTTATTTTCAATCCAGTTTTAGAGCCTGGACCTAATTCAAATGGAGAAATATCAAAGTATTTAAGACAGGCATTCCTCAAAGAATGAACAGCATCAGGTACGACAGAACAAATACTAATTTGTTCTATTTTTTTATAATCAATTTTATTTTCTTTTAAAACAGACCTGAGAAATACCCCAATCTCATCTGAAGATCCACGAAATACAGATGTCCTTCTAAATTGTAGAATTAAATTGTGATTATGAAAAATACCCCCATGAATGGAAGTATTTCCGATATCGATACACATAATCATAGTATTGCTTCTCTCATTTCTTTTTGCAAAATGCTACCTAAACTATGGGCATCCGTGGCCTCTGAAATTTTCCCTTTTTTGTTATAGAGATTAAATCCAGTTTGCCTATCTTCTTTTCTATCTGAGATATCATTTTGAATAACAATATCTGCATTAGATTCTTTTAATAATTTTTCTATTTTCTCTATTTTTTGATTTATATCAAGATTAACAGTAAACTTAAATGCAATGAGCTTCATAGATTTATTGTAACTATCATATAATAATTTATTGACCAATTTAGGCGTTTTTTTAAATGTCAGAGTAAGAGTCTTTTTTGTAGAATTAATTTTAATATGTTCATTTACTTTTAATGGTGAATAATCACTTACCGCAGCGGAATGAATGAATACGTCAAATTTTCTATTTCTAATTAGAGATTTAATCTCTTTATCTAAATCATTGAAAGTTGAAAAATTCTTCTTTTTAAATTTTCCATTAGGTACTTCTGAATCTTTTGAAGATAGGTAAGTCACATCCCAACCATTGTTAATGAAAACTTCCGCAACTTTCGCAGCAGTTTTTCCTGTACTAATATTGGATATAAAGCGTGCTCCATCAATTGGTTCTTTTGTTCCACCTGCAGTAATTAATACTGATAGTCTAATTTGATTTTCTTTATATTTTTCTATCGCTTGAACTAATGAATCTGAAGAGACCATTCTTCCAGCTCCATAATCTCCGCATGCCAACGACCCCTCTTCAGGTTCCAAAATTTTAACGCCCCAATTTTTAAGTTTTGCTAAAGATAAAGTCGTGGCAGGATGCGTCCACATTTTTGTATTCATCGCAGGAGCAATGTAATATGGTTTATCCCAGTCATGAGCTAAGAATAAAGATAAGACTAGGTTGTTTCCCAAGCCATGGTGCATTGAATTTATTGTTGAAGCTGAAGCTGGAGCGAGTATCATTATGTCTGCCCATTTGACAAGATCTATATGGGACATCATTTTACCGGGTTTGAATGTATCCGATACAATCTCCCTACCGGTTAAACCCTCTAGCGTAGCCGGGCCAATAAATTTCAATGCTGATTTAGTCGTGACCACCTGTACAGTATAGCCTTTTTGAACTAATTTTGAAATTGCATCTACGCTTTTATATGCAGCAATTGAACCACTTAAACCAAATAAAATATTAGATTTTTTCATTATCAATTAACCTCACATTACCAATTTTCACAGCTCCAAATAATCTTCCATCATATACTTCAACATACTCAACCTTGAATCCATAATTGTTAAGACTTTTTTTAATTTCGCTAATACTTTTTTTTGATTTTAATGCATCATAAAATTTAGGAGCAATTAATCTTTCTTCAGCTGTTAACAATGAATTTCTTGATGATAGAGCTAAGCCATCCTCTGTTCTAATTGTTTTACAAGAGATAATTTTAATGCTCATGAAAAAAGATTCTACCATATTTACTATTAATCTCAATTGTTGATAATCTTTTTCACCAAAATATGCGCATGTTGGTTTAACTATATTAAATAACTTCATAACAACTGTTAGAACACCATCAAAATGCCCAGTCCTTTCAAGGCCCTCCATTTTAAGACTCAAATCATTTTCTGTAATTTTATAGTCATAACCGTGTTGATACATTTCACTTTCAGAGGGCAAGAGTAAATAATTCACATTAAGAGAGCTCAAAATATTCAAATCCTTTTCCACATTTTTCGGATAGTTTTTTAAATCATTTTGATCATTAAATTGAGTAGGGTTTATAAAAACACTAACAACAGTAAGCTCATTATCATTAATGGACTTTTCTATTAAAGAGAGATGACCTTCATGAAGTGCACCCATTGTTGGAATAAAACCAATACTTTGGTTCTCTGTAATATTAGGCCTAAAATCTAACCATCTATTGAGATTCTGAAAGATTTTCATTAGAATGTTTCATCTTTTTTTGGAAAGTCACCAATTTTAACATCTCCATCAAACTTGTTTAATGCTTCAGATATAATTTTATAACCATCAACATATTTTCTTGCAAAAGTCGGATTAAAATCTTTACTCAGCCCTAAAATATCCTGCAATACTAAGACTTGGCCTGATGTTCCAGGGCCTGCTCCAATACCAATAGTTGGAATATTTAATTTTTTAGTAATTTTTGTGGATAGTTGATTTGGGATCATCTCAAGCACAAGTGAGAAAACTCCAACATCTTCAAGTTTTTTTGCGTCAGTCTCAATGATATCTGCTTTTTCTTTTGTTTTACCTTGTAGTTTCCACCCACCAAAAGAATGAACTGATTGTGGCGTTAATCCAAGATGTCCCATTACAGGTATACCTGAATTAACTATATACTCTATGGTCTCAAGATGATGACTACCCCCTTCAATCTTAATTGCATTCGCGCCAGCTTTCATCAATAAATCAACGGATTCCATGGTTCTTTTCATACTTTTTCTGTGTTCTAAAAATGGCATATCAGCAATTAGGAACTTACCGTTTAAGCCTTTTGAAACAGCTTGGACATGTACTTGCATCATATTAATTGTCGCCGGAATTGTATTTTCGTAACCATGAATAACCATTGCTGCACTATCACCAACTAAAACCATATCTACGTTTGTTTTTGAAATTATTTTAGCAAAAGTATAATCATAACATGTAACCATTGATAATCTACCTTTGGAATTATTTTTAGTTATTTCTTGAATATTTTTCATAGTTTTCTCTTTTCTATTAATTCTACAAAAGACTCATATACCTTTTTAAAATCTTCATCAATCGACACAAGGTGCTTTTGAATAGTTACTTTATCACCCCTAGATATTGGTCCAGTAAGTGCGTTGCTGGTATATAATGAATTTCGTACAACTTGTTTTAAATACGGATCAGCAATTTCTACTGGAAGTGATAATTTTTTTAAAACTTTTGCATATTCGGAAATTAATACTGATGAAAAATTACCAACCATAGAGGCCCATGCATGATAAAAAATCTTTTTATTTGAATCTATTTTATAAGAATTATTTTTCAACTCTGGAAATAGAGAAGAAAAGCTTTTTTTCCCTTCTTCTGTAATAAATGAAATAGATTCATACTCATCTAAACTATTCAGAGACGAACTAAAAGTAAAAAGAGGATGAGCACTTTCAGCATATACAGATGAGTGCGCTCCCGAAAAATGTATCACTAATTTATTTTTAATTGTTCTTGCAACTGCATCAATGGAATCGTCTGAAATTGCTAATAAAACTTTACTTGTCAATTTTAGTAAGTGTTTTAATGATTGATTTGATCTTCTCTCCCATCGATAAAAATCAATATTTAATAAAGAGAAATATTCAGAAAAGTGGAGGGCAAGTTTTCCTCCACCAATTATGAGGTAAGTTTTTTTTTCATTAGGTACCTGTTCCATGAATCAAGTCCTTATCATTCTAATTGTTTTACTTAGTAGCAGTCATTTTCAGATCTACTCTATTATTAAAATATAATTTTATTTCATTAAAAAAGTTAGCTAATTATCATTTTTATTTGACCCACCAACTAATATTCTCTTTTCCTAATTTATTAATAAATAATACCTCACCAATTTGTGGCGTGATTATTTTTTGTTTCATATCTTTAGATTGTTTAAGCGCTTGTTCAATTGGCTCGGTCCATGAATGCGTGGATAATGTAAATGCACCCCAATGAATAGGCATAAAATGCGTTGCCTGCAATGCTTTTGATGCTTGAACTGCTTCCTTTGGGAACATATGAGTATTCTTCCAGGCTTTATTATATTGACCACAATCAATAAGAGCTAAATCAAAAGGGCCATGTTGCTTACCTATTGAAAAAAGATGTGATCCAAACCCACTGTCACCACTAAAATAAATTTTCCCATATCTAGATTTCAAAGCCCATGAGCTCCATAATGTAGAGTTTCTATTTAGTGGTCCTCTACCTGAAAAATGTCTGGCTGGTAGGCAAAAAATATCAATTTCACCGAGTTGACGTTCGTCATTCCAGTTCATCTCTATTATATTTTCTTTTTTTATGCCCCAATTTAAAAGATGGCTTCCTACACCAAGAGGTACATAAAACATTTTAACCTTACTTCTTAATTTTTTGATAGTTGGATAATCTAGATGATCATAATGATCATGAGAAATTAAGACCGCATCAATTGTTGTAATATCATCCAACGAAAAAGGAATTTCATCGCTATATCTCTTCATTGATGGTATTGGTAACGGAGCTGCATGTTTACCAAGCATTGGATCAAGTAAAATAATTTTACCATTTATATTCAAAATAAAAGCAGAATGCCCCAACCATGCAAATTTTATGGTTGAATCTTTTGTAGTTCCAATAAATGATTCTATATTAATTTTTTTTGGTTTTAAATCAAATTGAGGTCTTCTTAAAGAATCGTTTTTGAAAAATTCAGACATTGGCATTTTATCAGTCATCATTTCAGTTTCTTCCAGATTGATAAATTCTCTATTTTTAAAATTATCAAACTCAGTAAAAGATTTTACATCTTTTTTTGGAGGGTTTGATCCAAACTGAGGACTTAGGTTCACAAAACCAATTATAATAAATGTTATGGATGTAATAATGTATAGCATAATGATAAATATTTTTTTCATTTCAGAATTAAGTAATATTTTAAAAAATTATAAAGCTTATTTTTCTCTTTTGAAAAGAGAATTCCATTTTTGCTTTATTTTAAGAACAATCTCTTTACCTAAGCACCAAAAACTAATAAACATAAATAGATAGCTTAAAATATAGAAAATTACTCCAAGCTTAATTTTATAAGAAGGCAATAAATCTAGGAAAGGCATCGAAAAAATGGCAATATAAAAAATTGTACTTATCCCCAATGAAATATATCCAATTATTAATTTAAATGACTTTTTATTTTCCAAAATTATTATTTATTTTGTTAAGATTGCAATTAGTCAAAAAATAAATAATAATTTTAAGATAGATAAAAAGACAGAAAAAATAAGAAAAATCCTATATGGTTTTTCAGGTATTTTTTTTACAACCCAAACACCACTTAATGCACCAAGAATTATCAATGGAGTAAATGTCAATCCAAAATAAATAATTGACAAATTAATCGTCTTCCAGGCGTATATATGAAAAGGAACTTTAAAAATATTAACAAGAAGAAAAAACCAGGCTGCTGTACCAATAAATTTATTTTTTTTAAAACCAATTGATAAAAAATAGATTGTCATAACTGGTCCGGCTGCATTTCCAATCATTGTAGACAGACCTCCTAGAACCCCAAAAGAACTAGTTATTAAATAGTTTGAATTCTTATCAGTAGTTTTTTTCTTATTGTTGAAAAGCATTAAAAAGACACCTAGAACAACAACTATTGCTAAAAATAATTTGAATTGTTTTTCGTTTACTTGATTACCCGCAAACACACCAATGAGAATACCAATTATGGTGCTAGGGGCTAATTTTATAAGCTTCTTAGTATCTGCATGTTGATGATAATATGAAACTCCAAAAAAATCTGCTAAAATTAAAATAATTAACAAGATACCAGTTGAAGATTTTGCACCAAAAATAGAAGCCATCACAGGGACGACTAATAAACCAATACCACCAAGTCCTGTTTTTGCCATTCCTATACCAATCGCACATAGACAAATTTGAACCCACTCAATTAAATTGAGGCTCAATGAATCATGGAAATCAAATAAAAAAGTTATAAGACTAAATCACTTTACTAGAACAATTTTTTTGGTAATTAAACTATTGTTGGTCAAAATACTACAAAAATAAATGCCTGCTGAAACCTGCCGGCCTATAGCGTTTTTTGAATCCCATACAGTGCTATGGTATCCAGCTTCCATTCTACTATTAATTAAACTTTTTACTATTTGACCTTTAATATCATATATAACAAGATTGACATGAGACGCCTTGCTTAATCCATAATCAATATTTAATGAAGGATTAAATGGGTTTGGATAAGTTTTAATTGAAAAATTATCTGGCAAACTTATTTCATCATCATTTTTCAAGCTATTACAACTACCAACGATGTAAGTGTGCGAGTTTTGAGAAGTATTTTGCTCTAAACCATTATATGAATAAGTATAGTAAAACTGAATTTGATCACCTTCATTTGCATTAATCTGAAAAGGAATATTTGGCGTTACGTTATAACCCGGAGGAGTGCCACCAGTTGAATAATAAAGAATACAGGTTGGGCTACCAACATGCCCTGCACTTGGAATAAATGTGATAGTTGGGTTATCCGAATCATCAGAAAATTCATACATATAATGCCCATTTTCAGGACCACCAAAACATGATGGAGCTTCGATAATTTCAATTTCAATTATTGATGAAACTGTTGTGAGACCTTCATTATCCGTTGCATGGGCTGTTATGAAGTGTGTTCCCAGAGTTGCCCCTTCCCATGAATATTGAAAAGGAAAAGTTTCATCTTCATATAATTTGATATTTGAATCAAAAAATTCAACAAGTGAAATTGAACCATCTAAATCATTTGCATTCGCACTTAATGAAATTATTGAACCACTGTAAAAAGATGAGTTTGTAACCGGTGAATCAACAACAATAGTTGGAGCTAAGTTTGAAGTTGACGAAACAAATACTAGTATATCATCATTTGAACTATAGGTGCCATCATTTACATTTAATTTAATTTTATACACGCCCTCTATTAAACCCGTAATTAAAGTAGTAGCAGAATTCTGATCTGAAAAATTAATTACTGAAGGACCATATACCTGTTCCCAACTATATGCTAATTCTTCATTGTCATCATCAAATGTTAGCGATCCATCTAAAAGAGCACTTTCATCCGGTAAAACAACAATAATATCATCACCTGCAATTGCAACTGGAGGTGAATAATCTAATGGACCTGCATACGTAAAGTTTATTTTTCCAATGTTAAACTCACCATTTAACATCACCAACCTAAGAACTTGTTCACCTTGATT
>Ga0222717_10003745_pt1 | contig 11358 bp, 15 predicted proteins | sample C33_18DmetaG_FD_165053 | JGI IMG/M metagenome (GOLD analysis project Ga0222717, IMG submission 165053) | Estuarine water microbial communities from San Francisco Bay, California, United States - C33_18D | ecosystem: Environmental > Aquatic > Marine > Unclassified | place: USA: California...
AAATGCGCCACTTTATCTTGGCATACATTAGTTTCTGCATTTGACAACAAAAATGAAGAAGTTAAAACTGAAAATTAAATTATGACATTAAAAGAAAAAGTTATAGAAGAAATTAGAAAAATTTATGACCCAGAGTTACCAGTGAACATATATGAGCTGGGTTTAATTTACGATGTTCAAGTAGAGAATAATAATGCAAAAATTAAAATGACTCTTACTACTCCAAATTGCCCGGTAGCAGAAAGTTTACCTAAAGAAGTAAAAGATGGAGCTATGCAAGTTGAGGGCATTGAGAATGTTGATTTAGAATTAGTTTGGGACCCACCATGGAATAAAGATATGATGTCAGAGGCGGCAAAACTGGAGTTAAACTTATAATGAATCCTATTATAAAATTAAGTGATAATGCCGCTGTTAGAATCAAAGAGATAATGTCTAATGCAGAAAAAGAATCGATCGGAGTTAGAGTTTCAGTTAAATCAGGTGGATGTGCTGGTATGTCTTATGTGATGGAGTATGCAAAATCAATTAATCCTAATGATGAAGTCATTGAAGATAAAGGCGTTAAAGTTTATGTTGATTCTGCTGCTGTAATGTATCTTTTAGGCACTGAAATGGACTATAAAAAAGAAGAATTTTCCTCATCTTTTGTGTTTAACAACCCTAATGAAACTGAACGTTGTGGTTGTGGCGAGTCATTTAAAATAGGTTAAACCTAATATCCCATTTGGCGCATAGCTGTGTTGCATTCAATGCATAACTAGTGTATAAGATTGTTATGAATAAATTTGAATTTAAGAATCTTGTTAAATCTTTAAAAAATTCTTTAAAACAAAGAACTTTTTTCAAGGACCTTAGAAAAGAAGTAGAAATTGGGGCGAACGGAACCCAAGACTACATTGTTAAAAAAGGTGTTAACAAAGATACTATAGCTACAACTAGACAGTAATTAATTTAATTAACTACTGTAGTACATCTCAAACTCGACAGGATGAGGTGCGTGCTCAAATTTATGAATTTCCTCAAACTTAAGAGCAATGTAGGCATCGATCTGATCGTCTGTAAATACACCACCCTGAGTTAAAAACTCTCTATCTTTATCTAGATTTTCCATTGCTTCTCTTAAAGATCCACAAACTGTTGGAATAGCCTTAACTTCCTCAGGTGGCAAATCATATAGATCTTTATCAAACGACTCACCTGGATGTATTTTATTTTTAATTCCATCTAAACCTGCCATTAGCATAGCAGCAAAAGTTAAGTAAGGGTTTCCTGATGCATCTGGGAATCTAATTTCACATCTTGCACCTTTTTTACTTAAAGTGATTGGAATACGACAAGAAGCAGATCTATTTCTTGCAGAGTAAGCCAATAGAACAGGAGCTTCAAAACCAGGAATTAATCTTTTATAGCTATTTGTAGTAGAGTTAGCAAAAGCATTAATAGCTTTAGCATGCTTTAAAATTCCACCGATATAAAATAGTGCTGTTTCGGAAAGACCAGCGTAAGCATCACCAGAAAATATTGGAGTGTCACCTTTCCATATAGATTGGTGAATGTGCATTCCAGAACCATTATCACCTTTAACTGGTTTTGGCATAAAGGTTGCAGTCTTACCAAATGAATGTGTAACCATCTGCACTACATATTTATAAAGTTGAACATTATCTGCTTGATCAACTAAAGTTCCAAAATACATTCCTAACTCATGTTGACTTGGAGCAACTTCGTGATGATGTTTTTCAACTTTAATTCCAACTTCTTTTAAGTTTTTAAGATATTCACCTCTCATATCTTGCTCACTATCAACAGGAGGAACGGGAAAATATCCACCTTTTACTGGAGGCCTATGTCCCATGTTTCCGTTTTCATAATCTCTACCTGAATTGTATGGACCTTCTTTACTGTCTAATTTAAATCCACACTCATTCATGTCATTTTTAATTCTTACATCGTCAAAAACAAAAAATTCAGGTTCAGGACCAAAAAATGCTTTGTCACCTATTCCCGATTGTTTTAAATATTCTTCAGCTTTTTTTGCAATACCTCTAGGATCTCTTTCATAAGGAGTTCTACTTACTGCATCTAAAATGTCACAAAACAAAACTGCAGTATTATGAGAAGTAAATGGATCCATAAATATTCTAGATGTATCCAGTTTTAAAATCATGTCAGATTCGTTAATTGCTTTCCATCCAGCAATAGATGATCCATCAAAGAACACACCTTCATTTAACATTTCATCATCAATAATAGTTGAGTCCATGGTAAGATGCTGAAGTTTACCTCTAGGATCTGTAAATCTTAAATCTACAAACTCAGCTTCTTTTTCTTTGATAAATTTTAAAACATTACTTGCACTCATTTTTAACTCCTAAATTAATTTTGTTTGAGGCTAATTACCAAAAAACTATATATAAATATTGTACTTTTAATGGATAACACCTATGCAAATTTTACATAAGTATCAGTTTAAAATGAAGATTTTGGCTATATAAGTAGATGCATTTCAATGAATTCAATATTAAGTAAAGAGCCAGTTCAAAGAGCCCGAAAAGCTCTAAAAAATTTTAATCAAAATTTGGATATAATTTGTTTAGAACAAACAGCTAAGACTGCGCAAGATGCTGCTACAGCTTTAGGTTGTAGCGTTGGAGCAATTGTGAAGAGTTTATTGTTTAAAGCTTCGGATACTTTCCTTTTATGTTTGGTATCTGGGAATAAAAAATGTTCATTAAATAAGTTAAAAAAAATTACAGAAATAAAAGAGATATCAATGGCACCACCGGATGACGTCAAAAGAATAACAGGTTATACGATAGGTGGTGTTTCGCCAGTGGGACATTTAGAAAAACTTAATATTTATTTAGATGGTACTTTAGAACAATTTAAGGATATATATGCAGCAGCAGGTCATCCTAATTGTGTATTTAAAATTAGTTTTAATGACTTGCATAAAATGACCAATAGCAAAATTGCAGATATCACCGAATGAGGCAACCAAAATTAATTGATTATTTACTGCTAACTTTTTTAGCATTAATTTGGGCATCTGCTTTTTTTAATATTAAAATCGCAACTTACTCATTTGGCCCAGTTACAATAGCATTCTTAAGAGTTTTTTTTGGTGCAATACCAGTTTTACTACTTTGTTATTTTAAAAATATAAAAATAGAAGCTTTTTCTAAAGATTGGCATTGGTTTGCAATGATTGGATTTATAAATTTAGTAGCACCTTTTTTTTTAATAGCTTATGGAGTGAAATCAGTTCAGAGTAATCTGGCTGCTATCTTAATGTCAACAACACCATTAAGCTCAACAATTTTAGGTCATTTTTATACTAAGAATGAAAAATTTAATTTAATTAAAACGATTGGAATTTTAATTGGTTTTTCAGGAATAGTATTTTTATTTTCTGACAATCTATTAATTGATGATAACAACTTTATTTCTGCATTACTAATTCTTTTGGGCTCAACCTGTTATGTAGTTGGAGGTGTATTAACACTTAAAATTAGCAAAAAAAGAAATGAAAATGTAACAGGTTCAATTTTAATTTGGGCTATAATAATTTTATTACCACTCGTGAGTTTCATTGAAAAACCATGGCAAAGTATTCCAAGATTAGACTCTACTATTTCTGTAATATATCTTGGAGTTGTTTCGACTGGGATTGCTTGGTTGTTGAGATTTAGAATTTTAAAAAATAATGGTTTAATTTTTCAATCACAAGTTTCTTACTTAATCCCAATTTTTGGCACTGTATTAAGTTATATATTTTTAAAAGAACTCATTACCACTAAAGTTTTAGTATCTTTAATTGCAGTTGTGATAGGTATTTATTTTGTAAAAAAAGGGGATAAGAAAAAAACTATTTAAGTTTTGCTAATTGCTCGATATGAGCAGGACGTGTTTCACAACAACCACCAAGAATAGTTGCTCCCATATCTTTAAATTCTCTCGCAAATTCAGCTAATTTAACTGGATTAAGATCCTCTCTCTTTCCAAGAAATTCATTAGGATTTCCTCTACTTTTTTTATAATTAGCTGTGTATCCTTCTTTTGGAGATGTTGTTTGAAAAGCGTTAAACTTAAATCCATATGGCACATTGAGTTTTTTTAACTCATTTGCATTTAATTGATAATTTTCAGGGCTAACACAAGATAACATTATGCCAATTAAATTAGGATCATCTGTGAATTTTTTAAAATCTGAAATTTCTTCTCCACTAGGTAATTTTGTTCCTTCAGAAATATGCACTCCAAACAAATAAGGTTTATTAAATTTTTCTACAGCTTTTTTTGCAATATCAAATTCTCTCACACTGCTTAAAACGTCAAAATAATAAAAATCAACATAAGGATCTAGTATTGCAGCCATTTCCGAAAAATTAGATAAAATATCTTTTTCGTCACGTGGATCTGCTTGATAAGTCAAAAGTTGTGGAGGTAAACTCCCACCAATAAGTATATGAGGGTATATTTTTTTAACCTCAGAAGCAATTTCTCCTGCTTTATTCACTAAGTATTCAAATTTATCTTCAATATTGTTTTCACCCAATCTAATTCTTCTTGTTGTAAAAGTATTTGTCATAATTACTTCTGATCCTGATTTTACAAAATCTTTATGAATATCTAATAACAATTGATGATATTCTTTATTCAGTACCGCATTAGCACTCCATAGAGTGCCATTAGCTGACATACCACGAGCTAAAAGCTCTTGTCCCATGCCACCGTCAAGAATTCTAGTTTGTTTAAAAAAATTTAAGTCCATTATATTTTTATGTGTTTAAAATTATTTTAGCGTTGAAAGAAAAAGATCTTCTTTCACCATCTTTATTAAAAGGGTAGGCTGTATGCATTAAATAATTTGGAAATAAAATTAAATCTCCAACTTTTGGCACAACATTATAAATACTTTTACTTAAAAAAGCTCTTTGGCCATTAACAAAATCAATGGTGCCATTTGTTCGAATTTTTTTATTTTTCACCAATTTATTTTTAGTCATGTCTTTTGGTAATTTAATGTAGCCAACACCTGACAAATCCCCTTCATGATAATGAATTGGATTATATTCGCCTTTAAATTGTCTAACGACCCAAAGATTTAAAATATCAATTCTTTTAATATTTTTTATACCTTCATTATCTAAAAATTTTTTAATTATTTTTTTTAAATAAGATGAGTAATTTTTTTCTATATATTTATTTGAAAAATTAACTTCATTCTGTATTTGGCTGGCTAATTTTGAGCTATAATCGTTCTTCTTTGATTTTGAAATTCCATCAAATTCTTTATTTAATTTATCAATAAACTTTTTGGAAATTTTAGTTTTTCCAATTGATGGACCAAAAGGTTTTAAATTTTGCATTACGTTGTTTGAATACCTTATAATTTTATTAAATCAACTTTATCATATTAATTTAAAGCCCATTCTTATTGCTACAAAAATAACTAAACAGGCTGTAACTAAAGCTAGAGATCTATTTGAAAAAATTTTTAAATTTATGAAGTTTCCAATTTGACCCCCTAAGAAAACAACCAAAAATAGTAGCCAATAATTTAAAATTTGATCATAAACACTGTCTTTTGTAAGTTGGCCTAGCACACCAGATATAGAGTTGATTAATATAAAAAAAGAAGCAGTTGTCACAATTTGCTTTGGAGGTGCTGCTTTTAGTAAAAATAAAATCGGACTTAGGAAGATACCCCCACCAATTCCAACAATTCCAGAGATTAATCCAAGTAAAGAACCAATAAAGAAAGATAGGTATATAGAAGGTTGATTATATTTTATCTTTCTATCTTCAAATGACTTATTTTGAATAAGCAAAGATACGCCAGCAATACTAAGAACTAAAAACAATAAAACTTCAAATAATTCTTTTTCAATAATTATGGATCCCCCAATAAAAGCAAATGGAACAGATCCCACTAAATAAGGAGTTAACAATCTTAAATTAAAGTTTCCAGCTCGTGAATAATTAATTGAGTTTCCAGAAACGACAATGATATTGCAAATTAATGCTATTACAGGAAAAATATAATAAGGAATGCCCCAAATTAAAAGTAAAGCTAGATATGTAGATCCTCCACCAAATCCAACACTAGAATATAAAATTGCTGTTATAAAAAATAAAATTGGTAGTATGATCATTTAAAATTTATGAAAGTAAATATAGCACTCCTAACTGTAACAGATACTAGAACTTTTGATAATGATAAATCTGGAGCAATTTTAGTTGATAAAATAAAAGAAGCTAATCATAACTTGGCTGATCGTAAAATTTGTAAAGATAATAAAGATGATATTGTAGTCATATTAAAAGAATGGATTAAGCAATCAGATATTGATGTTATAATCACTACAGGTGGAACAGGCCTAACCGGAAGGGATATAACACCAGAAGCATTAGATGAAATTGCAGAAAAACATATCACAGGATTTGGAGAAATTTTTAGATATTTGAGTTTAAAAACTGTTGGCACATCAGCAATTCAATCAAGGGCTTGTGCAGTATTAGCTAATGGTAAATATATTTTTGCTTTACCTGGTTCTTCTGGAGGAGTTACAGATGCGTGGGATGGAATTCTTAAACACCAATTAGATATTAATCACAAACCCTGTAATTTTGTTGAATTATTTCCAAGACTTAAAGAAAAATAATTACTTCTGATATTTTTCTTTCCATTCAGAATAAGGCATTCCGTAGACATGCTCTCTAGCATCTGGATCTGAAATTGTTATTCCTTTTTTTTCTGCTTCTTCGCGATACCATTTAGATAAACAGTTTCTGCAAAAACCAGCCAAATTCATTAAATCAATATTCTGAACATCATTTCTATCTCTTAAGTGTTCAATTAATCTCTCAAAAGCTGCTGACTGTAATTCTTTTTTTGTATTATCATCCATATTTTTTTATTATAAATTAAAGTTATGAAACTTTCAGGATCCTATCAAATAAATCTAGAAAAACAAAAAGTTTGGGAAGCACTTAATGATCCAAATATCCTTCAGCAAGCAATACCAGGATGTGAAGAATTTAAAAAAGATTCAGAAACTAAATTTATTGCAAAAGCCACCAATAAAATTGGTCCATTTAATGCAAGTTTTACTGGAGAGGTTGAATTAAAAGATTTAAATCCACCTAATAGTTATAAAATTATTGGCTCAGGCAATTCTCCAGTCGGCTTTGCTTCTGGCGAAGCAAATGTAATATTAGAAGATAGCGAAGGTGGTACAAAACTTATTTATGAAGTTGAGGCTAATGTTGGTGGAAAAATTGCACAAGTTGGATCAAGATTAATTGATATGACAGCCAAAAAAATGGCTGATATTTTTTTTGGAAAATTTTCTGAACTTATTTCACCAAAAGAGAATTCAAATTCAGAGATTATATCAACCAACACAAATTCAGATATCAGCAATAATAAAATAAATAAAAAATTAATTTATATTGTTGGTGCAGTTACAGCTTTAGCTATCTTATATTTATTGATTTAATACTAATTCTACTAGAAGTAGAATTTATCATTGCTTTTTTGTTGATCTTGCAACTTACCTATGATGTACTTCATATTACCGTAATCAAAAGGAGTTTTAATGAAAAAAGTTACTCTAGAGGTAAATGGTAAATCAGTAAGTAAAGAGATACCAGATCATACTTTATTATCAGTTTTTTTAAGAGAAAATTTAAATTTAACAGGAACTCATGTTGGATGTGATACCAGTCAATGCGGAGCGTGTGTTGTTCATGTTGATGGCAAATCAATAAAAAGTTGCTCAACTTTAGCTGCAGATATTGATGGCTCAAAAGTTACAACAATTGAGGGTTTAACTAAAGATGGAAAACTTCATCCAATGCAAGAGGCATTTAAAAAAATGCATGGGTTACAATGTGGCTTCTGCACCCCAGGGATGGTGATGAGTGCAATAGATTTATTACAAACTAAAAAAAATCCTTCAGATTCAGAAATAAGAGAGTGGCTAGAAGGAAATATTTGTAGATGCACAGGTTATCAAAATATTGTTGCAGCAGTTAAAGAGGCTGCTGGTAAAATATAATTTATAGGAGGAAAAAAAATGGCAAGTTTAGTTGGATCAAGAGTAGAAAGAAAAGAAGATAAAAGATTTTTAACTGGTAAAGGAAGATATACAGCAGATATTAATATCGCCAATCAAACCTATGCTGTGTTTGTTAGATCTCCTCACGCAAGAGCAAAAATTAATAAAGTGGATACTTCAAAAGCTCTTAAAGCTTCTGGTGTAGTAAGCATTTTAACAGGTGAAGAAATTGCTAATGATAAAATTGGAGGATTGATTGCTGGTTGGGCAATTAGAAGTGAAGATGGAACAGAAATGAAAGTGCCTGCTAATCCACCTTTAGCAAAAGATAGTGTAAATTTTGTAGGAGACCCGGTAGCTGTAGTGATTGCCGATACTTTGGATGAAGCAAAAGCAGCTGCAGAATTAATTAATGTTGATTATAAAGTTTTAAAAGCAGTAACTAGCACTGCTGATGCTATGAAAGGTGAAGCTATCCATGATGGTATTGATAAAAATCTTTGTTATGACTGGTTATTAGGAGATAGAAAAGCTGTAGATGAGGCTTTTGCTAAAGCTGATAAAATTATTAAAGTAGATTTAATTAATAATAGATTAGTCCCTAATGCAATGGAACCTAGAGCTTGTGTCGTAGATTATAATACAGCTTCAGAAGAAATAACTTTATACACTACCAGCCAAAACCCCCACCTATCTAGATTAATAATGTCTGCATTTGGTGGTGTTGCACCTGAGAATAAACTGAGAGTAGTTGCGCCAGATGTTGGAGGAGGATTTGGGTCTAAGATAAATGTTTATAATGAAGAAATAGTTTGTAGTTGGGCCTCAAAAAAAATTGAAAGACCAATTAAATGGGTAGCAGAAAGAACTGAGTCATTTTTAACTGACACACATGGAAGAGATCATGTTACTCATGCTGAGTTAGCAGTTACAAAAGATGGTAAGTTTTTAGGATTTAAAAATGAAACAATTGCAAACCTTGGAGCATACGCAAGAGTATTTGGAACAGTAACTCCAACATATTTATTTGGTCCTTGTGCTACAGGTGTTTATGTAATCCCAGCTGCATATTCTAATGTAAAAGCAGTTTTCACAAATACTGCTCCAGTTGATGCCTACCGGGGCGCTGGAAGACCTGAAGCTACTTATACTATTGAAAGATTAGTTGAAAAAGCTGCAATGGAATTAGGAATGGATAAAACTGAAATAAGAATGAAAAATTTCCCTTCAGAATTTCCATTTAAACAAACATTAGTCCATACTGTTGACTCAGGTGATTATGTTGCCGGATTAGAAAAAGCAAAACAGATGGCAGACTATGCTGGATTTGCTGTAAGAAAAAAACAATCAGAGGCTAATGGAAAATTAAGAGGTATAGGGGTTTCTTCTTACTTTGAGGCTTGTGGTATTGCACCATCAGCAGCAGTAATGTCTTTAGGATGTGGTGTGGGTCTTTGGGAGTCTGCTGAAGTAAGATTTAATCCTACAGGACAAATATCAGTATTCACTGGTGCTCATAGTCATGGCCAAAGTCATGATACTACATTTGCTCAAATAGCAGCAGATGAATTGGGTGTACCAATGGAAAATATAGATGTCGTCCATGGTGATACAGATAAAGGAACATTTGGAATGGGAACTTATGGTTCAAGATCTTTGACTGTTGGAGGTATTGCAATCGTTAACGCTTGTAAAAAGATAGTAGCAAAAGGTAAGAGAGTTGCTGCCAAAATGCTTGAAGTTAATGAGGATGAAATCGAGTTTAAAGATGGTGAGTTTGTTGCTCTTAAATCTAATAAGAAAAAAACGATTGGTGAAATTGCTTTTGCTTGTTATGTGCCTGGACAGAGAGATGAAATGAAATCACCAATACCAGAAGGTGATGAGCCAGGTTTGATTGAATCTGCTTTCTTTGATCCATCAAACTTTTCTTTCCCAGCTGGTTCACATATTTGTGAAGTAGAAATTGATCCAGAAACAGGACATGTCAAAGTTGAAAAATATACAGCTGTTGATGACTTTGGAAGAATAGTAAATCCAATGATAGTAGAGGGTCAAGTTCACGGTGGAATAGCTCAAGGAATTGGACAAGCGCTTTATGAAAACACTGAATATGATGAAACAGGTCAACTAATGACTGCTTCTTATATGGATTATACCATGCCGAGAGCAGATAATTTTCCAGAGTTTAATTTAGGCTTTACTTGCACTCATGCAACTTCAAATCCTTTAGGAGTAAAAGGTTGCGGGGAAGCGGGAGCGATTGCTTCGCCTCCAACGGTGATGAATGCTGTTATTGATGCCTTAGGTGGTCAAGAAATTTCAATGCCAGCTACTGCTGAAAAAGTTTGGAAGGCTTGCAAAGCAATGAAAAAATCTAACGCTAAAGCAGCATAAGGAGAAAACTATGAAATCATTTAATTATCACGCACCAAAAGATGTTAAAGAAGCTTCAAGTTTAGCTTCTTCTGGTTCTGCTTTTTTAGCTGGAGGTATGACTACAATTCCATCAATTAAATTAGGTTTAGCTAGTTATAAGGATGTAATTGATATTAAGAAAATAAAAAGTCTCTCAGGCATTAAAGTTACTGATAAGACAGTAACTATTGGTGCAACAACTAAACATGGTGAGGTTGCTTCCTCAAAAGAAGTTCAAAAAACTATTCCATCCCTTGCAAAATTAGCTGGAAGAATTGGAGATGCTCAAGTTAGAAATAGAGGTACAATTGGGGGATCCATTTCAAATAATGATCCTTCTGCTTGTTATCCATCAGCATGTATGGCTCTTAATGCGGTTATTCATACTAATGAGAGAAAAATTGAAGCTGCCAAATTTTTTACAGGTATGTTTGAAACAGCGCTTAAAAAAGGTGAATTAGTTGAGGCTGTAGAATTTCAAATTCCTGAAAAATCAGATTATCAAAAACATCCAAATCCAGCTTCGAGATATGCAATAGTTGGAGTTTATTTAGCAAAACATAAAGAAGGTGTTAATGTAGCAATTACAGGTGCAAAATCTTGCGTTTATATTGATAATGATTTATCAAAAAAACTGTCTTCCGATTTTTCGTCAGCAGCTATTGATGGAATAGAATTAGATAGTTCTGAAATGAACTCTGATATACATGCATCAGCTGAGTATAGAGCTAGTTTAGTTCTTACTTATACTAAAAAAGCTGTTGAAGCTTGTTAGTTAAGACTTATATTTTATCAAATGAAAAATTCATTTGATGAAAAAATTCTTGAAGAAGCTAATGATTGGGTAAATGCTAATCAAAAAGTAGTTCTA